>Ga0209211_10005423_pt1 | contig 19099 bp, 19 predicted proteins | sample RifGroA2_FD_183992 | JGI IMG/M metagenome (GOLD analysis project Ga0209211, IMG submission 183992) | Groundwater microbial communities from Rifle, Colorado, USA - Groundwater A2 (SPAdes) (version 2) | ecosystem: Environmental > Aquatic > Deep subsurface > Groundwater | place: Rifle, Colorado...
CTCCAATCTCTCCCTTTATTTTTATATACTGTCCCTTTCCGAAAAGATTGCCCTGGGTTATGTCCGCCATGACCATGAACCTGTCAACTGAGCTGTACCCTCCGCCTACGCTCAGAAAACCTGTAGGCTTTTCTTTTACCTTTACATCAAGGTCAACAAGCTTCTCTTCCATCTTGGGCTTTGGCGCCAAATCCACGACTTCAAAGAACTGAAGGTTGTTAAGTCGCTCATAGCTCCTTTTAAGTGCAGAAGCATTAAATACTTCGCCCTCATCGAGCCTTATTTCCCTTCTTATGACCTTTTCCCTGGTCTTTATATTCCCTGATATCTCTATTCTCCCGATCCTGTATTTATCACTCTCATTGATCCTGTAAACCACTTTCACGGTCTTCTTTTCTTCGTCAGGAATAAGGTCGGGGGAAATCGAGACAAGGGCGTATCCATTGTTTGAATACTGATCAGTAAGCGCAGTGACATCACCCTTTAATGTTTCCTTATTGAAGACCTTGTTAGGTGAAAGTTTGATCAGCTTTCTCAGGGCTTCCTCTGAGTATGCCTTATTGCCGCTGATTTCTACTGCGGATACGCTGAACTGCGGGCCTTCTGAAACCTGGATAGTGATATTCATCCCTTCCCTGTCTTCGGTCAACCGGACCCCGGGTTCACCGACAGTGACCTTTAAATATCCATTGTTGTAATAAAGGTCCCTTATGCGCTCCACATCGGCCTTTATTTCTTCCTTTTTGTAATATCCAGTGCCTGTGATAAAGGAGAACAGACCTCTTTCCCTGGTTTTTATCGCTTTTTTGATTTTACTTGCGGATAAGGCGCTATTGCCCTCAATCTTTATTTCCTTTATCTTTACCTTGCGACCTTCGTTTATCTGGAATGTAAGTCCAACCTCATTTTCTCTTATTTTTTTTATGACAGGCACGACGGTAGCCAGATAATAGCCTTCATCCTCATAGAACAGCTTCAATTTTGCAGCATTGTCGTTTATAAGGGTAATGTCCGAAATTGCGCCGGGGGTGACTGTGGCGTGTTCCTTTAACTTGGCGTCATCGAAATTCTCGTTTCCCTGAAAATCCACCTTAACGATGGCGGGTTTTTCCATGACTATATATATTATTTTGATCCCGCCTTCAAAGGTATCTATCTCGACATGGACGTCCTCAAAATACCCCATCTTGTATATGGCCTTGATATCATCGGCGGTCTTTTCCTGCGAAAGCGGTTCTCCCATTTTCTGGGATACCTTTGACCTTATCGCCCCTTCATCAATGCGTTTCAGTCCCTTGACTTCAACAGACGTTACAATGGGGAGTTCTTCAGCGTGAGCAGTTGCGGAGAGTAAATAAAAGCATAGCGAAAACAGTAAAACGCAGAAAGCGAAGGTGAAGATGTCCCGGCTTTTACGCGGCGCGTCTTGCCGCTTGCAATCAGGGCTGCTGAAGAATACATTTGAAATAATCATATGAGCGAAGCAGTTCCTTCTCCATCAAAATTTCTTCCCAAACCCTTGCCCAGGTCGGCTTTTGCAGGCAAATGGTCCTTCAGGAAAATCGTTGGTTAGTATAACACAACTTATCTACTGCTTTCATTAGTTGTATTTGGGCAATAAGATGAGATGGAGGTAAAAGTAAGAATACTGTTATAATAGTCATTAAACCGGTTTCGAGAGGTTTTTTAATAGAGGAGAGGTGTGAATGGCAAAAAAATATGTTATCGGTGCGGACATCGGCGGCACCAATATAAGGGCGTCTCTGATCAGTATTGATGAGGAGGCCGGATACGATGTTATGTCAAAAGTTAAGGACCCCACCGGTGACAAGCCCCTTGAAACGCTGCGCAGGCTTTTGGACTCTTTATATGCCCAGGCGGATGGTTCATTATCCGGTATCGGCCTGGCTGTTGCCGGTGTAATTGATAAGGACAACGGCATAGTTCTGAGGTCCCCCAATATCCCGGAGATTACGGGCCTGCATCTCAAGGCAGAAGTTGCGAAATGGTACGGCAAGCCGGTGGTCATTGAAAATGACGCCAATGCCGCGGCGTATGGGGAAAAGTATGCCGGGGCAGGGCGGGATTTCAGTAATTTTGTTGTTCTTACTCTCGGGACCGGCATAGGCGGAGGGATAGTCATGAACAACAGGCTGTTGCCTGTAGCGGCAGAGGTGGGGCATATGAGCATAAAGGCGGATGGGGAGTCATGCTCCTGCGGCAACCTTGGGTGCCTTGAACTATATGCATCGGCTACCGCCATTATAAGTAACGCTGTTTCCATGATAGAGAAAGACGATACCGGTTTATTGAGAGGACTTTATAACGGGAATTTTTACAAGATCAGCGCAGAGGATATTTACAAGGCTGCCCTTGAAGGAGATGCCCAGGCAAGGACTGTTTTGAGAGAGGCAGGCAAAAGTCTCGGTATAGGCATTGCAAATATCATAAACATTTTAAGTCCCGAGGCCGTCATACTCGCGGGCGGGCTTACAGGGGCCTGGAACATCTATGTTGAGGCCGCGATAAAAGAAGCGTCTAAAAGGTCATGGAAAGAGCTTTACAGCAGGGTGAAAATAGTCCCGTCCTTCCTCGGAGACGACGCCGGGCTTGTAGGCGCTGCAAGGCTTGCTTTTGAGTCGGCCGGATGAAAAATATACGCAACTTTTCTATAATCGCTCACATTGATCACGGGAAATCTACTCTCGCGGACAGGCTGCTTGAATTCACAGGTGCCCTGAGTTCAAGGGAGATGATGGCCCAGGTGCTCGATTCGATGGACCTTGAAAGAGAGAGGGGAATTACCATAAAGGCACATGCTGTCCGGCTGAACTACAAGGCTGATGACGGACAGGACTATATACTTAATCTTATTGATACCCCGGGACATGTGGATTTCTCATATGAAGTATCAAGGAGTCTTGCCTCATGCGACGGGAGCCTTCTGATTGTGGACGCTACGCAGGGGGTGGAGGCGCAGACCCTTGCAAATACCTACCTGGCAATCGAGCACAACCACGAGATCATCCCGGTTATAAATAAAATCGACCTGCCGAGCGCAGAGCCCGAGAGGGTCAAGGAGCAGATAGAAGAAGCTGTAGGTATAGACTGTTCAGAGGCCATACTCGCGAGCGCAAAGGAAGGGACCGGCACAAAGGAGATACTCGAAGCGATAGTGAGGAAAATACCTCCGCCAAAGGGATCAGGTGAAAACAGGCTTAAGGCCCTGATTTTTGATTCATGGTTTGACAACTATCAGGGGGTCATTGTACTCGTAAGAGTATTTGACGGGACAATACTTCCGGGCATGAAGATAAAACTGATGATCAACAATAAAGAATACGAAGTCTTCAAGGTAGGTGTCTTTACTCCCAAGATGGAGGAGGTCTCCAGTCTTTCAGCCGGCGAAGTGGGATATGTAATTGCAGGGATAAAGAATGTCAGGGACACCAAGATAGGCGATACCATAACTGACGCAAACCGTCCTGCTGATAAGCCCCTTGCCGGGTACAGGGAGATAAAGCCGATGGTTTTTTGTGGCCTATATCCTGTTGAGACACACCAGTATGAGCTGTTAAAGGCCGCCCTTGAAAAACTTGTACTTAATGATTCTTCATTCAGTTTTGAGCCTGAGACCTCCTTTGCCCTGGGGTTCGGGTTCAGGTGCGGGTTCCTGGGTCTGCTTCATATGGAGATAATAAAAGAACGGCTTGAGAGGGAGTACGAACTTTCTCTTATCAGTACTGCTCCTACTGTTATTTACAGGGTCACAGCCATGGACGGGAAAGAGATTTATGTGGATAACCCGAGCAGCCTGCCGGAGCATTTTTTGAAAATAGAAGAGCCTTTTGTTAAGGTGACTGTTTTTGTACCGCAGGTATATGTAGGACAGATACTTGAACTTTGTCAGGATAAACGCGGAATCCAGAAGGATTTCACCTATATGAGCAAGGACAGGATTATCGTAACATATGAACTTCCTCTGAATGAGATCTTGTGGGACTTTTACGACAGGCTTAAATCAGTATCGAGGGGCTACGCGTCCATGGACTATGAGTTCCTCGGGTATAGGGACTCGAAACTGGTTAAATTGGATATGTTACTTAACGGAGAGCCTGTTGACGCCCTTTCCTTGATTGTTCATCACGAGCAGGCGTATTATAAAGGCAAGCAGATTGCCGAAAAACTCAGGCAGGTAATACCTAGACAAATGTTTGAGATCGCCATCCAGGCGGCCATAGGCGGCAAGATAATAGCAAGGGAAAGTATAAAGGCGATGAGAAAGAATGTCCTTGCAAAGTGCTATGGCGGCGACATTACAAGAAAAAGAAAACTGCTTGAAAAACAGAAGGAAGGCAAAAAAAGGATGAAGCAGATAGGAAGCATAGAAATACCCCAGGAGGCCTTCCTCGCTGTTCTAAAAGTTAAAGATTAATTTTGAGAGGAGTATAGATGAAAAAAAATCAGATATTGGAATATGTAAAAGCCATAGGCACCGCGCTTATATTGGCGCTTGTTATCAGGGCATATGTTGTACAGGCGTTCAAGATCCCGTCCGGTTCCATGCTCCAGACCCTTCTTATCGGCGACCACATACTTGTTAATAAGTTTATTTTCGGGACGACTGTGCCATTTACCGATAAGCGTGTACTGATCCTTACAAAGCCGAAAACAGGTGACATCATTGTCTTCAAGTATCCCGAAGACCCGAGCAGGGACTTTATAAAGAGGGTCGTTGGTGTCGAGGGTGATACTGTTGAATCAAAGAACAAGGCCGTGTTCGTTAACGGGAAACGGCTGAATGAGACTTATGTGCAGCATACGGACAATTCAACCCATACAGACGGCTTGGGGCCAAGAGACAACTTTGGGCCTTATCTTGTCCCTAAAAACAAGTTTTTTGTTATGGGTGACAACAGGGACCAGAGTTACGACAGCAGGTTCTGGGGCTATGTGGACATAAGTGAGATTAAAGGTAAGGCGTTTATAATATACTGGTCATGGGACAATACAAAAAAATTCCCGAGATTCGGGAGGATGGGGAAGCTGATACACTAAGGATGTTTACCGGCATAATCATAGAGCTTGGCGAAATAGTCTCCCTTGATAAAAGGGGCGAGAGCGCAAGGTTGTCCTTAAAAGGCAGGGAAATCCTGAAGGACGCCGTCTTAGGCGACAGTATTGCAGTAAACGGGGTATGCCTGACTGTCGTGGATATTGACAGGGACACAGTCTCCTTTGATGTATCCTATGAGACCCTAAAAAGCACGGACTTGGGCGGTCTCAAGCGGGGTGACAGGGTCAATCTTGAGCCATCTCTCAGGCCTGCCTCAAAACTGGGCGGGCATTTTGTAACAGGCCATGTTGAGGCGACAGGAAAAATAAGATCAAAAAGACAGTCCGGGAATGCGCTGAGAATTGAGATAGACGCCCCCGCCAATGTCCTGAAGTATCTTGTTGAAAAGGGGTCAGTCGCAATAGACGGCATCAGCCTTACTGTTGTGGATGTCATGAAAGATGCCTTCAGCATTGTTATTATCCCGCATACCGCAAAAATCACAACAATCGGGTTTAAAAATACGGGAGATACGGTAAACCTCGAACCTGACATCCTCGCAAAATACGTGGCAAGGTTTCTTTCAGTATCCGGCTCCGGTAAAACCTCTGAAGAGAAAGACTCCAATTTAATTTCCGCCCTGAAAAATTCCGGGTTTGTTTAAAATCTAAACTACTTGTGCGGGTGTCTAATCCTATTGGTAGTTCGCTATTGTTCAATTGGTTGGATGGCGGGGTGCTGAGATGCCCAGTACTTCTTTGTTCCGGTCTATAGTAAATTTAATTCAACATATTCAATTGACCCTCACTGCAATTGCTGCTGTTTGTTTTGTAATCAACTACCTTTGCATTGCCCTCTTTTATTATAAGTAGCTTGCCACTAAAGCCATAACATTTTTGTTCATTACTCTCAACGTGGTCCCCGCCGAGTTCTTTCCTGATATCACATCCGGAGCTGGGGGCTGAGCCACATAAATACGAAGAAAGTGTTGCCCCCCCGGGTTCCAGTCCTTTGATGCAAACACATCCGAATTCAAACACACGGCTTGAACTGAATACCCTGAGATTATCACCATCAAACTCTTTTGCCTCTACAACTTTAATTGGAAAAATTGAAGTAAAAAGAATTGCGAAACAAATAATTAAGCTTTTTTTGAAATACATAGCAACCTCCTTTCGACACCATTTGATTTCTTGCCATTCTAAGAATTGACAAGCAACTATTTTATTATGCGGCATGCCCGCTTATTTTTGCATCTTAATGCCAGTGCGCGAAAACGGGGGCCTGGGGGTCGTGGCCGGGGGCTGTTGAACAGGCAGCTTAGGCGTTGTCTGGACCGATATTGCAGGCACTGTTATTATAGTAGGCGGTATGAGCCGTGCCGGGGGCGCGACAGTCTGAGGGCCCTGCGGGACATTCCTGTAACGGGAAGGTATAATGGACCTTTGGCGCGACCTCGCCAGGGGCTGTTGACGGCCCGTCTTCCTGTCATCCGCGCGGCTGCTTTTCTTCAACACTATCTCCTCTTTATTTCTTGCCAGAATTACCTTTTCGAAGCCTATGTCTTTAACAGTAAAGCCGCTTATCGTATCGCCTATCTTAAGTGTCTTGTGTCTCCTGTTGCCGCCCGGGGTGCTGAAAGGCGCTTTCTTGTCGTCAATAAATGCAAGCTTGACGGAATCCGACATCATTGTACCGAACAGGACAAAGTCGGGAAGAGGAAGTTTGATTTCAGGAGGTGACGGGGGCGCATATTTGACGATTGTCCTGTCCGGATGGAAAAGATTCATATCGGCTATTATTCCAAATTCCTGAGGAGCAAGACTTTCATAATCTTCTTCGGAATTGCTATCCTGCGGGACCGTTTTAGCAGGGTGTACCGTCTGCTTGAAAGTTAACCCGCCGTTTAGTCTGGGTATGAGCCCATACTGCACGAAAGCCAGCATGGATATCATCAAAATGATATTCAGCAGATTCAAATTGGAGAGGACCAGTCTTAATATCCTGTTTTTCATAAACAGAACTAAAAGTAACCCAGAAGCCTCAGGTCCTTCATCTGCTCCTCTTTATCGCGAGATCTCCCGTCTCTTTCATTCCGGATGTCGGGACCTTTGAAGGTGCAGGGTTTACAGCCAAGCGATCTGTATCCCTCATCGTACAATCCGCAATATGGGAGATCGTATTTCTTAATATATTCCCAGATGTCAGCTTCGGTAAAATGCAGGACCGGGTTGACCCTTGTGTGACCGGGGCCTTGCCTTTCAGAAAAATACTCTTCGGTTGAACGTTCAGCCTGCTCGTCCCATCTTATGCCGGTGAGTATTGCCTTAAATTTGTATTTCTCTATTGCATTGTTGAGAACGCTTACTTTTAACTTGTAACAGCATTCTTTTTTGTCCCTTGCGATTTCAATGCCGACGGCATCCTGGTTGGTCAATACTATCAAATCCAGCGCCCATTCAGATGCTATTGCGTCCCTGAAAGCATATATCTCTTCGAACTTAACTGTTGTATCTATATTGATAACAGGAACAGTTATCCGTCCCCCACATACCCGTTTGACCATATGGAGCACTGTCAGGGAATCTTTACCGCCGGTAAAGGCTATTGCCTGGTCAGGGCCGAACATCTGAAAAGCTCGTTCTATGACCTCTATACTTTTGGTCTCCTTCTTTTCCATATCCATTATTCATCTCCTCCGGGATTATCTTTCAGGTTTATACGACGGGGTTATTATTTTTTGGAAGATCAGCTTTTTCAATTCCCCGGACTTCTGTTTTTCCTTGACGGAAAGGTCAACGTTTTCTTTTGGATCAGTGACCAGGTCATACAACTCCCCTTTGTTCTCTTTAACATAATAAATATATTTGTAGTCGTCTGAAATTACAGCTATGCTCCCCTCTGTCACAGGTCCCGACTTTTTTTTCATTTTGAGATTCAGTGAAAATTTCGGTTTTTTGCTTATGTAATCTTCATGCATCGCCTTCTTTAAGGACTCTCCTTCCATCCAGGGCGGCATGTCCAGTCCCAAAAAATCGAGGACGGTCGGGGCAATATCTATCTGCTCTGCATTTGTTTTAATCCTTTTGCCGTCTTTCTGTCCGGGCATATGTATTAATAACGGGACATGGATGAGAGGCTGGTAAAGATAAGGCCCGCCGTGACGGGCATGTCCCCTCTCAAAAGATTCCCCATGGTCGGAAGAGAATATTATTATCGAATTGTCCCAATATCCGCTTTCTTTTATATAATCCAGGAAGTTTTTAAGTTCTGCATCGGTGTTTAGAATGAGCTCGTCATACCGCAGCCTCAACCTGTCCGCAGTTGGTTGTTGATTGACTGCATATCTAACGGGAAAGGATTGCCGGTCATACCTGTCGAAAATCGCGTCCTTTAAAAAGGTGTACTTATACTTATCTGACGGCAGGTACGGATGGTGAGGCGTATATGTATGCACCCACAGGAAGAATGGAGCAGAGATATTCTTCAAATTCTGCCTCGCAACCTCAAAGGTCCGCTCCGGTGGGGCCGGCGAATAGAATTGACGTTCCTGACGGTAAAAAAGCAGGACAAACCTTTCAAAATATTCTTTCATAATGTTGTTAAACCAGATCGGGGTCCTCAGCCGGAGGTCCAGAAAATAGGTATAGACGTTTTCCATTAATACATAACCTAAAGGCTTATGCCTGCGCGCATCGAAAGGGGACAGATCAAAATCCCGGTAGGTATCGTTGACAGACGGATGGGCGTGAGTCAGATTACCGGAAACCGCGATTGTCTGATAACCGATACTTCTGAGTACATTGGGCAGGTTCATGAACCTTTTAGCATCAGGCATGAAGATATCATACGATGTAATATTATGTGTAGATGGATACATTCCGGTAAGCAGGCTGGTAACTGAAGGCCGGGTCCAGTTGCAGTTCGATATCGCATTGTCAAAGACATAACTCTCTTTGGCCAGATTATCCATGTTGGGAGTAGTCTTCAGACCGTAACCGTATAGTGACATGTCTTCAGCGGACAAGGCGTCCGCGGTTATCAATATGATATTGGGGGCCTTCGTCAAATCCAAAATCCCGGAATATTTGTCTTTTGAAGCCAAAAGCTTCTCTTCAAAAGGTGTGCCGGTGATAATTCTCAATATGACTATTGCCGTCGAAATGATAATGAGCCCGTTCACGACTTTAAACTTAAAGGGACCATTAAAAAAACGTTTAATCCCGTTATAAAAGGCCGGCACTCTGTTCCCTGACCGTGCAAATAAAAAAACCGAAGCCAGGACCAGCAGCAGGCATGTCATTATCATGGGCGACAAAGATAAGCCGCTCTTGTCAGCCCATTTTTTGGCCAGGACAAGTCCTATCAGCCCGGCAGTTGCAGTTCCCATCACTGTATTGATGAATATAATGCTGCTTTTGGCCCTGTCTTCCAATGCCCATACAGCGGGCAACATCAGAACAATACTGAATATTGCGGGCAATGCGGCAAGTACGGAAAAAACCATTATCATCGCCGACAATTCAAATACCATATCCAGGGGCGACATGTATTTCAGAAAGGCAGTTGCCCTGTAAAGGAAATCGAGAGGCACTAACATTAATATGAAAACGCAACTCCAGACTTTGAAGGCATAACTGAACGTTTTCCTGATTGAGACAATGGACTGCGATGATAAAATCTTTTTACCGGCCATTGTGGTCACACCCCAGGTAATTTAAAATAGCCGGGGCAATATCCAGAACAGTTGGATTGCTCAGCAACGACTTTTCGTTTGTAAGAAAAATCCCCGGCACCAATTCAGCATCGCAGCAGTGCTCGCCGCTCCAATTTTTCATGTTTATCTCAAACAGGTCAGTGTTAACCACCTGTCCTACGGCAGATTGCCATGAATTCCTGTACCCCCGCTCATAGCCGATCACCAAATCAGGGGCGTTATCAAGCTCTTTCCCATGATATAGCTTTTCCGAATCATAGACCCCTTTTATCACCTTTTTGTTCCCATCGCAAAGATCCATTAACTTTTCGGACAGGTCTTTCTTGAAAAAAAGCAGGTCTTCTTTATTTACAATCCCCTCTTTTTCACGCCCCCTGACATTAAAATACAGGCTGTTGAGTCCAAGGGCATAAGCCCTTGTACTGCTCCAATCAACTTCATCGAACAGCCCCTTATTGGATTTAATGCCATTTTTCAGCGTCATATGCCCATTGTCCATGAGCCAGTTATTAAGGTGCATGTTTTTGGACAATGAGTTGAACCCGTGATCGGAGCATACGATCAATAATGTGTCTCCGATTCTGTCCAGGGCCCTGCCGATAATGGAGTCCATCCTTTTGTAGAGGGCGGGTATCACATTTTCATAGGCTGTTGCGGTTTCCCGGTTGAACATCGGGTTGTCCGGATCAATATATCGCCAGAACATGTGCTGTATCCGGTCCGAAGTGTCAAATACGCACGCAAGTATCCCCGAGTCGAACCTGTCAAGTTCATAAAAAAACATCTTCTCCCTTTCAGTCAGAATGTCATCACAAAGCGAGAGGAAGGCATCTTCGCCGATTACGCCGTCATTAAGGGCATTTGTATCTTCCGGCATTCCCACTGTAGCGAAAGGCCCGAGGGCATTATTTAACTCTATGGAATATTCCAGAGGCGCTGAAATCCGAAAAGTCCGGTCCCCGGGAGCGATATTTACGGGTGTCATATAAAGTTCGAGCCCCTTATGTATACGCTTCAGAAAAAATTTTACGATACCGGTAATACTGCTCATAAAGTTTGTCTTGAAATTTACATAAACCCAATCACTCCAGCAGCCTTCGCGTACTTCTGTCTTTTTGCCGTCAATATTACATGTTATGTGCCTGTCAAATAACTCAATTATCATCGGGATGGGTGCTTCTTTTCTCCATGAGAAAGAGGAAACAAGAGGCCCGGACACTTCTGTTCTGATTGTTTTATTGCTTTCATAGACCTTGACCATCCTGCCCTTTTTATCATGGCCGTATAAATCGGGATCGACCGTGTAGAGAGTATATGTTCCGAGTCCGCCCCGGATGTCCGGGGTGCCAAGTCCGGACAGCACACGGCCATTGATCTTGTTGGGAGGGAAGGCGAGGGGATACCTCAAAACAGTTGATTTGATCCCTTTGACAGAGGCGGCTTCCCAAAAGGTCTCAGCCCGGACAGGTGTGACATACCCTGACCGCTCAAGCCTCACTATTGATAAAAAAGGCATATAATCGTCCGTTTTTCTGTGCAGGAAGTCGTATACTCCGTGTTCGCCCGGATTCTTGCCTGTCGCTATAGTCGCCCACACCACAGGACTTTGGGGAGGGTTTATTGTACTGAGCCTGTGGTAAGAACCGAGCTGCGACAGCCTGGCAAAGGAGGGTAGATGTCCCTTGTCCATCATTTGCTCCAATATTATTGGGTCAAGGCCGTCAATGCCGATGAATATCGCTTTTTTCCCGTCCTTCATTTAGTTCTTCCCCTCAGAAGAGCGGTGAATTTGCTTAAAAGTGCTTTTATCCGGTCTTTTAAAAAAAGATAGCCGGCAGTAAGCGCAGTTATAATTGGAAAAAGGATCTGAAATACATAGCCGCCCGTGCCGGGGTCAACATAAGCAAACACCGGCAAAGGATAGACTATACCAAGGCAAAGGACTGATAGCACTATTTTTATCTTCATACCGCCTCCTCATTACATTTTAACGATGCATTATTGCTAGACCAGTTTAATGCATTGGGCTCACAGGTCTTCGGAAATATACAAAAGCCGTTTCAAAAAATGACCTGTAAAAAAGTGGGAACCGTTAAGATGCTGGATTAGACGGCCGGCGGCGAAGTGCCGGAATATAAAGGATGAAAGCCTTCATGGAGGTTTATCTTATTGTCCCGGGTAACAGGGTAATAAGCTATTTTTTCCGGTGCAACAGGTATGTCGGATATTTTTACGTACTTGCATATCTGAATGGATTTTATCAGCGGGTCAGCAGTCGATAAAATCATCCTTTTTTTCTTGATAAGTATTGTTCCGTCTTCTTCGGCAGGCGAAAAGTCATCTGCGTCGCATTTCAGGGACAAGGAATCCAATAAAAGTTCCAATAAAAGCAGGTTGCAATTCTTTACGTATAGATTTGACTCGGCAGTGGAAATTCCATCCGTTTTTACGGTCTGGAAACTGAAAGAAAGCGGAGAAGCCGAGTATATGACAAAGCAGATTAACAAAAGCGCGCTGAGGATTTTGCGTTTTCTGAACATAATGTAATTATTACCACATCCAATTATTTTTTTGCAACGAGCCGGGATTCAGACAACGGCAAAACAGGCCTGTTGGGCAGACGCAAAAAAAAGGTTTAGTTGAATTTAAATTTTTATTTCTCATCTATTTGGGCAAAAAAGGCTGGCTTTCCAATCCGCTCCTACTGAGCACAGTGGTACTGTTTGTTTCTGTGAGAAGTTGATTTGGAGGGTACCCCTTCAGGGTATAGAGGTATTGAAAGTGCAACTGTTAAAGATTGCCAGGATACTCGGTTAAAACTGATCCCATACATATTATTGACAAATGTAACCCTTAGGGTTACAATAAACAATGATAGTTTCTTTTGCTCACAAGGGGCTTGAAAAGTTTTACCGTACCGGCAATGCTTCGGGAATTCAATCAGTCCATATCAACCGATTAAGGCTGATCCTGACACTCCTTGATGCTGCTACAGTTGCCAAGGATATGGATGCACCGGGCTTAAGATTGCACCAGTTAAAAGGACGCAAGAAAGATACATGGGCTGTAACGGTACAGGCTAATTGGCGCGTAACCTTTAAGTTTATAGATGGGAAAGCTGAGGTTGTAAATTATGAAGACTATCATTAGGAGGAAATAAAATGGGTATGCATAATCCGGTACATCCGGGAAAGGTTTTAAATGAGTTGTGGCTTGAGCCGATGGGGATGACACTGACAGAAGCCGCTGACCGCCTTGGGGTATCCCGCAAAACAATCTCTAAGATAATCAACGGCCATGGACCGATTACACCTGAAATGTCGCTTAGGATAGAGATTGTGTTTGGCTCATCTGCACAGACATGGATGAACATGCAGACTGCATATGACCTATGGCAGATGTCAGGATTGCGAAAAACCCTTCGAGGATCGCTTCGTCACGCGAAATCCGCCACTACTATCGCTTTTAAGCCTATTCCCCCATTCGCAAACAAGATATCAGTACGATAGAGGATAAGGACTTCTGTGAGGAATCATAAAATATCGTCGGTAAAAAAGAATGATCAATTAACGTTTGCGACAAGTTATGGTTACAGTCAAACTAACTACTTATGTAGTGCGTTTAATCCCCTTGGATGCATCTGTAGGCAGGTCAGAAACAGTTTTTACATTATACAAGCATTACCCAGTCGCTGATGCTGTCAGTTGTAATAATCGTTCTTTCTGTATCTTTTACGCTACCGATTATTTGCACTCCAGAGGTTTGGGGGGAAACAGCATATTGTTCAACGGGTTTAGAACTCTTCAGAAAGGAAAGTATCAGAGGCAAGAGTAAAAGAATGATAAGGAAATTAAAAAAGCAGAACGGATAGGGTCAAAATACAGCGCTTATATCCTGATAGTCTCCCCGTCTTTTAATATACTGAGATTATTAATTTTCAGCTTCTGGAGTTCTGCTTTTATGGTCTTCAGATGCTGTGGTTTGGGATGTGTAATATAAATCCTGTCAGGGGCCTTCCTTAATTTTAAAAGCTCTTCTTTCAACAGCTGGGGGGTCATATGTCCTGTTATTTTTGCAAGGTCTCTCATCTTGTTCGGGAATGATGTCTCGATGATCAGGCAATCAATTTTCCTGTCCCCGATCTTTTTCCATGTAGTGTCTGTCGGACCTGTATCTCCGGTATAAAAGAACCGTTTGCTGTTAACGCTTTCGACAAGATATCCGACTGCAGGTACAGAATGATGGACCCTGTAAGGTGTTATTGTATAGTTGTTTATTCTTATTGTTTCGCCGTCCTTAAGCTCTATATATTTTAAAACGGCATTTTCATAGTCGGGTATCATGGTAAAATCCGGCCACATGGAACCATTTAAGAGGTTTTTCCTGATGGTTTTTATCACAGAGGATATGCTGATGATCCTTACTCTCTGTTTTCGTTTTTCAACTATGATGTTATCAGCGAGGGAAGAAATGTCCCTGATGTGGTCAAGATGGGCATGTGTGATGAATATGTCCTTTATTTTAGACTGGCCCTTTCTGTCAAGGACATTTGCCAGGCTCCCGGCATCGAACAGGATCTTATCATCAAGCAGGAACCCCGGAGGGTTATGCCCCGGGAACTCAGCGCCTGAACAACCAAGAACTTTAATTTTCATTATAGGCCTCCGGACTTTAAAGATAATCCCGCTCTGTTTTTTTAGGAATTACATGTCCACATTGCTTTTGAATTTTAGCAGATTGAAAGAGCTATTGCAATCATCAGGACTGTGTGTGATACACTTAATCATATTTTTATGAAAAGAGAAGGGAAAATTGACTGCTTTAAATGCAGGCATTTTTACATCACATGGGACAGGCAGTTCCCATACGGGTGCAGGGGCATTGGGTTTAAATCCAAAAACCTGCCCTCTGATTCAGTCTATAAATCGTCAGGCATTGAATGCCTTAAATATGTGATGAAAAAAGAGGAGAAGTCCGGTTAATTTTGACAGGCTGAGACGCTGAACGGGGAGGAGTTACTTGGAAAGTCTGGTATACAACAAGGGCCTGTACAGGACAGGCACGGGTATTCTTAATCTGGTTGCGCGGACAATGCCTTCGTTTGTTTTTTATCTCAAGCTCTTCCTGATCGTTTTCAGGTCAAGCCGCAGGGCAAAACGTTCCATGTATGATACGGCCGACTGGGCAAAAAGCAGTCTTGCTGTAATGCGGGCGCTTGAAAGTGTCGGCGTTAGGATAGAAATATCAGGCATAGACTTTTTCAGGAATCTCGATACCCCATGTGTTTTTCTTGCAAACCATATGAGTTCTCTGGAGACCTTTGTGCTGCCCGCGATAATAGCTCAATACAGGGATGTGACCTTTGTTGTGAAAGAGAGCCTTGTGGATTATCCGGTCTTCAGGCATGTCATGCGTTCAAGGGACCCCATCACCGTTGGAAGGACCAATCCGCGTGATGATTTGAAGGCAGTGCTTGAAGGAGGGGTTGAAAGATTAAAGGCAGGCCGGTCTTTGGTGATCTTTCCCCAGACTACAAGGATGGAGGAATTCGACCCCAAAGGGTTTAACACAATAGGGATAAAGCTCGCCAAAAGAGCGGACGTGCCTGTGGTCCCTATAGCGCTTAAAACAGGCGCCTGGGGCAATGGGAAATACCTTAAGGATTTTGGAAAGATAGACCCGTCAAAGCATGTGCATTTTGCCTTTGGACATCCGCTTCGGATCAAGGACCGGGGCATTGAAGAGCACAATGAAGTAATCGCCTTTATCAGCAGTAAAATAAAGGAATGGGACGGCTGAATTTATAATCCAAGCACTTCTTTTGCCTTTTCAACAACTTCATCGGGGTTGAAAGGCTTTGTCATGTAAATATCTGCGCCGACTTCCTTGCCTTTCTGTTTGTCAAATTCCTGTCCCTTTGCGGTAAGCAGGACTATATACACATTGGTTATCCCGAGTTCGTTTTTGACCTTGTGACATACATCAAACCCGTTCATCCTCGGCATCATTACATCCAGGAATACGAGTTCGGGCTTTTCAGATCTTATGATCCCGAGCGCTGCTTCGCCGTTGTCTGCAGTGAGTAATTCCACCCCGTTGTCTTCAAGTTCTTCAAGTGTCTGCTCAAGGAGCAGTCTGATATGCGGCTCATCATCAACAATAAGTATTTTAGACATTGCATCCTCCTGATTTGATTCGTAAACCGAATGGACTATAATACAATTTTTCCCTTTTCATATGCCATAAAAAATGCATTGACCATATCAGAGTCAAACTGGCCCCCGGAGTGTTTTTTCAGTTCCTCAAAGGCAATATCAAGGCTCAGGCCTTTTCTGTAGGGTCTGTCCGAGGTCATTGCATCAAATGAATCCGCTACTGCTATTATCCTTGCGGTTATATCAATTTCCAGGCCTTTCAACCTGTCCGGATATCCCCTGCCGTCGTATTTCTCATGATGCTGTTTGACCCCAGGGATGACCTTCGCCATTTGCTGTATGTGCTTGAGGATGTCTTCGCCGTAAACAGGGTGCATTTTGATGGCGTTGAATTCTTCGTCTGAGAGTTTCCCTTCTTTAAGGAGAACACTGTCCCTTACCCCTATCTTTCCTATGTCATGGAGGATTGCGGCAAGTTTCAGGGTTGTCATCTCCGTCTCGGACAACCCGAGGTGTTCTCCAATGGCAAGACTATATTCCATGACCCTCCTGGTATGTCCTGCGGTATAGGGGTCCCTCTTTTCTATTGTTTCAGCAAGTGTATGGACAGTCGTGAAAAAGGTCTCTCTCAGTTCATCATACAATCTTGCATTTTCAATGGCTGCAGCTGCCTGCGATGCAAGTGTGCTCAGGAGTTTGAGATGTTCGGCTGTATAAGTGACAGGCACTGTACTGCTCAGGCTGATAACGCCGATAACCGAGTCTTTTATCTTGAGAGGGGCGCAGATTACAGAGGCAATTTTGTCAGTGCCTTCAACATATCTCGGGTCTGACGAGGCATCATTGACGATTTCAGCCCTGCCTGTCAGGAAGATATCGCCCCTTATCCCTTCTCCAGGGTTTATTTCCCTTTCAGGATGAGAATCGCTCCCAAAGGCAGCAATAATCTCAAGTTTCCCTCCCTCTTTTTCCAGAAGCATTACGGATGCGCCTGTTGCTCCAATGAATTTATTGGCTTCGTCAATGACCAGTTTCGCTACTTCCTTCAGATTAAGGCATGAGGTTATTTTTTCAGCAATACTGTACAGGAGAGTTATCTCCTTATATTTTTCGAGCGTCTCGCGGGCGAGTGTCTTCTTCTGGACCTCTACGCCGGCCTGATAGCTCAGAAGGGATGCTATTGCAGATGCCTTGCAGTCGCCTGAGACCCAACCTATGATTTTCGTCTCATGTTCTACAGGATATTTATGAGAAGGATTATTAATTTCAACACCTGCCAGGAGTCTTTCATCATGGTCCATGACACATATAGGAGCGCCAGCCGCACCTATGACTTCGTTTATGACTGCCAGTAACTCTTTTTTGGAAAGCAGCTTCCTGAGCTGTACCTGCAACCTATATCTCCTGCTCAACCGTCTGTATTATTGGAATTGTGAATAAAAAAGAACTTCCCTTGCCGGGTTCGCTATCCACCCAGATCCTCCCGCCATGATTTTCTATGATCTCCCTGCAAATTGGGAGACCGAGACCGGTCCCCTTGGGTTTATTGGTAAGGGTATCTCCAGCCTGTTTGAACTTCTCCAGGATTTTTTTCTGATCGTCTATATCTATTCCTATGCCTGTATCTATAATACTAAAGGTTATATGGTTTCCGGTCTTTTTAGCCCTGCACGTTATCGAGCCCTTTTCAGTAAACTTGGCCGCATTGGAAAGCAGGTTTATGAGCACCTGCAGCAGTCTGTCGTTGTCCCCTGAAATCTCAGGCAGGTCCTCTTCAATGTCTTCAAACAATTCGAGACCCTTCTGTGTAAAAAAAGAACCTGTAATCGCAAAGGCCTGCCGTATAATTGAAGAGGCATCCAGCGGCACCATTTTCCATTCCACCTTGCCGGACTCTATTTTTGCCAGGTCCAGCACATCGTTTATCAGGGCGGTAAGTCTTTCGGTTTCCGACAATACAATACTTATATTTTCCTTTATCTGATTGACGGTATTTTTTGTCTTTTTGTCATCAGATATGACCTGTGGGAATATAACGGTTTCAAGCTTACCCTGGATGATCTTTGTAAACCCGAGGATTGAGGTGAGCGGGGTCCTGAATTCGTGGGACACCGTGGACACAAAATCAGTCTTCATCTTGTCGAGTTCCTTTAGTTTTTCATATGCCGTCTGCATTTCTTTTGATGACTCAAGGGCCAGGCCAAGGCTCCGGACCTTCTTTTCCAACTCGGCTTTTTCAATGGCCCTGTTGAGGGTGACTATTATTTTGCTTACCTGTGGAGGTTTTTCTACAAAATCATACGCTCCAAATCTAATGGCTTCGACAGCTGTCGGTATGTCCCCATGGGCGGTCACGATGATTACCGGCACGCTGATGTCCAGTTTTTTTAATTCCTTCATGGTTTCAATACCGCTCATGCCGGGCATTTTAAGATCGAGCAATACCGAGTCGAGTTCTTCTTTTTGGAAAATTTCCACTGCCTGTTCACCGTCACAGGCCTCCGTAACAAGAAACCCGTTCTCTTTGAGTTTTTCAGACAACGCATAACGTACTATTTCTTCATCATCCACAACCAGTATCTTTTTCATGTTTCATCACCCGCTTCGTCACATGATTCTTTTATAGGGAGGGTAAACGAAAAACTGCTGCCCTTACCCGGTTCGCTGTCAACCCATATCTTTCCGTTATGATGGTCCACTATCTGCTTGCATATCGGGAGCCCCAGGCCTGTTCCTTTGGGCCTGTCTGTCAGGGTATCTCCGACCTGCTTGAATTTGTCAAAGACCTTTTCCTGATCTTCTTTTGATATGCCTATGCCGGTATCTATTATGCTGATAGTTATTTCTTCGCCGGTCTTCCGTGCCCTGCATGTGACCGAACCTGTCTCTGTAAACTTAACGGCATTTGAGATCAGGTTGATCACAACCTGTATTAATCTGTCGTTATCCCCGCAGATGTCCGGAATGCCGTCTTCCAGATCTTTTATCAGCCTGATATTTTTCTGCCCAAAGAGGGTAGAGGTGGCTGTGGAGGCCCTTTCAATAATATTTGAGACCGCCAGTTTTTCATCCTTCCACTCTGTCTTTCCGGCCTCCATTTTTGCTATATCGAGCAGGTCATTGATCAGGGAGGTCAGCCTTTCAGCCTCAGACACAATAATCTCAATATTC
>Ga0209211_10005424_pt1 | contig 19091 bp, 15 predicted proteins | sample RifGroA2_FD_183992 | JGI IMG/M metagenome (GOLD analysis project Ga0209211, IMG submission 183992) | Groundwater microbial communities from Rifle, Colorado, USA - Groundwater A2 (SPAdes) (version 2) | ecosystem: Environmental > Aquatic > Deep subsurface > Groundwater | place: Rifle, Colorado...
AAGAACAGGAATAGTTCACGAGGCGGGACAAACGTCACAATGGCAGGGAAAGCAGTGCTGGTCGTCTATAGGAGCAACGGCACCTGCCTGTTCTCTTATTTATGGTCCGCATTACCGGCAGGACAAGAACTACAGGCAATATTTATATAACACAGGACGGATTTCCTATACAGCTAGATTTAGAATGGCTCTCCATTATAACCCCCAAATGAATCCCGCAGATATTGTATGTGAAATCAGGGTACAGTACAGGTATGCAAAAATATATCCTGATGGAAGCTGGACAGTTCACGATGCAGTTTTTATAAATGATATGTTAACAGTATCGGATTTTAACCAGGATGGAAGCTTTAAGGATTTTGACCTACAATATACGTATCCGGATATATTTCCTGTGTATCCTCTTGAAGGTAAAATGCTTATGGCTTTATCTGATGATATAAGATACAGCGATATAAACGGTGAGAATGGGATCGGATTTCACGTTGACTGGCTAGGAACCGAACCTCTTTATATCGATTACATCGAGGTTTTTGATAATGCAGTTTGGAATGATTTTATTCAAAATCCTAATGATGTCGCTATTGACATAAAAAATTATGCAAGCAATTACTTAGAATATCCGAACCTAAAATACTGGTATGGACATGACGAACCATATACCCTGGATGCTTTTACACCTATGCATATTGTGGACTCACTGATCAGAAGTGTAGGTGCACCATCACTTATTACGGAGTTTTACCCGCGTGGTCTTATTAATGGTGATACTCTTTTGGTTAAGTTTTATGAAATGGCAAAACCCGAAAAACTTATGATAGACTTTTATCCTATAGGTACCGATGTAAACATAGTACAACAAGAATTAGAAAGACTCAGACAGCAATTAGCAATAGCACACTCACTTCAGCCCGGTTTTTGGTATGTTGCACAAGCATTTGGGCACCAGTTGCCCGATGATAGCTGGTGCGTTTGGAGAAAACCTGAACCATCTGAATTTAAAGCTATGCTTAATCTTGCACTTGCTCACGGAACAAAAGGATTATTGACCTGGGCATATCCAACTCGCTATTATTCATATGGGTCAAGTTGTGAAAGTAGCTTCTGGGAACGTGGAATAGTGGATGAAAATCTGAACCCAACCGATCTCTGGTACGTCATTCACGATAACTTTATCCCAAGGTTGGAAGGAACTTTTGGACAGACTTTAACGAATTTAGATTACACAGGAAATTATATTCATGCAGTAAACAATACTGGGCAGAATGATTATTTAGCAATCCAAAATTATGACGCTAATTATGACTGGTTTGCCGGCTTCTTACATAACAAGACAGATGCTGCAAATGAATATTTTCTTTTGACTAATTTACGAACAGATGACAGCAGAATAGCAAAACTTGTTATTACAAATAATTCAGGATATGCCAACTTTAGAGTAACAAATATTGAAACATTACAGCCGGACACGGTTTTGAACACCTCTCTTACATTATATCAAAGTGTACCAGCAGGGGAAGGTTACTTATACCAGGCGGTTCCTGTTGTGAAATACGGTGGTAAGTTAAAATACAACGAAACAATCAGCGGTACTAATACTCTCCTTGAGCAAATGACTATCGAAAATGGTGTGACATTAACAATTAACGGCACTTATAATATTTATAAAAATATAACTGTAAAAACCGGGGGTAGAATAGTCGCAAACCTAGGAGCTGTACTTAAATTTTATAACGGTTCATCTCTTATTGTAAACGGAACTTTAACTGCTAATGGAAATTCTGCCAATAGAATTACCTTTACTGGTTCAAGTATGGGAGCTTGGAACGGGATTAAATTTATTTCCGCCGGGGGCACAATTTCATATTGCGACATTATAAATGCTAATACTGCATTATTCATCGAAAACTCAAGTCCAAGTATACTTTACTGTCATATTGATGCCTTTCAGACCGGTGTATATGTAAAAGGAAGTTCTTCGTGGCCAACTATTTCCTATAGTTATATTGAAGGAGACAGTTATTGTGTTGCACATTATAATAATGGAAACGGAAACTTTTTTAACAACAGTTTTCGGAATTCACTATACGGAGTGTATGTAAGCAGTGGTTCTCCACATTACGATTATTATGGAGCAGGTAGAAACATATTTGAAAATTCCATAAGCCGGGATAAAGTTTATTCAAATGGTTTACCGGCAATGGGTTCTAATAATTATTTCACTATTCCAAACGGCAGCTATAAATACATCCGAAAAGTAGGAACGGGCACTATATATGCGAATAATGATTACTGGTCTGCATATCCTCCATCTGATACTTACTTCTATGGTAGTGTAGTCAGAAGTAATCCATTGCAAAACCCTCCTACAAACCCACCTGCAGGTCCGGGTTGGCTACTCTACAAGGGTGTTGCAGAAGATTTCTTCTCAGAATATAATGAAGCCACAATGCTTTTTTATGATGGAAAATATGAGGCAGCGAAGGAGGGATTCAAAGCATTTACAGAGAAATATATAGATTCAGAATATTCTTGCCATTCCTTGAACCATTATATGCTTTCTGCAGAACTGCTAGGAGGTATAGGAAAAGAAGTCGAATATCTAAAGTCAATCAGGCAGTATAAAACTGCTCATAAAAACACTCAATTCTATGCACTTAAATGGCTTCTGCAATCAGAAATGAGAAACGGTACAACTGAAAAAGCGAAGAATCTTGCATTGGAAGTAGAAACAGCTTCGGTGTATGATTGGGAAATATCCTTAGACCTAGCTGTAGGACTATTCGAATTCAAGGGAGACAAACTGGAGGCTGAAGAAATCCTTGATAGGCTGTCAACTAAATTCACAGACAACGACACCGAAGAGGCAATAATGTTTATCAGAAATCAAATGAACAATAGAAGTAACGAGGGCAAAGAATTTAGTAAGAGAGCGGAAGAAACTGGAGTACCTGACGAATATGAGTTGCTTGGAAACTACCCCAATCCATTCAATCCCAGTACAACTATAAGCTATGCTCTTCCTTTTCAATCTTCAGTTGAATTGGTTATTTATGATATAATGGGAAGAGATATTAAATCCTTCAACATTTCTTCGCAGTCAGCAGGTAATCAAAATATTAGATGGGATGGAACAAACGAAAACGGAAGCCCGGTAGCAAGTGGTATTTATTTGTATAGAATCAGTATTAAATCCCTCGAAAACACTGAAACCTTTGTGAAAACAGCCAAGCTTATGATGTTGAAGTAAGAACCAAAATCAGTAAACGAGACTCCTTTTTAAAATGTGAGTCTCGTTTTCTATTTTAAAGGATGATAAAAGAAAAAATATTTCCTTATTCCAATTTAGTTCCGGAAATTGCTTCAGATGTTTTTCTTGCACCGGGTGTAAAAATAATTGGAGATGTTAAAATTGGTGAAGGTTCAAGCATTTGGTACAACTCTGTAATTAGGGGAGATGTTAACTTTATTCGTATCGGTTCTTTAACAAATATCCAGGATAGTTGTGTGCTTCATGTCACTGGTAAAAATCCTCTGATCATTGGTAATAAGGTAACTGTTGGTCATTCAGCAGTACTTCATGGCGCTACTATAATGGATTTAACACTTATCGGCATTGGCGGTATAATTCTTGACGGTTCCATAATAGAAGAAAAATCTATGGTTGCTGCAGGTTCGGTTGTAAAACCAAACTTTGTTGTTCCATCGGGAAAGCTTGCAGCAGGTGTTCCGGCAAAAATTGTGAGAGACTTAACTAATGAGGAGATGGAAGAATTTGAAAACTCCGCAAACAGGTATAGAGAGTATGCAAAAACATCTTATAACTCAATTCAGAACCGGGACAAGAAGTGATAAAAAACCTATCAGTAAATTACAGGGGAACAATTAAGATAGATAAAAGTTTAATTCATAAGATTGTAAAAAAACTTACAGAAGATCTGAATTTCAAAATATCGAGCATGCAAATAAATTTTGTAAACAGTAATGAAATGACAAGAATAAACAGCAAATATTTGAATCATAATTATTCTACAGACATTATAACTTTTAATTATTCCGAAACAAAAAATGAACTCGATGGTGAGATTTACATCTCTATTGACGATGCTGCATCTAATTCAAAAAAATTCAGAGTTACTTTTATTGAAGAAGTGTTAAGGATTGTTATCCATGGTTTTTTACATTTACTCGGTTATGACGATAAGGGCAAAAAAGATAAACTGGTTATGAAAAGACTTGAAAACAGTCTTTTTAATCAGTATAGATTGTTATTAAAGAATTAAGAAGTTAGAAGAATATGACAGAAATAGTTAAAGTTTTGGAAGAAATAGTTCACAAGCTGAATTCTGAACCGGCTGAGAAGACTTTTAACAGGCTGAGTGAGAAATATAAATACGATAAGAATGCAGTTGCCGCAGCCTATAGCTGGATTTACGATAAGTTAATAAGGGATACATACGGGAAAGATTTTCATTTTTCGGAAGATAATAAAAGTCTCAGGTTCTTTTCAAGAGAAGAAATAAATGCAATTGGTTTGAAAAATTATAATTATCTTTTACATTTCTATAATAAAGGGATATTAACAAACAGCGATTTGGAATTAATTCTGGAACAGATTAAGTTGTTTGGAGGAGAAGAAGCTACTATAGAACAAATTACTTTGATTATATTATCCCTTTTTCTTGAATTAAATAATTATACATTACCGGGCAGCAGATCGATACTTTACTCATCTGATCTGATAAACTAAGAGAGTTAATGGCAAAAAATTTAGTATTGGTAGAATCACCGTCAAAAGCACGGACTATAAATAAATATCTCGGGAAAGATTACAAAGTTGAGGCAACAGTCGGGCATATAAGAAACCTGCCTAAAACAAAACTGGGAGTAGATATTGATAAAGACTTCCAGCCTCAATATGTAACCATACGCGGCAAGGGAGATATTATAAAAAAAATCAAGTCCCTCGCTTCAAAAAGTAAAAACATATACATTGCAACTGATCCTGACAGGGAAGGAGAGGCAATAGCCCAAGATATTGCAGACATACTTAACGGCAATAACGGTATTAAACTTCACCGGGTTTTGTTCAATGAAATAACCAAAACAGGTGTTTCAAAAGCAATGAAATCTCCCCGCCCCATCGATGAAAATCTTGTTTCATCTCAGAGAGCAAGAAGGGTAATGGATAGAATAATTGGTTATAAGATCAGCCCTTTTCTCTGGAAAGCAATAATTGAAATTTCAGGAAGTACTTCATTATCTGCAGGCAGAGTTCAGTCAGTTGCTTTAAAACTTATTTGTGATAGGGAGAAAGAGATTGATAAATTCATTGTAACCGAATATTGGTCAATATGGGCAATCTTTAAAACAGATAAAGGAGAAACTTTTAAAGCAAAACTTTTCAGCATTAATGGAAAGGATATAAAAGTTCCTCCAAAACCTGTAATGAGCGAAGAAGACTGGAAAGAATTTCTTGAAAAGAATATTGCCATTTCAGATGAAACATCTGCGTTTGATATTTTTAATCGTGTAAATAACAAAGATGTTTTTGAAATCACAAACATTACCAAGAGGAACACAAAAAGAAATCCATCCGCTCCTTTTATAACAAGTACACTTCAGGTAGAAGCGTCGAGAAGATTAAGAATGCGTCCCAAACAAACAATGGTACTAGCACAGAAATTATATGAGGGCATTGATCTTGGCGATGAGGGTACAGTCGGTTTGATTACATATATGAGAACCGATTCAACAAGAATAAGTGAAGAGGTTATTCCTGTTGTCAGAGATTTTATCAAAGAGTCTTATGGTGAGCAGTATTTGCCCGGCTCCCCAAATAATTATGAAAAGAAAAATAAAGCAAATGTTCAGGATGCACACGAGGCTATAAGACCCACATCTTTAAAGTACACCCCTGAGTTTGTTAAAAAATTTGTCGATAACAAAACCCACAAGCTGTATGAATTAATCTGGCGGAGATTTGTTGCATCCCAGATGTCTCCGGCACAATTTGAAACAACGGTAATAGACATATCTGCAGATGAATTTTTATTTAAAGCCTTCGGCAACGCTGAAAAGTTTAATGGTTTTATGAAGGTGTATGAAGAAATATTCGAACCTAAAACAGATGCCGAGGAAAAAGCCGAGTACAGAAATGAAAAGGTTCCTTTAGGATTAGAAAAAGGAAATAAACTTGGTCTTGAAGAACTTCAAAAAACCCAGCATTTCACAAAGCCTCCAGCAAGATTTACGGAAAGTTCCCTGATAAAAGAATTAGAGAACAGGGGTATTGGAAGACCAAGTACATACTCCTTGATAGTAAGCACCATACAGGACAGGAAATATGTAGAGCAATCAGACAGAAAACTCATTCCCACAAAACTTGGTATAACGGTAAATGAGATTCTTGTTAAAAATTTTCCTAATATAATTAATGAAGATTTCACTTCTCTGATGGAAAATGAGCTTGACCAGATTGCCCAGGGTGATATAAATTACGTGAAAGTTCTGAATGATTTCTACTATCCTTTTTCAAATGCGCTGAAGCTAGTGGAAAATAAAATTGAAAAGATATATTGTGACATTTGCGGAAGTGAAATGGAGATAAAGATCGGTCGGTATGGAAAATTTCTTGCCTGCACAAATTATCCAACCTGTAAAAACATAAAATCATTCCGTGAAATAGCTGTTGCCAATAGGGAACCTGAATATACAGGTGAAACATGTGAAAAATGCGGCAGCCGGACAGTTTACAGGGAAGGGAAATTCGGCAGGTTTATTGGATGCGAAAGATATCCGGAATGCGATTTCGTGAAAACTATAACACTTGGAGTAAGCTGCCCGAAATGCAAACAAGGTGAAGTTGTAGAGAGAAAATCTAAGAAGAATAGAATATTTTACGGCTGTTCAAGATACCCTGATTGTGATTTTGTGAGCTGGTATAAACCGGTTGTGTATCCTTGCCCGAATAATGATTCTGAATATATGCTTCACCGTTATTCGGTCAAAAAAGGTAATTACCTTAAGTGCCCGAACTGCAATGAAGAAGTTATTCCGGCAGAAGTAGAAGAAGTTGAAGAATAATTTTAATGTTACTTGAAAAAATTTTACAAGAATATCTTCGCTATTTAAAGAGCGTCAGACGCTATTCCGGTAACACTGTTAAATCTTATAGTGCTGACCTCAGGGAATTTAGTTCTTATTGTTTAGAATATTCAAAAAAAAATATTTCCGGGATAAGTGAAAAATTTATTAAATCATACCTGATGGTTCTGAGTGAAAGCGAATTAGAAAGAAACTCAATCTCAAGAAAAATTTCTTCAATTAAAGGACTATTTAGGTATGCATATCTTAACGAATATATAAAAGCTAATCCCGCTTCGTCCATTTCAGGTTTAAAAATACCTAAAAAATTACCGGAAGTTGCGTCATCTACCTCAATATTAGATACTTATCGGGAGATTGATAAAGACAAAGATTCTGAAATGTCAAAGGCTATATTTGAAATTCTTTATGGATGTGCAATCCGCGTTGACGAGTTATGTAAATTAAACTACGGGGATTTGGATCTCAAAGAACAAACACTGAAGGTTTTTGGGAAAGGCAGCAAGATGAGAATAGTTCCGGTTGGGGAAAAATCCGTCGAAGTGATTAATAAATACTTGAAATTAAAAGCTTTTGATGTTCCGACTGTTCCGCTTTTTACAAACAGAAAAGGAAAAAGAATTTACCAGCGTTTTGTTCATCGTTTGGTAAATAAGTATCTATCACGTGTTACAGATTTAAAAAAGAAAAGTCCACACGTTTTAAGGCACAGTGCCGCAACTCATATGCTGGATAATGGAGCTGACCTGAAAGCGGTAAAAGAAATATTGGGTCACGAAAGTCTTTCAACAACCCAGATATATACTCATGTAAGCGTTGAAAGATTAAAATCCACTTATAAAAGATCACATCCTAAATCTTAATTTTTGCAAGAGGTGAATAAATGAATATTACAATAACAGCAAGAAAATTTAAAGCCCGTCAAACGTTAAAAGATTTTATTCATGAAGAAGTATCCGGTTTAAGAAAATATAATGATGATATTTTAAGCGCTGATGTTATCTTAAGTTATCTCAATTCAAAAGAGAGTCTTAAAAGCGCCGAAATAATTCTTCAGGTTCCGGGTCAAACTTTAAGTGCAAATGAAGACACAAACGAATTTGAAAAATCTGTAAGTGCTTCGGTTGAGAAATTGTCCCGGCAGTTAAGGAAACTTAAAACAAAAAGAACTTCGAAATCAAAATGATAAAGATTGACCAAAAGGCTGTTTCCCGGAAAGAGTTTATTACTGTAGAATTCTTTTATATGAGTACCAGGAATTTATTTCAACTTGAACTTTATTCGGACACTTCAGGATTTAATAGAAAAATATTTGAACAGAATTTACACAGACCAGGGCTTGCACTTGCAGGCTTTGTAGATTTGTTTTCTTTTTCACGCGTACAGGTTTTTGGAAACACTGAAACTCAATATCTATCCCAGTTAAATAAAGAACAACGAATAAAAGCAATAGAAAGAATTTTTCAGTTCAATATTCCATGTATTATTCTCACTGACAACAACAAACCTTTCCCCGAATTACTTGAACTTTCAAATAAATATAAAATTCCACTTTTCGGCACCCCTTTTTCAACTACAAAACTTGTTTACTTTGTTAGTGACTTTCTAGATGACCAGTTTGCAGAGAGGATTTCAATTCACGGTTCATTTGTAGATGTTTATGGTACAGGAATGTTGTTTATTGGGAAATCAGGAATAGGGAAAAGTGAAGTAGCTTTAGACCTGGTCGAAAGAGGGCATAGGCTTGTGGCGGATGACCTAATTATTCTTACTAAGAAAGGGGAAGGAATTTTAATGGGTTCAGGTACCAATATGGGCAGGCACTTTATGGAAATACGCGGACTTGGAATAATAGATGTTGAAAGAATGTTTGGTATAAGGGCTATCAGGTACCAAAAGAGATTGGAAATAGTTGTTGAGCTTGAAATATGGGATGATAATACAGAATACACCAGAACGGGGTTAGATCAGGAACATGTCACTATTTCGGGAATAGATATTCCATATGTAAAACTACCGATTCTACCGGGTAAAAACGTTACAGTAATTTCAGAAGTTATCAGTCTGAATTATCTTCTCAAACATTATGGCTATAAAGCAGCAGAATCTTTTCAGGAAAGATTAAATAAAAAAATCTCAGAAAAGAATAAGGACGATATGCGGGGCGTTGAATACTTTGAACATGATTTTGAATAACTTCTAAGCACTCCTTGACAAACATACCTAATATATTTAAATTCGCCGACTAACTATGAAAAAACTATATTACTTCTCTAAATCAAAACTTCAATTCGTCGAGATAAGGCATTATAAAACAAAGCTTTCGCTCTATTTATGTGGGGGCGTTCTTTTCCTAATAGCATTAATTTTTTCAATTTATTCGTTTGCTTTGGGCTTGTTTGGTGTAGATACCTATTCATCTTTGAGCCAGGAAAATGAAATGTTAAAGCAAAAGCTTGATAATATAGTCACTAATTACAAATCCTTGAATAACGAGATAGATAGTTTAATAAAGACAAATAACAATCTTAGAGTTGCTGTTGATCTTGAGCCGGTTTCTTCGGATGAGCAATTAGTTGGCATAGGCGGTGGGTCCTTCGATAATAATCTCGATTTTCTTTCAGATTATTCTCAACTAAAACTTCAGAAAGCATTTGATTATGTGGATGAAGTAACCAGAAAAATAGAGTTTGAGAGTGGGCAGTATTTCGAAATCTCAAATAAACTTAAAGAAAACGAACTCCTTTTTCAATCAATACCTGCTATAAAACCTTGTATAGGTATTCTGGCTAGCGGGTTTGGTATGAGGACACATCCTATCTTGCACATAAAAAGAAAACACGAAGGAATTGATATAATTACAGATAGAGGAACCATAGTTCACGCCGCTGGAAAGGGAACAGTTGATTATGTTGGTTACAGGGGTGGACTTGGTTTGGCGGTAGAGATAGATCATGGGTTTGGGTATAGAACAATATACGCACACCTTTCAAAGGCTTTAGTAAAAACAGGTCAAAAGGTTATTAGAGGAGATTTGATTGCCAGGACCGGAAGTTCCGGTTTGTCATCAGGTCCGCATCTTCATTATGAAGTGCAGCATGATGGTGTTAAGCAAAATCCAATAGATTTTTTCTTTGATGATCTGAATTTTTTTGAAGTCTCTAAGCTTAAAAAATAAATTTCTAAGAGAGTAACTTATATATGATATGGACGGTGGAGCTTGCATCATATTTAGATGATGCACCTTGGCCCGCTACTAAGGAAGAACTAATAGAATATGCTGAAAGAATAGGTGCTCCGTACGAAGTTATAGAAAATCTTAATGAGTTAGAAGATTCCGACGAACCCTACGAATCAATTGAAGACATTTGGCCCGATTATCCTTCAGATGAGGATTTTTTCTATAATGAAGACGATTTTTAAACAGCTCTATTTTCAGCTTAATACTTTACCCAATGAGTATTGACTGGTCGGGAATACAGGGACAGGCTTCTGCAAAAGAAATTTTAACACAATTAGTGAACACCTCGCGAATTCCTCATGCCTTCTTGTTCCATGGTCCGGAAGGAACTGGAAAGTACTATACGGCTATCCGCTATGCACAAATTATTAATACAAATAATTTAACTGATCAATCCGTCGCAATACATAACCATATCTCAAATCTCCAGGAACCATATATTAAATTTATTATTCCTCTACCCAGAGGGAAGAATGAAACCGAAAGCAGCGGACCTATTGAAAAATTAAACCCCGAAGATATCCAGGAATTAAAATCCGAACTTCAAGAAAAAATAAAAAATCCCTATTATAAAATTTCCTTAAACAAAGCAAACATAATTAAAATTAACAGCATAAGAGAAATTAACAAATTTCTTTCACTAAGTTATTCGGATGTTAAATACAGGTGTATTTTAATTTCCGATGCTCATCTCATGAATGAAGAATCTCAAAATGCCCTTTTAAAGAATTTAGAAGAACCTCCCGCGGGAGTAGTTTTTATTCTTTTAACACCATATTCAAATCTATTACGTGAAACAATCCGTTCGCGCTGCTGGATGATTAATTTTCAGCCTTTGGATAATCAGAATATAAAAAAAATTCTTTCAGATTATTTTAATGTTCTGGAATCTGTAGCCGAGGAGGTTGCAACATTTTCCGACGGTTCAGTTACCAGGGCGTTTGAATTAATTAATAATGATTTTAAGAGCCTAAAGGAAAAAACCATATCGGTTATGAGATTTTCGTTCGGAGGTAAATTCCATTCTGCACTAAACGAATTTGGCTCGTACCTTTCTGAAAGTGATTCGGATTCAATAAAACTTTTAATAAAAATGATTATTTCGTGGTTAAACGATATTCAAAAGCACAAGTTCAAATTAAATAAGTACTTTTTCGATGATCACTTAGATACACTCGACAAATTTAATTCAAAATTTCCTGATGTTGAACTTAATGATATAATAGTGAAGCTTGATTATTTATCTTCCATTATAAAGAATAACATCAATCTTAACCTCATTGCATTAAATATTGTCTATGAACTTGCTTCGTTAACGAAAAGGATCAACAAATAAAAATCAGCAGATTCTTACAAGGTTTTTACTTAAATTGTAAAATAATTTTTCATTTGAACCAGGTTAAAAAATGAAAAAAATAGTTATAACCAATGCCAAGCGTACTCCGATCGGATCTTTCATAGGGTCTTTATCTTCATTCAGCGCCGCTCAACTGGGTAGTTTCGCAATTAAGTCTGTCTTAGAAAATTCCAAAATAGATAAAAACATTGTTGATGAAATAATCTTTGGTAATGTTTTAACAGGAGGTCAGGGACAGGCTCCCGCAAGGCAAGCCGCCTTATTTGCTGGTTTACCGGATAAAACTGAATGTCTTACAATTAATAAGATGTGCGGCAGTGGGCTGAAAGCCGTAATGCTCGCTCAACAGGCTATTCTTTCCGGAGATGCAGAATTAATTATTGCCGGGGGACAGGAGAGTATGAGCAACGCACCCTATGTATTACCTAAAGCAAGAAGCGGCTATAAGTTTGGTCATGGAGAAGTAATAGACACAATGGTTTATGATGGTCTTTGGGATGTTTATAACGACATTCATATGGGAAGTTGTGCTGAGGCTTGCGCGAGAAACTTTTCCTTCACACGTGAACAGCTTGATGAATTTGCCGTTCAATCCTATAAGAAAGCTATTCAGGCTCAGAATAGCAGACGATTCGATGACGAGATAGTAAAAGTTTCTGTCAAAAATAAAGCAGGGGAGACTCTTGTAGAAAAAGACGAGGAACCGTTGCGTGTCAGGTTTGACAAAATTTCATCTTTAAAACCTGCTTTTGAAAAGGATGGAATTGTAACTGCAGCCAACGCTTCAAGTATTAATGATGGCGCCGCCGCTTTAATAGTTACGACTGAAGAAAAGGCTAAAGAACTAGGATTAACTCCTCTTGTGGAAATAATAGCCCAGGGCTCTTCTGCAAAAGCACCGATTGAATTTACAACAGCTCCCGCCGATGCAATATCTAAAGTATTAAAGAAGGCAGGTCTTAAAACAGATGATATAGATTTGTATGAAATTAATGAAGCTTTTGCAGTAGTTTCTTTAGCTGTTAACAAACTCCTCAATTTAAATCCAAGTAAAGTAAATGTGAACGGTGGGGCAGTTGCTTTAGGACACCCAATTGGGGCAAGTGGAGCAAGAATTCTTGTAACACTAATTCATGAAATGAAAAAACAAAATGCTATTTTCGGTTTGGCTTCGCTTTGTATCGGTGGTGGAGAAGCTTCTGCATTAATAATTAAAAATTATGTGTAGAGGTATTATATGGAAATAAAAAACATTTCTGTTATAGGTGGCGGGACAATGGGAAACGGTATTGCTCACGTCTTTGCCCTAAAAGGATTTAATGTTAATCTTATAGAGATGAATGATGAGTTAGCCAAGAAAGCTTTGACCATGATATCAATCAATTTAGACAGGCAAATAAAAAAGAATATTATAAATGAAACAGAAAAAAGTAAAACATTAAATAATATTAAAGCTGTGGTCGGCGTAGAAAACATTCAGGAAAACACAGATTTAGTTATTGAAGCCATTGTTGAAAATAAAGATGCCAAGCTCAGTGTTTTTAATAGATTAAAGGCTATAATTAAATCAGATTCCATATTTGCTTCAAATACATCATCCATTTCCATTACTGAGCTTTCTTCATCAAGCAATAGACCCGATAAATTTATTGGAATGCACTTCATGAATCCGGTTCCTGTTATGAAATTAATTGAAATAATTCGCGGCTATGAAACCAGTGATGAAACATATAACGCCATCAAAGATCTTACGTTAAGACTAGATAAAGTACCGGTCCAGGTACAAGATTATCCTGGCTTTATATCTAACAGAATACTTATGCCTATGATTAACGAAGCTATCTTTGCTTTAATGGAGAACGTTGCCTCAGCCGAAGATATTGATGCTGTTATGAAACTTGGAATGAGTCATCCAATGGGACCATTAACATTAGCTGATTTTATAGGATTAGACGTTTGCCTGGCTATCTTAAATGTTTTATACGATGGCTTTAATGATCCGAAATACAGACCATGCCCGTTGTTAAAGAAAATGGTAGCGGCAGGTAAGTTAGGCAGGAAATCAGGAGAAGGATTTTATAAATACTGATAAAGAAAACTACATATAACTGTCCGATAATATATATTATGTAAACTCAATATTCTGCATCATATCTTAACAAATATTTAGGCTATCCCCTTCAATTTTAATATTATATATATGATACCAATAACAAATAACAGCCAAATGATTGGACTCTTCTTTTTTCTATTAATTTTTTGTTGTCTCGTAAATCCTAAACGCCTTTTTCTGCGTTCGTTCTCATCAGTCTCAGGCTTATAAAATCTGGGAAGATAATCAAATACTCTATGTCTTGGTTTCTTCATAAACATTAGTCCGCTCCTTTTTAATTTGATTCAAAAAGAGCGGAGACAAATAATTCAGGGTTAAAAGTCTGCAGATCATCAATGCCTTCACCAATGCCTATATATTTAACCGGTATTTTTTGTTTAGCACAAACCTGGAATACAACACCACCCTTAGCTGTTCCGTCAAGTTTGGTAATGATAAGACCGTTAACATCCGTTACTTTAATAAACTCATCAGCTTGCAGAATGGCATTTTGTCCGGATGTTCCATCTAAAACTAACAATGTTTCATTGGGAGCATAGGAAATCATTTTATTTAGAACTCTTCTAATCTTGCTAAGTTCCTCCATAAGATTTGTTTTGTTATGAAGTCTGCCGGCTGTATCGATAATCACCACATCATAATTTTCTTTTTTTGCTTTCTGTAAAGTATCAAAAGCTACAGATGACGGGTCGCTTCCTTTATCCTTCATAAAAATCTCCACGTCGGCTCTTTTAGCCCAGATTTCGAGCTGCTCATTTGCAGCTGCCCTGAAAGTATCTGCAGCCCCGACAATAACCCTTAAGCCCGCTTTCTTGAAATTGTGAGCAAGTTTACCAATAGTAGTCGTCTTCCCCACTCCGTTTACTCCTACAACTAAAATAACATAAGGTTTAAATTGAGCTACTTTATCACCGTTAGTGACATAGTTGTTATTTAAGATCGTGGTTAATTCTTTTTTCACTGTCTCGATAATATTAGGTGTAGTTCTGTCTTTATCACTTTTTAAAGTCATACGTACACTTTCAATTATTGATTCTGTTGTACCAAGTCCTATATCCGAGCTAATAAGAATTTCTTCTATTTCATTAAGAGTAGCGTTATCAATTACGGCTTTTCCACTCACTGTTTCTGTAATTGAATTAAAAAGCCTGTTCCGGGTTTTACTCAAACCTTCTTTAAGCTTACTGAAATTAATATTGTCAAACAGACCCATATTCTTTTTTCTTTATAAATTCTATTGCTCTTACTATGTATGCAATAAGTGAAGCTATTATTAAAATAAGCGTTGAAAAGTAAATTATTTTAAAGATTAAATTACTTTGATCATAATTTAATATAATAAGCAATAACAGAAATGCAAGAACAGTAACCGTAATCTTTCCAAGCATGTTTGAAGGAAGAACTTTTCCAAGTTTAGATGAAAGCAATATTCCTCCCAGGAAAATAAGAACATCTCGTCCAACTACAATAAAAAAGAAATACTCCGGTATTTTCCCGATAATAAATAATTTAACAGCTACAACTCCAACAACAAATTTATCTGCAAGAGGGTCTATCATTTTTCCAAGTTCTGTAATTTCGTTTCTTCTTCTTGCTATAAATCCATCCAGAAAATCCGTTATTATTGCTAAGAGGGCAAGCACTATAATTACCAATCTTACATCGGCGCTTCCAATATCATCCAGCAAAAACCATAACGGCAATGCAATCGTTAATCTGATAAAACTAAGAAGATTGGAGACAGTGAATGTTTCTTTTTTACTAAGCATTATTTTATAACTGCAAACTTACCGATTTTTTCATCTACTTCATTATTGGAATCATCCAGCATCACAACCCTGTAAATATAGATTCCGGAGTTCAACTTTTCACCGGAACTGTAGCTAAGATTAAAATCTACACCCCCGTTACCGTCGTTTTCTTCAATTTCAGTAATTCTATCTCCGTTTATGCTGAAGATAACTATCTTAGCTCTTTTAGGAAGATTTGCAAATGTAACTTTTCCTTTTTCTACATTTGCCGGGTTAGGATATAAGTAAACATCTGAAAGATCCTTAGCAAAGCTTGTTAAGACCGCATAACTTCCCGCTCCTGAATTAATTCTTAACGAACCTGAGGCAATAGACGATCTTAAATTAATTATTTGCAATCTATATTCTTTTCCTATCGAGCCAACCGGTTTCTTTTCATCGAGATTAAGATATATAACTTTCTTGTCGGTATTTTCAACCTCAACGCTTATAACTTTATTCTCAGGATCGAATAAATAATTTCTTGTATCGGTGACTAAAGATTCATCTACATCCAGATTGAACACTAATTTTATCCGGTTAGGTGAAATAATTTCGAAAGATGTAATGAAGAATTCATCTGAAGTTTCTACGGCTTCTACATCAAATTGAATTGTATCCTGTTTTATTGGCGAACCATAATAATCGCTTATACCTTTTACGATCAATCTATTATTTCCTATGGGAAGTGATTCATCAAACGATAACAAATAAGAATTTTGATTTGCGGCAGAAATTGAACTGGGATATATAGAATCTATTACTTCAAACGATCTTAGATTTTCAATCGTAGATTTTATTTTCTCAGAGAAACTAACGAGCAGGCTACTTTTACTGTTGTTAGCTATTTTTACAACTGCTGCAGACTCATGAGAAAAAACTTCAATTGCTGAGGAAGGATTTGAATATTTATCTTCCTTTGAATTATCATAAGCCTTGATTGAATAATAATAATTCCTGTTATTTTCTACATTAATATCTTCAAATGTTTTTGAGGTTGTAGAATCAAATAGCTGAAGATTTTCCCGGCTTGTTCCCTTGTAAATTAAAAACCTATCCCCTGTTCCGGACCAGCTAAGGTTAATTTTTGTCGAATCGATGCTGTATCCTTTCAATGAGTAAGGAACTAAAGCTTTATTCGAAACAGCAAATTCATAAAAATTTGTTCCCGCAGATGTTTGAAATGCAATTTCTTTCACACCATTTTGGTTTACATCTCCCACAAAAATATCCTGGCTGTTAACTCCTTCATCATAAAAAATTATTTTAGTTCCTGCCTGATAATATTTTAAAATATACATATAGGGGAAAATATTCAGCATTAATTCTGATTTTCCATCATTGTCAATATCTGCAAATCTTACTGTTTGATAAACATCATTAAATACGGAGCCTGTAAATTCAGCTGACTGATCGAGAAAAATCTTTTCGTACAAAATATTAGGTGAATTATTTTTGAAATTAAATATTAGCAAAAGAAAATTCGGGGCAATTGTGTTGGTTTCAAAAAGAACTGCAATCTCATCAACACCGTCGCCATCAAAATCATCTGCCGCTAGAATATTGTTCGGATTTGTCAAAAAGTTTGTAATAAGACTTTCCCCTTTTTCAAAATTATTTGCACCTGATATTTTATAACTGATAAGATCTCCATCATAATCGGCAAACCATAATTCTTTTGTTCCATCTCCATTAAGATCCGTTACAACGGCGTTTCTGTACACATAGTTCGGAAAATCAAGCTGTCTATCGTACGAATCTATCAAAGAATAATTCTCAAGGTTAGTATAAGATGAAATGGTTAAATCATCTTTAAGTCTATAAACACGGATTAAGGTATCAATAACATTTGTTACAATCTCGGCTATCCCGTCATTATCAAAATCTTCGGCTAAGATAGGATAAATTGAAGAATCCGGTCCAAGTCTATTTTCCAATTGAAATGTGAACGGTTGGTTCTGTTCATCAATATAACCTGCTCTCGACAAGTAAGAAAGCAAATCCACTTTGTCGTTATTATTAAAATCACCAAAAACTCTGGGAATCTTATTCTTTATCGAATCTACTTTATAAAATTCATTATTATCAAGTTTATAGAGACCATAATAAATATCCTGAGATGAATACAACTCCTGAAAGAAAATCTCATTAAAGTCATTAGAGAGAAAACTTACCGGATCTTTAAACAACACTCCCTGTGGTAAAGAAAAAGGCATTACCTGGTAATTTACCGGTTCAGGAAAATCATCGGTTCTGAACCGAAAATAGTTACGAGCACTTAGTGTGTCTAAAACTACAGTTTTCAACCCGGCAAGATTTTCCGCTTCAAAATAAACATCGTACGATGTGAGAGGTGATACAAGTTGCTTCGGAATAAAACCGTAGTGAAGCTGCTTTACAAACTGGTTATTGGTGTTAAAGCCATCGAGAGTAATGTAATTGAAGTTTGTTTCGCCAACCCGTCTGTAATATAATCTGATTATACATTTTTGTTCCGTATAAAATTCCGCACCGATCGTTGGTTTGTCACCATAATAAAAAGGCCCTTTACCCACCTCAATCAATTCCGGTGCCTTTCTAATTACATAAAAATTTACTCTCTCTTCCTGATTATTTCCATTATTTTGAAATACAATCAGCCTGAGAGTGTAAACCGATTCTTCATAGCTGTTGATATCGAGATTATAAATGCTTTCTTCAGTAAATTGATTTTTGCCGTTATTGATTAATGTTGTCCACGAAGTTGGATTATATCCTTCGCCGACTTCTAAATTATAACTTACAAAATATGGAGAAAGAACAGTTGCGGATATTTCCAAAGAGTTCGCTGTGGTTGCATAATCCATTGTAGGGCTATCGAAACGGACTATTGCAGGAGCAAGAACTGATAAAGCCTTAAACAAATTTAATCTTCCGGACCCGCTTCTAATGTCCCAACCAGTTCGGTCAATATCATCGGCTGTAGTTTTTATGATTTGTCTGATCTCTTCGTTATTAAAATTTTTTAAGGAAAGAATCAGTCCCGCAGTAGCTGAAACAAAAGGAGCAGCAGCAGATGTTCCGCTAAAACTTGTTGAGTAGCTTCCATTTCTAACTGTTGTAGCAATAAGAGTCCCCGGTGCTACTAAGTCCAGCGTCGATCCATAATTAGAAGTGCCGGCAACATAATCTTCCTCTGTAGAATTACCTACACTAATTACTTCTGCATAGCCGGAAGGATAATGAGGAAGATCAGAATTTGTGTTTCCCGCACTTCCAACAAGAACAACATTCCGGGAATAAGCATAACGGATTACATCCCTTAATACGTAAGAAAATGAATCGTCACCGAAGCTCATATTTATAACTTTTACACCCATTTGAATTGCATATAAAATTCCTGCAGCAGCATCGTCTTCATCGCCAAAACCACCCGGATCAAAAGCACGGATGTTAAGTATTTTAACATTAGGGGCTACACCGGCTATGCCGTGTGTGTTATTT
>Ga0209211_10005428_pt1 | contig 19072 bp, 16 predicted proteins | sample RifGroA2_FD_183992 | JGI IMG/M metagenome (GOLD analysis project Ga0209211, IMG submission 183992) | Groundwater microbial communities from Rifle, Colorado, USA - Groundwater A2 (SPAdes) (version 2) | ecosystem: Environmental > Aquatic > Deep subsurface > Groundwater | place: Rifle, Colorado...
CTTTGTTCCTTCTACTATTGATCGAGAGACGCGAGGACATTCCTATTTTGATTAACCACTTTCTCCAAAATATTTGCCAAAACAAATATATGAAGAAACTGACTCCTGAGGCAATGACAGCAATGGTTCAATATGCACGGCCAGGTAATGTGCGAGAGTTGGAGAATACTATCGAACGATTGGTAGTGTTGACGGAAGGGAATAGCATCTCTATAGAAGATTTACCGGAAAACATCCCCAGTGGCGCATCACCTTCTTGCGCAAACTAAAAGTCAGAAGCAATTCTCTCCGAAGTGGAAAAGAAACACATACTTAAAGTGTTGAATGAAAAACAAGGAAACAAGACACTTGCAGCGGAAACACTTGGTATATCTATAAAAACTCTGTACAACAAATTGAAGGCTTATAACATTGATTTGTAATTAATTTCTTTGGTAATTCAACAAATTTTGATATATACTTAATTTAAAAATTAAGCCTTTCCGTGCGACATTGAACAAAGTCGAAGTGTGATGTCACTTGAAGTGTAGTTTAGGAATTTATTTTTTGTACAGACTGTTCATGAAGGATAATTAATGAACGCGGATATTTCTATTGTCATTCCAGTATATAACGAAGTAGATAACATTGAACCTTTAGGCAATTCTATCATCAATGCGATGCAGGGGCAAAACTATGAGGTACTCTATGTGGATGACGGCAGTACTGACGGCAGCACCGAAAAGTTGAAGGAATGGTGCAATCAACATACAAATTTTCGTGCCATACACTTTAAAAAGAATGCAGGCCAAACGGCGGCAATGGATGCTGGCTTTAAACATGCCGTGGGGAAATACGTGGTTACTATGGACGCTGACCTGCAGAACGATCCTGCAGATATCCCGAAATTGCTTGAAAAGCTGAATACTTGTGATATGGTATGTGGTTGGAGGCAGAAGAGAAACGACCCGTGGATCAAACGAATTTCTTCAAAGGTGGCAAATTCTATAAGAAATAAGCTTTCAAACGAAGATATTAAGGACACCGGCTGTTCCCTTAAGGCATATCGGAGAGAATGTTTTAGTCGGATCAAGTTGTTTAACGGCATGCATCGGTTTTTACCAACCCTGTTTAAAATGGAGGGTTTTTCTGTTACCGAAGTTGTTGTAAACCACTATCCACGGAAATTTGGGAAATCGAAATACGGTGTATTTAACAGGGCATTCAGGGCGTTTATGGACCTACTGGTTGTCCGATGGATGAAAAAGCGTAAACTTAATTATGAGGTAAAAAATGGCTAATTTTATAGCGCATATTAATTTCTGGGTTGTTATAGGTTTTATTGGACAGTTTTTATTTGGTTCTAGATTTTTTGTGCAATGGATTGCTTCGGAAAAACGTGGCGAGAGTATTATTCCGGAGATATTCTGGTACTTGAGCATGGCTGGCAGCGCTATATTGTTAACGTATGCAATCTACCGGCGCGACCCTGTATTCATTATGGGACAGGTTTCAGGGCTTTTTATTTATGCGCGCAACATAATGCTGATCTATAAAAAGAAAAGACTTATGGCGACAGCCACGAATGAAGGATTCGGTAAATACTCGCCAAACCCATAATATATCAGAACTCAGGAATCTCAATATTGATGCCATTAGTCACACTGAACAAAGTTGAAGCGTAACGTCATTCCAAGCATAGTCGAAAAATCTAAATTAATAATTTCATCCATGAAGTAACCTTTTTGAGTTTTACTATAACTAATTAAGTGGAAAAATATTTTTTCGCTTTTATTTTTATTGCACTTTTCATTGTTTCATCCTGCAACTACATAGAGGAACGCTCTACCCCCAACGTCAAAACTCTTCATCCACTACAAAAAAATGAAATCACTACAGTAGCAATCCTACCATTTAAGAATAAATCAGAAAAAAAGGGGGCAGAAGAAATCCTGCGTAAGTGTTTTTTCACCAACTTCAGCGCAAAAGGTTACAACTTACTCAAACCTGAAGAAGTTGATGAACGTTTGAATCTTGCGGCTATAGACCTCTCCAACCTTGATAACGAAGATGTTTATAAGGTGGGTAGAATCGTGAAGGCGGATGCCGTCATTTTTGGTACGGTTACAAAATGTACAAAAAAATTTTTTGGCGTATATTCTCAGGTCGTACTCGGAGCAGAGATGAAGATGGTAGATGTAAAGTCTTCTATGGTTATCTGGCAGGCAGAGCATACTGAAAAGACACACAGTGACGCCATACCTGTTTCACCATTCAGCATTCCAGAGGCGGTTGTGGATAGTTCGATGAACGTGAGAGAAAAGGTGATTACAGATACGGCTGACCGTCTTGTAAAAAAATTTATTATCAGTATTCCAAGTAAAGATTTTAGTTCTCCAATCAACGCCAGTGTCATTTCTATTAAACCCATTGACACCTCAATGGAAGTTTATTATAGGGTACAGAACGGTGATACATTACAAGGCATTTCTGTAAAATTTTACGATGACATGTCAAGAACAGAGGATATTAGCAACGCTAATAACAGCGTATCGAATGAAACTCTGAGAGCAGGACAGGAGTTGATCATTCCTGATATGCCTATAATTGGCAATATTGAGGAAACACAACAGATAAACAAGAAAAAATACAAGAAGACAGTCTATCGTGTAAAATGGGGTGATAGTCTTTATAATATTGCATCTAAGGTGTTTCGTGATGGTAAGAGATGGACGATTATCTATGACGCCAACAAGAGTGAAATAAGAGATATCAAGGATCTCCCCGTCGGACAGGTACTCATCATACCGCTAACCACGCCCAAAACAGATTCATTTAAAAGAGATCTTTAATAAACTGTAATAGCTCACCGCAAAGACGCAAAAGGCACGAAGGAATATATAAAATTATAAAAAGATATTTTGTAGGGTGATACTATAAATTTTAGATACAAAGTCAGTATTCTATTTTTTATTTGTCTTTTAACACGTCTGTGTTTTGTTGGAAGGTATCTTGATAGTTGTGATAGCGTGGACTTCTCACTAGGACTACACGATTATGATCTATCTAACCTCTAACCTCCAACCTCACTTCCCCGGTGTAATGTCAAAAATTTCATGAAAAACAAGAGAAAAGGTGAACCACAGATAACACAGCGTGGCAGAGCCACGCTGTGTTATCTGTGGTTAAGTTTTGACAATACGAATGGGATGTAAGGAAGGTGCGGAATGAAGCGGGCTTAATTATAGATTTGAAATCTTCATTATGTAAACCTCAAAATATTCTGGTAGTCCATACACAAGAAGAAATCAATTAAGAATAAAACGCTAACCAATAAAAATGTTTGAGGGAAATCCATACATGGATGATGCAAAAGAGGGGTTGTCACTATATGAGTGGAAAGGTTTATAAACATCACAAATTATAGACTTATTGCATTATTAGTATTTGATCGTGGCATGTTCACCGCGAAATATCTTTATTTCACCATTTTCTAATTTCAGCATTAAGCCCCCGTTATTTGAGATATCAATAACATTACCTATATATTCCCTGCCACAATCTGTGATAGTTAATTTTTCACCAATAGTTATGCAAAATTCCCCCCATCGCTCTGTGATATATCTAAAGTGCTCGTCTTTTAAAATCAAAAACCACTTGTCAATATCCTGAAGTAATGCCTTTGCAAGCAGAATACGATTTATTGGTACTTTTTTCTCGATAGCCAGAGTGGTTGCAGGTAGTCGGCTTTGTTCTGGTAAGTCATCTTCAGGGATATTTACATTTAAACCTATACCAACCAGAACTATTGGTTGCTTTCCTAATCCCTTTGCCAACTCAACCAGCACGCCGCCAACTTTTTTCCCATCTATAAGAATGTCGTTAGGCCACTTGATAACAGCAGGAAGTTGTAAGGTTTCACGGATTGTCTCCGTAATAGAAACGGCCATGGTACCAGTTAATAGACAAATATGGTCAGACTTTATATTGTGTTTTAATAAGAGAGTAAAAAGTAATCCTTTATATTTAGGACAAGACCATGAGTGCCCCGAACGCCCCCTGCCTCCGGTCTGTTCTTCTGCAAAAATCACGGTGCCGTTTTTAAAATTTGTACGTGCAAGTTTTTTTGCAATGTCCATCGTTGAAGTCGTTTGTTCGTAGGTAAGCACCGTGCTTCCAATAATCTTTGTTATTAATCCCCTGGTAATTTCATCAGGAACTAAGCGGTCTGGCACGTCAGTTAATATATTTACATTCTGAATGTTATTGTCAATCTTACACCCTGATCCAACAATATATGCTGGTTCATGGTTGAATTTTCTGCTATACAGGCATGTTCCATTGTTTTCTTTTAGAGTATTAAGTAATTTATTATCTGTAACTGTTTTTGTCATATAAAAATTCTTTGTTAAAGATGTTATATATCAGAGATATTTCTTAAAGTGTTTAAATATATGTCATAAATATTTTAAATGTCAATATTAAAAGGCAATACTAATATTTAATTTATAAAATCCAATGGGGTTTCTGCCATACTGACAGACACTGTTCGAGATTGAATTTTTCTGCTGTCACAATGGCATATTCAACATAGACAATTCAAATATATTTTTGAATAGGCATTGTAAACATAACATATATAACAATAATTAGTTAGAGTATTATAATGTTGAAAAATATTTTGTGGCATTATGTTTGCTCATCTTAACACGTTATTGAAGTTTTTAAACATAAATTTTAGTTATCAAATAAAAAAATTTTAAAGGAGGTACTCAATGGCAAAACAATTAATCTTCAATGAAGATGCAAGGGCCGCTATTGCCCGAGGTGTTTCTAAACTTGCCAAAGCAGTTAGGGTTACCTTGGGACCAAGGGGTAGGAATGCCGTGTTGGATAAAGGATACGGCAGTCCTACAGTGACCAAGGATGGTGTATCAGTTGCCGATGAAATTGAACTAAAAGACCCTTATGAAAATACTGGTGCCAAATTGGTACGGGAAGCTGCATCAAAAACCAGCGATGTTGCAGGTGACGGCACGACTACAGCAACAGTTCTCACAGAAGCTATATTTTTGGAAGGATTGAAGTGCGTAACATCAGGAGCGGATCCAATGGCGCTTAACAGGGGAATGCGCAAGGCACTGGACAAGGTAATAGAAAAATTAAAAGATATGAGCAAAAAAATAAAGAACCAAACGGAAATCGCAAGTATTGGTTCTATTGCAGCAAACAACGATCCGGAAATTGGAAAGATGATTGCCGATGCTATGGAGAAAGTTGGAAAGGATGGCGTTATTACAGTTGAAGAAGGGAAAGGGCTGGCGACTAGCGTTGATGTGGTAGAGGGTATGCAATTTGATCGCGGTTATCTATCTCCGCATTTCATTACTAATCCTGACTCGATGGAAGTAGAACTAAAAGACCCTTACATATTGGTTTATGAAGATAAAATATCCGTAATCAAAGGGTTGGTTCCTCTATTGGAAAAAATAGCTAAGACCGGCAAGCCTCTTTTGATTATTGCAGAAGATGTAGAGGGCGAGGCTCTGGCCACATTGGTTGTCAATAAACTCCGAGGCACAATAAGTTGCGCAGCAGTAAAGGCACCAGGATACGGTGACCGCAGAAAAGCATTGTTAGACGATATAGCCGTCCTTACAGATGGTAAGGCAATGTTCAAAGACCTTGGAATCCCGTTAGAAAACATAGATATTCGTGATCTTGGACGGGCAAAGAAGGTCACGATTGATGCAGATAATACAACCATAATCCAGGGCGCAGGGAGTTCCGATGCAATTAGCGGACGTATTAAACAAATACGAAATGAAATTGAAATTACAACATCAGATTATGACAAAGAAAAGTTACAGGAACGGCTTGCCAAACTTGCCGGAGGTGTTGCCCAGATCTTTGTTGGTGCAGCTACAGAGAGTGAGTTGAAAGAGAAAAAGGCTAGAGTAGAAGACGCTTTGCACGCCACACGCGCAGCGGTAGAAGAAGGTATCCTGCCAGGTGGCGGTGTTGCACTGTTGAGGGTTGCCGAGAGCATGGATGACCTCAAGCTTAAAGGTGACGAAGCTATGGGTGTCGATATTGTTAAAAAAGCGCTATCCTCACCTGCAAAACAAATATTTAAAAATGCAGGTCTTGAAGGGTCAGTGGTGGTTCGAAAGATTTTGGAGTCCAAAGATAAGGCATTTGGCTATGATGCAGATAAGGAAGCTTACTGTAATCTAATTGATGCAGGTGTTATTGATCCAACTAAGGTAACAAGAAGTGCATTACAAAATGCTGTAAGTATTGCAGGTATCCTGTTAACAACAGAATGTATAATTACCGATATTCCAAAGAAAGAAGATAAAATGCCAGGCGGTATGGGTGGTGGCATGGGTGGTGGCATGGGCGGTATGGGCGGTATGGGAATGTAATTCGGTAACTTCTAATCATAAATCTTTAACATCAAAAATTTAATTGTTTAATTTTCATGAGGAGGTAAATACAAATATGGCAAACATCAGACCGTTAGACGATAGGGTAGTTATTGAACCAATTGAAGCCGAAGAAAAAACTCAGGGTGGAATCGTGTTGCCCGATACTGCAAAAGAAAAACCCGTGAAGGGAAAGGTAATAGCCACTGGTGAGGGAAGGATGTTGGAGAACGGGAAAAGGGCTGAACTTCTGGTAAAGAAGGGAGACAAAGTCCTTTATGGGAAATATGCCGGGACCGAGGTTACTGTTGACGGTAAAGAGTATCTGATTATGAGAGAAAGCGATATTTTAGCGAAGGTTGAGTAATTTAGGTCAGGCATTAAGTTTTTTTGAGAATTAAAAATTTTTTGGAGGTTATAAAATGGCGGCAAAACAGTTAATTTATGATGAAGATGCCAGAAAGTTGCTCCAAAAAGGGATCAAACAGCTAGCGGATGCAGTTCGTGTAACCATGGGCCCTACGGGAAGAAATGTAATACTGGAAAAGGGATTTGGTGCGCCTTCGGTTACGAAAGACGGTGTAACGGTAGCCAAAGAAATTGAACTAAAAAATCCCTTTGAAAATATGGGGGCAAAGATGGTTTGTGAGGTTGCGTCGAAAACCAGCGATGTTGCCGGGGACGGCACTACTACTGCAACTATTTTTGCAGAGGCTGTTTTTAATGAAGGAATGAAAAATGTAGCAGCTGGCGCAAACCCAATGGCAATCAAAAGAGGTATTGATAGGGCAGTGGAGGTTGTAGTTGCTGAACTTAAGAAATTAAGTAAACCCGTAAAGGGCCGTGCAGAAATTGCTCAGGTAGGAACAATTTCTGCTAACAATGATGCCTCGATTGGAAACTTATTGGCCGATGCCATGGAAAAGGTCGGCAAAGATGGTGTCATTACCGTAGAAGAAGCTAAAGGAATTGAGACTACACTAACGGTTGTAGAAGGTATGCAATTCGATAAGGGTTATCTCTCCCCGTACTTTATTACTGACGCACATAATATGGAAGTCGTCCTTGAGGATGCCTTTATATTAATTCATGAGAAAAAAATATCCAGCATGAAGGAACTCCTTCCCCTGCTGGAAAAAATTGCCAGCAGTGGAAAGCCTTTGTTGATTATTTCAGAGGATATAGAAGGTGAAGCGCTGGCAACCCTGGTAGTAAACAAACTTCGTGGCGTGTTGAGTTGTGCAGCAGTAAAAGCTCCTGGTTTTGGAGACCGCAGAAAGGCAATGTTAGAGGATATTGCCATATTGACTAAAGGGCGTGCTCTTACAGAGGATTTAGGATTAAAACTGGAAAATATCGGAACCGAAGACCTCGGGCGTGCAAAGCGGATTACCATTGATAAGGATAATACAACAATCATCCAAGGCGCTGGGAAAAAAACCGATATACAAGCAAGAATTAATCAAATCAGAAATCAGATTGAACAAACAACTTCTAATTATGATAAGGAAAAACTGAGTGAAAGGCTTGCAAAACTGTCTGGCGGCGTTGCTGTTATTAATGTAGGCGCTGCAACTGAAGCTGAGATGAACGAAAAAAAAGCGCGAGTAGAAGATGCGCTTCATGCAACCCGTGCTGCAGTTGAAGAAGGAATTGTGCCTGGCGGCGGCGTTGCCTTTATTCGTGCGATACCAGCGCTCGATGAAGCGCGCAAAAAAATTAAAGGCGATGAAAAGGTCGGTGTGGACATAATTGCAAAAGTACTGGAGTTCCCGTTGCGTCAAATTGCCACTAACTCTGGTGCTGATGGGTCAGTTATTGTTGAAGAAGTAAAAGAACAATCAACCAATATAGGATATGATGCCAATACAGGAAAGTATGTGGATATGTTCGAGAATGGAATTGTAGATCCGGCAAAGGTATCGAGAGTTGCCTTACAGAATGCTGCTAGTGTCGCTGGTCTCTTATTAACCACAGAAACGATGATAACCGAACTGAAGGAAGATGAGGAAGAGAGAGAGATTGAAGGCAGTATCCATTAATTGGATATTTATAAAAAATTTAAATAGTCACAAAAGTAAAAAGGCTGCGATGAGTAGCCTTTTTGCTTTTATGCATCAGTTTTTATAAACAAAAGGCCAGAAAAAGCTTAAATGTTATAGACAGTTTGGTTCATTAGCAAAGGTTAAGGGATACCACAACTAACACCCCCACAACACAATGTTGGCTTTCTCACCTCAGTTCAAACTCATCGGAAAATGTAAAATACTCATAATTTATTTGGTTTATTTTTAGATGTTATTTAAAACACCCTTGATTTTCTGAAGTTTTATATACTATAATTTGGTATTATTAACATTTAAATTTAATTTTATCTCTTTGTAAAATAATTACTTAATATATATACTACTTACATGACAGAAGATTTTTACAAGGTGTTGGGTGTTGATAGAAACACCAGCGAAGAAGATATAAAAAAGGCTTATCGTAAGATGGCAATGAAGTACCATCCAGATAGAAACCCTGGAAATAAAGAAGCTGAACAAATATTTAAGAAAGCCGCTGAGGCTTATGGTATACTGGGTGATTCCGAAAAAAGAAAAATATACGATCAATATGGAATTGATGGACTGAGAGGTACAGAAACTCGTGGATACAGTACCATGGAAGATATCTTTGATGCCTTTGGAGATATTTTCGGCGGTGGAAGTATCTTTGAAGACTTTTTCGGAGGGGGTAGAAGCCGTGGAAGAGCTGCGCGACGAGGGACGAGTCTAAAATGCGATATTGAGGTTGATTTCAAAGAAATAGCTACAGGCGTTGAAAAAAAGATCGAGCTGACTCGAAGGGAAATTTGCGACACGTGTCGTGGAACTGGCGCCAAAGAGGGCACTTCTCCAATAAATTGCCCGTATTGCCGAGGCAAAGGCGAAGTGCAACAGTCACAAGGATTTTTCACGTTGTGTACCACTTGTCCAAAATGTCATGGCGGCGGCAAGGTTATAGAATCACCCTGTACTAAATGTGGTGGTTCTGGGCGTTATCCAAAAAGAGCGGTTATCTCCATTCAGATTCCAGCCGGTGTTGAAGACGGCACACGATTGAGATTGACAGGACAAGGAGAGCCAGGTGAAAATGGTGCAGCGCCAGGAGATTTGTACTGTGACATTCATGTAATACCTCACCCAATCTTTAAGCGTCAGGGGAATGACGTTCTTTGCGAGGTGCCTATTACTTTTGCTCAAGCAGCTTTAGGTCACACTATTGATGTACCTACACTCAAGGGTAATATTATTCAGGTAAAGATACCTAAAGGAATACAAAATAATGAGGTTATTCCAATCCGTGGAGAAGGATTTCCCAATATGCATGGCTATGGCAGGGGTAATCTCTTAGTGCAGGTAATCGTTGAAGTTCCTACGAAAATGACTTCCAGACAAGAAGAATTATTAAGAGAGTTTGCAGAAATTGAGAAAAAGAATGCTTCCCCTCGACAAAAGAAATTTTTTGAGAAAATGAAGAGTTTTTTCGGATAAATTTTGTTAAGAAACACATAGTTCTGTTGCTTAAATAATATAAAAAGAGTTAGGTGTCTGACTTAGTCAAAGTGTGTAAGGAGGTAATATGCCAACGTACGATTATAAATGTAATGAATGTGATCATTCTTTCGAATTATTTCAACACATTACAGAAAATCCTAAAAGAAAGTGTCCTGCCTGTGGAAAACTAAAAGTTGTAAGAGTAATAGGGGCTGGAGGGGCTATTATCTTTAAAGGTTCTGGTTTCTACCAAACAGATTACAGAAGTGAAGAATACAAATCAAAGGCTAAAAAAGAGACCGAATCTGCAAAACCAGCAATAAAAACTGTGGAAAAGAAATAGGTTCTTTTGAGAATTTTAGGAAAAGTAGATACAACCGTTAAAGCCCTTCTGAGCAAGACGAAGGGTTGTGCTAACTTATGCAGGCCGAAAACACCGACAGTCTATGGAAATGTCGGAAAATCAAAAATTTAAAGAAATAGAAATTAAATATGCCCAGAGTTAACTGCCCTAATTGTAAAAAGGCACTTTTATATCAAAGTATAAAAGATTTACCATACTTTCCATTTTGCAGTGAGCGGTGTAAACTTATTGATCTTGGGGCATGGTTGGAAGAAAAGTATCGGATCGAAGAACCAATAAGTCCTGAAGCATTAAGTCGAATAGAAAAGAAAGGTGGAGGAAATGGCTGAAACGAAAACTATACGACACGATTGGCGTGATATTTTCCATGCCTTAAAGATGGCTTTAGACCCTAAGAAGATGTTTCTTGGATATGCCGGCCTTCTGGCAAGCCTGATTTGGTGCGTGGTGTCTGTTACATTCTTTTCGGCATTAAAACTAGTCAGTACCGATTCCTATACCTTTATAAAACTTATTTTATATTCGGCCAAAGAAGGCATACCTGCTATTTCAAAAAATTTATTATCAGCCGTTATGCCCCTTGATTTGGGGGAACTTTTTGTCTTCGCAGTAGTCGGTTTCGGACTCCTCGCTATCTGGTCATTGGTGGGTGGAGCAATTACACGAATTGCTGCACTTGACTATGCAAGGGATGAAAGTGTTCAGCTGGTAGATGCCCTTAAATTTGCCAGGAAAAAGTTCTGGTCTTATTTCTGGTCACCATTGGTACCAGTAATTGGTGTTATTTTCTTTGCCTTGTGTAATGTGATAGGCGGCTTGATAGGACGAATTCCCGTACTTGGTGAGATTACAGTAGCATTAGGTTTTCCTCTTGCTTTGATCTCTGGTCTTTTAATTGTTTTTGTAGGCGTGATAGGTGCCTTGGGGTTATGTTTCATGTTTCCTACTATAAGCGCAGAGGGTTCAGATGCCTTTGATGCAATGAGTCGTGCCTATAGCTATGTCATTTCACGCCCCAAACAGTTTATCTTATACTGTATTATAAATACGTCGTATGGATTGCTCTGCCTGGCATTAGTTGCGTTTGTGGCATGGTTAATGATCAAGCTGAGCTTTTGTACGGTGGGGTTAGGTATGGGACAGAAATTCAGTGCAGTTCAGTCATTTATATCACAAAAATCTACCATTGCCTGCCTAGGATTTTGCACTGAACATTTACCTGAAGCAAAAACTACAACGGTTTGTCTCGATCACTGGTCATTAAAATTTCTGGCAGGCATGTTAATTATCTATGTTACCTTGATAAAACTGGCGGTTTGGTCATTTGTAATAACCTACTGGCTTTCTGCAAAAACGATCATATATTTTCTATTAAGAAAAGAAATTGATAGCACCGATGTAACTGATGTATATATAGAGGAAATTACACAGGAAGAAAAGAAACCAGAAATATCTGGAAAAGAAAACGAGAAGCTTCCACAATAAACACATTAAATACTTCATCTGTGAAATCTGTGGTTTCAATCTTTTTTAATTAATTTGAGGCTTTTACCTCGCTAATAAAATGACTATACCAATTGTTACTATTGTTGGCAGACCAAATGTGGGGAAATCTTCCCTGCTCAACTGTCTTGCAAGACGCCGAATCTCTATTGTAGAGCCCACCAGCGGTGTTACGAGGGATCGTGTCTCAACAGAAATTCAATACAAAGATTACGTGTTTGAGTTAGTGGATACGGGGGGCATGGGTGTAAAAGATTCAGATGGCCTTACAGAAGATATAGAGATACAAATAGAAATTGCGCTTGCCCAGGCGGATATTATTCTATTTGTGGTAGATGTGCGGGAAGGCGTAACACCTCTGGATGTTATGGTTGCTGAAAAATTACGACGTCTGAAAAAGGAGGTAATCCTTGTTGCTAATAAAGTAGACACACCAAAGCTGGAATATCAAAAGGCAGAATTTAATAAATTGGGATTTGGTGAGCCGCTGCCTATATCTGCTGTAGAAAGATTTGGCAGATCTGAGTTGCTGGATAGAACAATCTCTCTTTTACCCGCGCCGTGTCAAGAAACGGTTCCTACTGAACCAATAATGAAACTTGCCATCGTAGGCAAACGAAATGCAGGAAAATCTACTTTAATCAATACCCTTGCAAAAGAACAGCGCGTAATTGTCAGTGAGGTGCCGGGTACCACACGGGATTCTATTGATGTACGATTTGAAATAGACGGTAAACAGTTCTTAGCCATAGATACTGCAGGTGTAAGAAAGAAGAAACAGGTCCATGATTCCATAGAATTTTATAGTATGGCACGCGCCGAACGATCTATCCGCAGGGCGGATGTAGTCCTATTTCTCATTGATGCAACACTCAAAGTATCCGAGGTAGACAAAAAACTGGGTGATTATATCATTTCCGAAAATAAACCATGTATTATTGTAATTAATAAATGGGATTTAGTTAAAGGAATAGAGACTAATAAGTATAACGATTATATTTATAAATGTTTGCCGGGGCTTTCTTTTTCTCCCATTTCCGTCATCAGCGCAAAAAATAATGCTCATATTAAGGAAATGGTACATCTTGCCTTGGATCTTTATGAACAGGCGAATACCCGTATCACGACTTCCGAATTGAATCAAGCGCTGGAAGAAGCTCTAACCCTACATCGTCCAACACGCCATAAATCTAAGGCACCAAGGATTTATTATGCTACACAGGTTAGCGCGGCGCCGCCTACCTTTGTCCTTTTTGTCAACGACCCAAAACTCTTTGACAGCGATTATGAACGTTATCTCTCCAATCAACTCCGCAAGAAACTCCCTTTTTCAGAGATTCCCTTAAAATTCCATTACAGAGCAAGAACACAGACACAATTAAGCCATGCCTGACGTATGCGTTTGTTAATCTGAATCAGATTATCATACATAGTGTCTGAACTAAAACTCATACTTTTGTCATTTCGACTGAAAGGAAAGGGTGGCATGGACAAAGTTGCTTGTCCGTGTTTAATTTGGTTTGTCTGCAACAAAACAGGCAAAGACCGTTTATGAATTATTATAAAAATACATTCAAGAGCATCAAAGTACAACTCATTTGCTATATTTGTTTATTGACCACAGTTCCATTGCTCTTCGTTTGTATTGTAGAATATTATAGTAGTAAGAATGCCATTGAACAGCGAGTAATCGAACAACTCACATCCATTGCTGATTTGAAAAAAATTGAGTTAAATAATTGGCTGGAAGAGCGTTTGACAGACACATCAGCAATCGCCCGCAACAAAGTACTTGCCGCAGCCGTAACAAGTTTGTTACAGCAAAGACGAAGGTTTGATAATGTTGAACATTTGAAAAACTCTGAAACTGCCGGCATAAATTACAAAAGGGTTTTAGAGAGCCTTCACGTCCTTAAACAATTTTACAAACATTATAACGTCATTTCCGTTATTGATGGCGCTAACGGAGAAATAGTCGTTTCCACATATCCCGATATTGTGGGTAAAACTGTAAAATCGTTTAACAGTTACGTAGACATTCTTCAGGAAAAAGAGGTTGATGTGAGAGATGTTTACACTTCCGAACTCACAGACCAAAACTGTATGACGTATTTTTGCCCTGTTTGCCTGACAGACCCACTTACATTAGAAAGCAGCGATGTAATCATTGGCGTAATATTACTGGACGTTAATGTCAAGAACAGCATTGAACCTTTGATACGCAACTGGCCCGGGATGGGGAACACAGGAGAAACATTGCTGGTAAGGAAAGAAGGAAATAACATCGTTTATCTAAACGACCTTCGGCACAAAGAAGGAACTGCTTTAAAATTTACCAGCGATAGCCGTTCTACTTTAGATACACCCTCTGTGTTAAGCGCCAGCGGCAAAGAGGGAATTAATAAATCTTTGGACTATAGAAACGTTCGTGTGCTTTCTGCATATCGGCATATTCCCGTTCTCAACTGGGGGCTTGTGGCGAAACAGGATTTAACAGAGGCATTTGCCCCAATTGAAAAGCTTAAGAACCGTGTTATTGCGCTTATCTTTATTTGTCTTGCCTTTGTCATTGTTATTGGCATTTCGCTCACCAACCGAATTACAAAACCTATCTTGCAACTGGTTGAGGGAGCAAAGGCTATTGGTCTGGGAAATCTCGATCATCGTATTTCAGTTGTCTCGCAAAATGAAGTGGGACTTCTTGCAACGGAATTTAATCAAATGGCTGCAAAGCTGAAGGAATCCTATTCAAACCTTGAACAAAAAATAGATGAGCGGACATCTCAGTTGTTGCGCGCAGAACGGCTTGCCGCAGTGGGAGAACTTGCGGCTGAAGTGGCGCATGAAATCAACAATCCTTTGGGAGGATTACGCAATTTTGCCACCATGCTTGAAAGCGAACCTGCAAATATCGCACAAACAAAAAAGTACGCCACTCTCATGCTGGAAGGGCTCAAAAGGGTTGAAATGATAGTAAAACGCCTTTTAACTTTTTCCAGACCATATGCACTTCACATATCTGAAAACTACATTAACAATATTATAAATAACTCTATTGAATTTATAGAGCACAGAATTGAGCCAGGACATGTGCTTATTCACAAAGAACTCAACGCATCTCTTCCTCCTATTTATATAGACGCTGACCATATCTCTCAGGTGTTTATAAATATCATGGTTAACGCCCTTGAGAGTATGCCAAACGGAGGGACATTGACTATAAAAGCAGACACTTGCAAAAAACACGCATCCTGTATTACAGTTTATATTAAAGACACAGGATGCGGTATTAATAATGAAATTATGGATAAGATATTTGAGCCTTTTTTTACCACTAAAAATAAAGAGGGGGAAAAAGGTCTTGGAATGGGATTAGCCATTTCGAAAAGAATTATTGAGGATCACCACGGAGAAATCTCTGTAGAAAGCAAGGTCGGGCAGGGAACTACCTTTAGTGTATGCCTGCCGTGTCGTAATGTAGGGGCGAACAGCCGTTCGCCCTTATTGCTGCAGTGAAAAAGGTGTTTAAAAATGAAAAATAAAATACTTATTGTTGACGATGAAAAACTTATGCGCGTGTCGCTCGAAGATAAATTAATCAAGGAGGGATACGCCGTCTCTTCCCTCTCAAATGCTGTGGAAGGCGTTAAATTGCTTCAATCAACAAACTTCGATGCGGTAATAACCGATTTGCGTCTACCCAAGATGGATGGAATAGATTTTTTAAAGGAAATAAAAAAAGCATCCCCAGAAACGGTCGTTGTTATCATGACCGCTTATGGCTCGATTGAGAATGCGGTTATGGCTATGAAAGAAGGGGCGTATGACTACGTGACAAAACCTTTCTCACTGGAAGAGCTTATTATCAAGCTCCAGAAGGCGCTCAAACACAAGGATATTATTGCAGAAAACATCGTACTGAAACAGCGCGTTCTCAGCCAGTACGGTTACGATAATATGATTGGGAAGGGTGAGGGGATGAAGCGTGTGTTTGATATTATCAGCACAGTGTCAAACCGGGATACCACCATACTCATTCATGGAGAAAGCGGCACGGGAAAAGAACTCACAGCCGGTGCTATTCATTACAATAGCAACCGCAGAGACGGCTCCTTCGTAAAGCTCAGTTGCGCCGCATTAAACAAGGAGATTCTTGAGAGCGAACTCTTTGGGCATGAGAAGGGTTCCTTTACAGGGGCGATAAAAACCCGGCGTGGACGTTTTGAACTGGCTGATGGTGGCACTATATTTCTGGATGATGTGGATGATATTCCATTGGAAATGCAGGTCAAATTGCTGAGAGTCCTTCAAGAACGGGAATTTGAGCGTGTCGGTGGTGAGGAAACAATATCTATTAATGTCCGTGTCATCTGTGCAACCAAAAAAGACCTCAAAAAGCTTGTTCAGGAAGGCGGTTTCCGTGAAGACCTATATTATCGGCTCCATGTAGTTACAATTAACCTCCCGCCTTTAAGGGAAAGAAAAGAAGATATACCGCAATTAGTAAATCACTTTATAAAAAAATACGCTGCACACCAACAATCAGTAGTTAACTCATTGTCACAAGAAACACTTAATATACTTATACAATACAATTGGCCAGGAAATATCCGTGAATTGGAAAATGTTATCGAACACGCCGTAGCGTTTTGCACCTCTGATGTGATTATACCCAAGAATTTACCCGGAAATCTTATCGAAGGAGAAACCCCTTCAGGAATATTCCCAATGGAACTTTCAACGATTGATTCTATTGACTTGCAGGAAACGTTGAGTGAGGCAGAAAGGAAGCTTCTTTTGTGGGCATATCAGAAAACGAACGGCAATCAGGTGCGCATGTCAGAGATTTTGCGGATACCCCGCACAACACTGCAAAACAAACTCGTCAAATATAACATAACCAAAACCAATATTCCCGCCGCTGAACAAACATAACGCAGCACAGCCGCAACAAAGTCCATATTCCACACATTATTGTTTTGCCGCAGGTTTAGAGTGCTAAATGTTGCGGGAAAATTAAATAGTTCACAACGCAAAGACTAACCCTATTCCATTTTTTCTTGACAGAGGTCATGTTGGTTATATATCATACACAAGAAAAGTGTGTAATCAGGAGGTGTAATATGGTGAGGATAAATGCCATTTTGCCGGAGGATACTCTGGTAAAGATAGATGCCATCGTAAAAGAGAAAAAGAAGAGCAGAAGTAGTTTCTTACGGGAAGCTGCTGAGAAGCTGATAGACGAATATCAACGGCAAAAAGCGGAGGAAATGAAAAGAGAGCGTATAAAACGTGCCATAGAAACACAGGATAAATTAAAGAAAAAATCAGGCAAATGGAGTGGTGTTTCAGAGGTCAGGAAGTGGAGAGAATTACACAAGTGAAAAAATTTGTCCTTGATACATCTGTTGTTGTCAAATGGTTTAGCCGGGACGAGGATGATGCTGAACATGCCAATAAATTAAGACGCCAGATACAGGAAGGTTTGTGTGTAATAACAATACCGGATCTGTTGTTCTATGAGCTTGCGAATGCGCTGAGACACAATCCAAACTTTACTGCAGAGGATGTTCGGGTAGCATTGGATTCTGTTTTTGATATGGAATTTGACATAAGAAAGGTTGATAGTTCCGTAATAGCTAATGCAATAGATATAGCTTTTAAATTTAACGTTACCGTCTACGATGCATATTTTCTTGCGTTGTCTCAATTAGAAAGTAAACCATTTGTTACAGCCGACTACAAATTCACCGGGCGCATAAAAGGTTTTAAAGACATCGTTAATTTAACTGAAATTTAAAATTTTTTGTCTTCATCCGGCTATTCTTTTTCCGCAGGAGTTCCCATACCAATTGAATCAATCGATATTGCAGTAGAATCATTCTGTGAAGAGAAATGAACAGTTTAATGCCTCGTGAGACTTTATAATGACGGACACGCAGTGGGCGAATACTCGCGTTCGCTTTCTTCATGACGTCAAGGCAGCAGCCCCAAAGGGGTTGTCTCCGCTCGAATGATTTGGTTGGGCATCCTCTATAGTTTATCGGGTCTCAGTTGGTTCAGCATCTTGTCGACCGCTGGGTTTCGTTCCAGAATCATATCATGCAAGTATGGCCAGTATTCTGTTGCCAGCAACCCGACACCTTGCATGTTGCGCCGGATAAACGATGCCGTTTTAAGTACCCTATGCTTGCGCAGATCGTCAAGGAAAACCGGCGACACGAGGTGGCATATCCTGCGTATCTCTCCGAAATACGCCTCGCCTTCGCGCCATCCTGCGCCACCTCGTGCAATGTCGTTTCCTGAAAACACGAATACATCGGTAATGGCCGAAACTGGAGCGCACTTGTACATCAGCAATACGTCTCCGGGGGTTGCGCGTTTGGACAGTGCCCATTTCATGCGATTGTGCTCGTCAAGGTATTCACATTGACTCTTGATTGCCTGTTGAATCCACACCTTTCGAGAGACTCCGAAGTATCGTTTCAACTCGATGACTTCAACTCCTTTGGGGACATCCGGCCAGTCATGATGCCAGCAGACAATCACATCACACTTGCCACTATCATGTCGGTGAGCCTTGAAATTGCTTGATCTGAACTCGAACTCGATCCTGCACTTCCTTTCTGAATCGCCCATTCTCCGGTAGGCGATGCAGTCCGGGAACTGAGGGCGGATCTCCTCAATTCGGAATTGGAGCCGCCGCGCGACGTGTGCGAAGAGGAAGACAACACCGAGTTCATTGGCTGGTGCATATTCCATTGGCGCGTTCTTTAAGGCGACAGGCTTGTCTCTTCGTTCCATTCGTTATCCTGCCCAACATTCATTTTTATCTTTATTCTATAAATTGTCGGCATCGTATCGTATGACATAACGGATGTCAAGCAAAACTCTATAGAATGACTGTGAATACACAAGGATATTATCGTCGTTACAATATGGTATTTATTATATTGAATTCAGATACTTGAACCCAAACTACGTAACTGAAACAGGTTTGTGTTTTCTGACAGTCTGTTGACTTTCCATTTCATTTCTGTTAGTTTTACCATGTAATTTCTCCAATGAGACTGGAAAATATCGTAATGGTTTGCCGGGAACTCAGGGAAATATATAATAATGACTTAAGAAAAACAGAAGATTAATATGACAACACCGTGGAGTTTAGTTTCAACAATCGAAAGAGAAGAGAAGATATGTGATTTAGCGCAACAGGAATTGAAAAACAGGTGTAGAATTTTTGAAAACAAATACAATCT
>Ga0209211_10005431_pt1 | contig 19066 bp, 23 predicted proteins | sample RifGroA2_FD_183992 | JGI IMG/M metagenome (GOLD analysis project Ga0209211, IMG submission 183992) | Groundwater microbial communities from Rifle, Colorado, USA - Groundwater A2 (SPAdes) (version 2) | ecosystem: Environmental > Aquatic > Deep subsurface > Groundwater | place: Rifle, Colorado...
TTTTTTTCTACGAGACCGAGCCTCGTGTTTTTTTTAATAACAAGCCTTTTTTTATTTCAATTCGCAGTTTTTCTTAATATTATTTTACCAACTTCAGTGCAAATCCTCGCATAAAGAACTTCATCCGTCTCCCAAACTCTTCCTTTAAGTCCATCCGCTACTTGCGCTAATTTAATAGCATCACCCTTAAGTAAAACAACCTTACTTGAATCAGTTTCCACCATCTCAATATCTTCACCACCAACAGCTTTAAAAAAACCCTCAATCAAAATCTTGTCATTATCTGTTACTGGCTTATTAAAACTTAGCTCTAGTTCACTCCCCCCCCCTAAACCAATTTCAGGAATTTTAGATTTTTCTATCATATGTTTAATATACAAGGCTTAGCCTCGTGTTTTTTTAATAGTTAAAAAGTGAAATCTCTAACAGTGAATTTGTTTTGTATTTGTAATTTTGGATTTTGAAATTGTTTGGTGTTTGGATTTTGTGATTTGTAATTTTACCACTCATCCGTTGGCGGGGTGATCTACCCCCATCAAAAACTGTGCATCTATTTTGATGAGGTTCCCTGGGTTTTTCTGTTCCCTGTCCGACCCAGCACGGGAACATAGAAAAACCCGCCTGAATGATCTCGGGAGCAAAGCAGTTTGCTCCCTCGTTCATTCGTGCCCCGCCCTACAATTTTTTTCGTAATGTTCGTAACCAGTTCGTAGTTCGTATAAAATATATCCTTAATCTTCTTACCTACAACCTAACACCTTAAACCTATAACCTCCCCGCTACTTCCTCCCCTTCAACGCCACGTCGTAAGCAATTTCTTCCATCCGACGCATGGAATTTTTTGCTTGATCAAATTTTGTCCGCAAATAACCGGTTAAATCCAAACTAATCAAAAATCCAATAATATCTCCGGCTTCTTTTTCCGCTCGCATTACCTCTTTCATATCACCGGCTGTCGCGCGCGCCACAGCATAACGAACCAACTCCCCTGGCACATCAGCCAAACCGGCCAAATAAACTTCCGGTTCTGGCGAAGCAATTCCTTTAATTTCACCCAAGGATTTTTTGCTTAAAAATTTCTCAAATAAATTTGCTTCCACAAATTCTTCCACTGCTGCTCGATAAGCTCCTTCTTCTTGAAGCATTGGCTGATCTTTAAATCTGATGCGCAAACCAGCTAATCCGGTTGTTGCCTGCTCTAACAATTCCCGACCTTGTTTTAAATCTCCACGATGCAAAGCAAAAATCGCACGCTTGGAAGCATTGAGCGCGTCATTCGACTCACCAACTAATTTTCGATAATGTTTCCCGTACTCCGCATGATTTTTTGAAATAGCATCCCAAAATTTTTTGTCCATAATGATTTTCTGTAATGCGCAGAACTACGCAGAACTGTACGCAGAACCACCCTCCTCCGCTCTTTAATTAAATAGAAAGCTACGGAGGGCAAGCGCAAAAAATATTATACTTTTTTAGATTTTGCAAACTGAACATATAAAGCTTTTATTGCTTGTTTTTGTTCATCAATATTACCATCATTTCTTCTTATTTTTGCCTTTTGCATTCTTATATATTTTGCCACACTGCGAGAAAATTTTTGTTTCTTCATATTCGTCAATATTAGCTTGTTTTATGGTTAAAGTCAAATTGCAAGAGTAGAAAAGAGAAAAGAGAAATCATTAGTCAGCGGTTGATAATTTCCATTCTTTCGTGGCGGGGTACAAGACCCCGCCCTACTTACAATCACCTACTACCTTCCCCGCATACACCTCTTCCGTCTTCTCTATAATTTTCTTCCAACTAAAAAACTTTCTTACAAAAGCACGGCCTTTGCGTCCCATTTGTTCCGCGATTTTTTGATTTGTCAATAGATAGACCATCTTACTTTTCAAATCTTGAACATGGCGCGGTTTGAATGAAAAACCGGAATGATCCACAGCTTCCAAATTTTCCGGAATTTCAGAAATCAAAACCGGCGTGGCGTATGACATGGCTTCTAAAATTGAAACCGACAAGCCTTCAAATTCAGAAGGATGTACGTAAGCAAAAGCATGAGCATACAACTGTTCCAATACTTCTCCTTTTTGATAGCCGGTAAAAATAATCCGCGGATCATCTGATGCAATCTTTGCCAAGTACTCAACATAGTCATCGCTAAAACTTGGCGCACCGACAATAACCAATTTCTTTTCTGTTTTCAAACCGCGAAAAGCTTGAATTAAATAATGAATTCCTTTATTCTTAATCAACCGCGCCACAGTTACAAAATAACCTTTGCGTCGCAAACCAAACTTTGCAATTTCATTAATTTTGCGAACCGGCTTTGATTCAACACCATTGGGAATATAAATTCCCGGTTTTCCGTAATTTCTATGGACATAAACCCGCAAAGTATGGGAAACTACAATTGTTTTGTTGGGAAAATGCATGGCTGCCCATTCTCCAAATCTCAAAAAGCCGCGCGCAAAAAATCCCCACTTGGCATGAAAGCGATCAATGGCATGAAAAGTCACCACGACTTTTGTAAAAGGCTGAAAAATTCTAGGAATAATTGATAAAACTGACGGACCAACGCCGTGATAATGAATTACATCAACTGGCAAAAATAAAACATGCAAGGTGGCTAAAAAAGTATGGACAATTGTTTCTAAATTTTTTGAACGAATTGTGGGGAGTGAAATTAAATGCACGCCATGCCAAACCCGGGCTCGTTTTCCCTCAAGCGTGTATGAGCGAACATAAACATAGACGCGATGACCGCGCCGTGCCAAACGAACAGCTAATTCTTCCACATGACGCTCAATTCCGCCTCCGGACGCGCCCAAAGGAATACCTTTTAACCCAAGCATTGCAATTCTCATAGAAAGCTGTTATAATACTACCACAAATCATTAATAAGCTCAAAAAAGTCGCTTTATTTAGTTTTTTCCACAATCCCTAAGAAGCTAAAAACCTAAAAAGCTAACAAGCTAAACCATGACCCGGTAGCTCAGCCTGGTAGAGCGCTTGCCTTTTAAGCAAGGTGTCCTGGGTTCGAATCCCAGCCGGGTCATAAAATCCTCTCATTCTGTATGGGAGGATTTTATGATATCTTAATTCTGGGATTCGAACCCATCTCTTAACCCTGGGGTTTGGTGGTTCTCCTCCGTCGAACATCACCAAACCCGTTTTGATGGGTGGAGAGACAAGCAGTTGTCTCTCCATGCTTTTATTAAATTTTTATTGTCACCCATCAAAACTCCCAGCCGGGTCACCACGTAAAAACTTCAGTGCAAACTGGAGTTTTTATGTTGCACTGAAGTTCACGTGGTTTATATATGCTGGAATTCGAACCCATGTCATAACTCTAAACACGAGGCTCAGCCTTCAAGGAAGGCTGAGCCTCGTGTTTTTAAACCACATTTGACACACTTCTTCTGTGTGCTAAAATATAGTATATGGACAACAACACTACAACAAATGAAATAATGGAATTCTTGCAGGAAAATATGGTTACCAAAGAAGACGCAAAAGCCTTTGCAACAAAAGAAGACTTAAAATCCTTTGCAACCAAAGAAGACCTAAATACCGCGCTTGCAAAACAAAAATCAGATATCATAGATTCCGTGGATAAAAAGCTGGGCGAGCTTGGCGGTAATCTAATCTCATTAACACGCAAAGAAGATAAAAAAGTCGTAAACCTTATTAGCATGCTCAAATCTAAAAGCAACCTAAACAAAGAAGAAGCTCAAAAACTTTTAGAAATGGAACCATTTCCGCAAATCTTTAATTAAATGGTACTCATCAAAAATCTACCTAATAAATATGGAAAATAATAACACCACAACAAATGAAATAATGGAATTTCTTCAAGAAAATATTGCAACCAAAGAAGATCTAAAAGACTTAAAAGAAGAACTAAAAAAAGAAATGGTTAAACAAAAAGAAGATATTATAGACTCCGTGGATAAAAAGCTGGGCGAGCTTGGCGGTAATCTAATCTCATTAACACGCAAAGAAGATAAAAAAGTTGTAAGCCTTATTGGCGTGCTCAAATCTAAAAATAATCTAAGCAAAGAAGAAGCTCAAAAACTTTTAGAAATGGAACCATTTCCGCAAATATTTAATTAAACAGCACTTGCTAGCAATATATCCAGTAAATATATGGAAAACAACAACACTACAACAAATGAAATAATGGAATTTCTTCAAGAAAATATGGTCACTAAAGATGACTTAGGAGTCGCACTTGCGAAACAAAAAGCAGACATTATAGATTCCGTTGATAAAAAACTGGGCGAACTCAAGTGGTAATTTAATTTCATTAACACGCAAAGAAGATAAAAAAGTTGTAAGCCTTATTGGCGTACTCAAATCTAAAAATAATCTAAGCAAAAAAGAAGCTCAAAAACTTTTAGAAATGAAACCATTTCCGCAAATATTTAATTAAACATCAAAAAAAATACGAGGCTGAGCCTCGTATTTTTGTATATTTTTGAAAAAGAAAAGACACCGCCCAGCGGACGGTGTCAGTTCGAAAATTACGGGTGGGTCGGATGGTCAACCACCAATCGACCTCAGCGCCTTGACTGCAGCAATCACCACGACCCCAGTCGTAATGATCCCAACGTACGGCCCGACGAACGGACCGCACAAAAACATCGCCAGAACACCCGCACCAAGACCCATCCCAACAACCACTACTTTTTCTCCATTACTCAACTTCTCGGCACGGATCATTTCATTCTCCTTTTGTTGCGAACGATGGGGCGTTCATGTTGGCGGGGCCGCATGCCCGCCGGCAATCCACCCAAAAGTCCAACACAATTGCAACGAAAACCCGCCGGACGGACGGCTGATATTGATGACGTCTCCGACCAAATACAAATTAGGAAATAATTTTGAAGCCATGGTTTTAAAATTTATTTCTTGCGGAATTACTCCGCCGTCCGCCACAATTGACCAATCAAGCCCCATCAACCCATCAATCGGAAATCTTAAATCTTTAAAAATTTTCACGAGCAGTTTTCTCTCCTCTTTTGTCACTGAGTGAATTTTTTTATCTTCAAAATCAAAAGACGGAAAACCGAATATTGTATAAACTATTTTTTTTGGCAAAATTTCTGCCAAAACATTTTTGCAAAGTTTATTTTTATTTTTTTCAAATAATTCAAAAATCATTTTATTCAATTCCCCTTCGTCAAGATCTGGGAAAAAATCTACTGAAGCCAATACTTTTCCATTTTTCAATAATTCACCAACTTTATGTGCGGAATTAATAACAATTGGTCCGGAAATTCCAAAATGTGTAAAAAGCAAGCTGCCAATATTTTTAATTTTAGTTTTACCATTTTGTACAAAACTTATTTTAACTTTGTCTGTTGTCAAACCAGAAAGTTCACCAACCCATTTTTCCGGAGAACGAAGTGGCACTAAGCTTGGATTGGACTCAGCTACAATATGTCCGATTTTCCGAAGCATTTCAAAACACTCACCTGTTGATCCGGTTTCCGGCGCTGCCGTCCCACCAGTTGCCAAAATAATATTTTTTGCTTTATAAATTCCATTTGAAGTTTTGATGCCAACCAATTTTTTATCTTTTAAAATAAAAGATTCAAGCGCTGCTCCAAACTTCACTTCCACATTGCCATTTTCTTCAATATATTTAATTAATATTTCGCGGACATCTTCGGCTTTTTGCGATTTTGGAAAAGCTCTTTTCTTTTCTTCGACCACGAGTGACAATCCCCGCCTCTCAAAAAAATCAAAAGTGCTTTTAACGTCAAATTGCGCGAATGATGTATAAAGAAATTGTTTTGCTTTGGGAAAATTTTCTAAAAATATTCGGCTATTAAATTCAGCATTCGTGATATTGCATCGCCGACCGCCGGTAAGAATTAACTTTTTCCCCAAACAATCATTTTTTTCCAAAAGCAAAACCTTGGCTCCTAATTCTGAAGCCCGCCCGGCAGCCATCATCCCGGCCGGCCCGCCGCCAATTACAATTATGTCGTATTCAGTGTTTTTCATTATATTTCTTTTACCACCTTCATCATCCTAACCAAAGCGTCCGAAGGGTTGATTTTTTTAATTTCTAAAGATAAACGAGAGCACCAAGCCGGATCATCAAGTAATTCTTTTATTTTTTTGACAAACTCAGTTACTGTTAATTCATTTTGCGACAACACAACTGCTGCGTTCCGATCCCCTAACAATTTAGCATTGTCTTCTTGATGAGTTCCAACCAGAGGAATAATAATTGCCGGCTTGGCTAAAACCGACAACTCGGAAATAGTCGCCATTCCGGCGCGGGCAATTACCAAATCTGCAACCGCAAAAGCGTCAGCCAAATTATCAGTTAAAAGTTCAAACGCATGATATCGATTCATACTCCCCGGCTTCTTTTTTCCTTTGCCAGTGCTATGAATAATTTGGCAAAACAATGTTAATTCTGATAAAGATTTTTCAACAAGGTCATTTATAAAAACCGATCCGGTTCCGCCGCCTAAAACTAAAACTGTGTGAATGTTTTCTTCCAAACCAAATTCTGCTCGCGCCCGCGAAGCATTGCCGGAAAGAAGTTCTGTTCGTATCGGATTTCCAGTGTGCACGGCTTTTTTGCCAAAAATATTCAAACTCGCTTCAAAAGTTACTGTTATTTTTTTAACAAATGATCTGGCAAGCTGGTTTGCCAAACTCGGACGCACATCCTGCTGATGCGTGATACTTGGAATTTTCAAAATCCAAGCGGCGATTAAAACCGGCACGCCGACATAACCGCTCGCTGACACAACTATTGTTGGTTTTAATTTTGTAAGTAAAAATAAAGATTGAACAAAACCAATTAAAATAAAAAATGGCACAAAAATTGTGCGCAAATCAAAATATCTTCGCAACTTGCCGGAAGCAATTGCAAAAAATTTAATCCCAGATTTTTCTACTAGATTTTTTTCCGGGCCGCCACGTGTGCCGATAAAACCAACAATGCTAGCATTTTCTTTTTTTAGTTCTGTTGCCAAAGCAAGCAGTGGCGTTACCGGTCCAAGCGTCCCTCCGCCAGTTAATAATATACGCATAAATCATGGTTATGTTAGCATAGAATTAGAAAAGAGAAAAGAGAAATCAGAAAAGAGTACGTGGGAAATGAATTAGAATTTTAAATTTTAAATTATAAATTTTATCTTTTCTTTCTTCCCCTCTGCCGACTCTTTTCTATTTTCTAGTGGCTAGTGGCTTACTAAAAAACCAGCCTTCGAGTAAAAGGCTGGTAAGAGTTCTAATTGCAGGGAGCGCCGATAGATTTGGGAATGTTGTTGGTGCATTCATCACTGCATTCGCACTCAAACGGAATTACTTCAATTTCCGGAGATGTAGTTTCCATTGCCGCTGACATAACTCGGCGCATTGATTTTAACGTCGAACCTTCAGCACCAAGAATGTGTTTTACGCAATCATCATTGGGAACAAAAAGGCGAAACCTCGGCTTTCTATCCTCTTCCACCATTTCTACTCTTACGCAACTCTCGTCTCCGACAATTGCGCCCGCCATTTGTAGAAGAATTTTCTCTCCAATTTCGAACCGCTGCTTTGACGTAAGCATACGCTTCTTTTCCTTTCTCCCCTATAAAATGAACCTGCCAAAAATTTTAGGCTGGCAGATTCAAACGAATTCGTCATTAGTTTTTTACAGTCTTTTACTACTTTTATTCAAGTTACCATGCCCCTTAAAAACTGTCAATGTTGATCAAAAAAGAGAAATCATCAGCCAGAGGCTGATCCGCCTTCGGCAGAAAAAAGAGTCGGCAGAGGGGCAAAAAAACCTAACACGAGGCTTAGCCTCGTAAATTTATCTATTTTGAGAAGAAATATTTAATAAAACGCCTACGGCCGCGAGGTTTACAAACATCGCTGTTCCACCAAAACTTATAAATGGCAAAGGGACACCGGTAATTGGCACAAGTCCAATCATGGCACCAATATTTACAAAAGCCTGAAAAACAATCCAAGACAAAATTCCAATGCCGACAAATTTTCCAAAAGCATCAGGTGCTTCATTAATTATTTTCAACCCGCGCCATAAAAAAACCAAAAACATGATAATTAATGCAGCCGAAATTATAAATCCTAATTCTTCTGCCATAATGGCATAAATTGAATCGCCTTGCACTTCAGGAAGGTATTGAAATTTCTGACGTGAATGTCCAAACCCAAGCCCCCAAAAACCACCTGAACCAACTGCCAATAAAGCCTGGTTGATATGATATCCAATCCCCTGCGGATCAAGTTCTGGATGTAAAAAAGTTGTAAGCCGCGCCGCGCGATATGGCGCCACTTTAATCATTGCCCACAACAACGCCACTCCGCCTAATCCGATTCCAATTAAATGTTTTATTGATGAACCAGCCACAAAATAAACTGCCAAAGCCTCAAAAACAATTATTGCCATGCTGCCCAAGTCTGGTTGCAAAAGCAAAAGACCCATAATCAACCCGAGCACGATCAAAAATGGAATGAGTCCGGTGCGAAAATCACGCGCGCCTTCTTCGCCGCGCGATTCAAGCCAGGCAGCTAAATAAAAAAGAAAAGTCAGTTTCACTATTTCTGCCGGCTGCAAGGTAAAACCGCCGATATCGATCCAGCTTCGAGCTGTTCCAAAATCCGCGCCAATCCCCGGAATAAAAACAGCAAGCAATAACAACAAGCCCACTCCAAGCAATGGCAATGCAAACTTTCTCCAAAACCGGTACGGAATGCGCAACATTATAAAAAGCAAAATCAATCCGGGAATAACTCCGTAAAGAATTTGGTGTTTTACAAAATAAAAACTATCTTTATAATTTGAATATCCTAACGGTCCGGAAGCTGATGATAAAACAACAAGTCCAAAAACAACGAGGCCAAGCGTAATGCCCAAGAATACTAAATCCGTCTTTTTTTTCCAAAGTTGAAAACGCATATTTTACGCGCCGGTGACAATTTTATCAAGAACAAATAATGCTACGCCAACTGCGCCGGTAACCATTGAAATTACCCAGAATCGCATTACAATTTTCGGCTCTGGCCAGCCAATTGCTTCAAAATGATGATGAATTGGCGTGGAATGAAAAATTTTCTTGTGACGCAATTTTTTAGAAGTGAGCTGAACAATAACCGACAATGATTCTATGACAAAAATAAAACCAATAATTGGCAACAAGAAAAGAGTATTTGTTAACATGGCCATAATGCCTAGGGTTACGCCAAGCGACATCGCGCCTGTATCACCCATAAAAAATCTGGCGGGGTTGATATTGAACCATAAAAAAGCAAGCAACGCGCCCATGATCGCGGCGCAAAAAGCCGCTAATTCTGTTCGCCCTTCAATCAACGCGATCGCGGCGTAAGCGCCAAAAGAAGTAAGAAGCGTGCCACCAGCCAAGCCATCAAGACCATCAGTTTCATTTACCGAAAAAGCGGTGGCAACAATAGCAAAAATAAAAATCAAAATATACCAAGGTCCGATATTAAAATCTCCGACAAATGGAATATGCAATAAATCCCAATCCAGTTTAACATAAAACCACCAAGCGCCAATCGCGGAAATCGCAGTATAAATTATTAGACGATGCTTGATTGACAAACCGCCACCATGAGGTCCGATCCGCCGCACGTTCCATAAATCATCAATCACTCCGACAATAGCTGACGCGACAAGCGCGCCAAGCGGCAAAAGGGTTTGCGAACGGGTTAAAAAACTAAGCCGACCCCAAAAAGATTCTGGCCAAAAAATAGCAAGAACTAAAAAAACCAAAGCCAAAACTAAAACTGTTACCCAAATAATCAATCCGCCCATTACCGGCGTTCCGGATTTTTTGGCATGCAAACCGGAAAAAACCGGCGTGGATGCTTCGTCACGAATTTGTTTTCCTAATTTATATTTGTATAAAAAATGTGTTAAAAGCGGAGTCCATGCAATGGCAATTACAAATGAAATTGCGGCCAAAGATAAAGCTTTGACAATGGCGAATGGGTCCATAGGGTAGTTGATGATTATATTTTATACGAACTACGAACTTCTTACGAACAATACGAAAGAAGATAATATGCGTGGTAAATTTTGTTAAAATTTTTAATTTTTGATACAGTGCTTTTGTATCATCTTCTTGTTCGTAATGTTCGTACCCAGTTCGTAGTTCGTATATTACGAATTTAAAAACAAAATAAAAAACGAGGCGGCTAAAACCACTAACTCGACAAAAACTGTTCCCAAAACAAAGACATAAGCAAAAAAACGTTGCTTTTCGTAAACCAAGGCAATCACAATACTATTTATCAAAAACACTAAAAAACCCAAGAGGACCGGCACAAAAATTTCATACCATGCTCCCAGCCGATCAATTCCAAAATAAATAGTGTAATGAAGCGGTAATAATTCACTGGTTCGCAATACCAGTCCTTGCCACAAAAGCACAACCCAAGTAATAAACTGTAAACTAAGAGCAATAATGCAATTTACAAAAACAAGCCGATCTCGAACAAAAATGCGCACTAATAACTGTTTTGAAAAATTTGGCATAATTTTCTAATAAGGTCTGTTTACTGCCCGATATTGTAACAAAATTCACAGCTCTTGACAATATTTTGTAAAAGCTGTAAGCTATAAGCCATAAGATATTAAACAGAAACTTGCCTTAAAGCTTATGGCTTAAGGCTTATGACTTAAAAATATGGCTCATAAAAAAGCAGGAGGCTCGACCAATTTAGGACGAGATTCACAAGGACAGCGGTTAGGCGTAAAACTCTATGATGGAGAAATCGCAAAACCGGGCGTTATTATTGTACGCCAACGCGGAACAAAAATTATGCCGGGAAAAAATGTTCGCCGGGGAAAAGATGATACTCTTTTTTCCATGATTGACGGCGTAATTAAATTCAACCGCCGTAAAATTGATAACTTTCATGGCGTACCACGCTGGAAAAGAATCGTGAATGTTGTACCAAAGGCATAAATAAAGCGCGGAACTACGCAATTTAAAAACTACAGGAAACTGTGGTTTTTTTGGTTACTGTATTACTATAATTTATCCACAATTTTTATCTCGTCTCTAAGAGACGAAATATTATGCGATAAAATGTTATTTCATAAACATCATGCAAATTCTTTTGTCTCTTAATGGCGAGATATTAAAGACGAAATATCTCCATACTTTCTATATTTGACATTTTCAGTGTGTTGGCATAAGCTTACCAAACGCACCTTAAAATATTCTAAAACAACCACACGTCAAAACAGGGAGGTTAAAATGTTCCGTCGGAGCAAAAAACTGGAAGAACATTTACGCATCCACGCGAAAAGAAGAGCTTTTCAGCGATACAACATTATGCCCAACGACGAAGAACTCGATGTCTTGGTCAAAAGAATTCAAGAAAGACAACAAGTAACTTTTGTCGAACGACAAAGCGACCGTGTAACCGTCTGGGATCTTGATGTTTTGGGAACCTTGTGTCGCGTTGCCTATGATGGCCAACGCAAAATGATTTCCACTTTTCTTCCTCCACATGTTTTGGAAACCGAACCAAGCAAACACCGTATCTTTCCTGATGGCGCGGGGGAAATGAAAATTCTGGCACATAAATATTACGGAATTATACTTGATGATGAAAAACTGCGACAAGCCAATGTGCAAATCACTTGCCGGAAAGCAAGCGGTGTAGAATTCAGAAATGATTACATGATCTGGGATGTAGAAATAGATCATATTCTATGCCGAGTCATGTACGACAAAAACAAATCGCAAATTGTCGGATTTATCAACCCATCTGATTTTTCATCAAAACCAAGCCAACATGTTCTTGCCAAACAAAAAACACTTATTCAGGAAGCAAAAAAACAAGGCTTGGAAATTAATGAAAAAAATTTAGCTGACGCGATTGTCCGCATTCAAAACCAAGAAGCATCTTTTGTCCGACGACAAAGCGATGCTTATTCCGTCTGGGACGTAGAAATCAACGGAACACTTTGCCGTGTCTTGTACCGCAAAAATCCAGGTTGCATCTCTAGACTTGTCCCTAAATAGCATTTTGGTTGAAATCTCCATTTTTTGGTCATAATCGCTTAAAAATTTCTTGGCTTACTTCTCGACGAGCGAGTGGAGAGACAAAACTTTGTTTTGGCTATCCCGAGCGAGGATGAGAAGCAAGGAACATTCTTTCGTTTCCTTAGTTTCCAACTAAGCCGCAAAATTTATTAAGCGATTCTGCCTCAAAAAATGAAAATTTCATCCCAAAAGCCTATTCAGGAACAAGTCTTCTGCCCTCCTTTCAAAAGACGGTTAAATTCAAAACCTCAAAAGCCGCGTTCTTCTCGAACGTGGCTTTTTTTTATTTTTCTACGAGGCTCAGCCTCGTAGAAATAAGTAAATTTAGCTATTATTTAATGGGATGTTATATTTAAAATTCTGGAAAAAATCACAAAACATTGACAAAATTTGTAAAACATAATATCATTAAGTATTGTAAAATTCATAATAGATTTATTTTGTAATAATCCCAAAAAAGGAGGCAATAAAATGAAACCTCTGGTTAAAGACGTTGCAAAACTATTCGCTGATGTCTGGACTGTTTTGCATGGCAATCTTGATATAAACTTAGAGGACCGCGGATCAATCAGGCAGGATATACGAAAAGAGAAACAGATTGATTTTAAAAGGCTCTTGTCTCAGCTTATCTGTGACGTAGTTGGTCATTTCGGTTGCCTTCACCCGTTAAATCTTGTTGGTAAATACCAAGACCAAGAACTAGATGCAGACGGTCTGCTTGCATACGAGGAACTAAAAAAAGCACTTTTTACCGTCCGTTTATGCCAAGATGACGAAGGTGAATGCAGCGATGATGTGGATGTATACTTTGCCACAAGCGGGGACGAACTTGTACTGTGTGAAAAACATGCTCGTGAAATTGATGTTGTTGTGTTTTTTGATGGTAAACCAATGACCCGCCAATACTATGATGATGTGTACATACCTTACTTGAAAGCTTCTGATGAATCTTCCAAAAAAATCCTTTTTGCAACTCGCATGTGTCAACAGGGTATGGGTGAATGCGGTGATAATGCAATTTCTTTTCATTTAAAAAATGGAAAAAGAATTGTGTTGTGTGTAAGACATTTTCACGAAGTAAACAAGGTTGTATTTGGCAAAGAAGATCTTCTCCCTGACCAATGCATGAGTGCAGAGTACGAAGCTTACATAGAAACCCTTCTACACCTCAAGGAATAATACGCTTACAAGAACCGATCTTTCAGATCGGTTCTTTTTTTGTAAAGCTGGATGCAATACCCTACCCCACTAAATCAAAAATTGGCTATTTATAAATTAAAAATGAATGCGAATGGACTTAAAACTAATTTTCGGTTTCTAATTTCTATAACTAATTTCTAATCTCCAAACAGCTAATTTCTCTCGTGGCGGGGCACAAGGCCCCACCCTACATATTCTGTGTTTTTAAATTTTGGATTTGTAATTTTGATATTGTTTGATTAGGAATGTGAGATCCTTCACCCTCGCAGGAATATGCGTTACAGCAGTTCAGAACGACTTCCTGCAGAAGTCGTTTGGAATTTTACTAATTACCCAATTACTTAATTACTCAATTACACTCTTACTTTTTCCATCTCTTCCAACCATTTAACAAGCAGTGCTTGCGTTTCTTTTGGTCCGGCAACCGGCACGCAATCAACTCCTAAAAGTTTTACCGGATAATCATTGCCACCTTCGTAAAGTGCGTCGCCGATAAAAATCAAATCTGAAATTTCGTAGCCAAACTGCTTTTTAATTTGTTCAATACCATAACCCTTATCAATCCCCTTTCTTGTTACATCAATGGAAGTAACTCCCGGCACCCCAACTTCAAATTCCGGAATATACTTTCGCAAAGTCGCGGCAATTTCCGCACGTCGATCTTCTGTTTCTTTCCACTTCTTTTTCAATTCCAAAGGCGCTTGCTGACCAAGCGCGGAAAATGTTATTTGCGTTCCTCGATCTTCAATTACCTCGCCATATAAAATTTCTGGATGTTTATAACCGACATCAACAAAAGCTTTTTCAAAAGATCCAAATATTTTATCTTTTTCATCCGGTGAAAGGGCTTCGCAATAAATCTCCTGCCAACTCTCACTGTCATGTTTATAAAAACGGGTGGCATTAGTCGGAAATAAAAATAATTTTTTAAATGATTCTCTTGGGCAATTCAAATGCCACAAAAATTGGTTTTCAAACTGCGGAAAACCTTGCCCGGAAATAACCGCCACTTTCCAATGATTAAGCAAGCGGCTAAAAATCAGAGTCATTTCCTGATCCATGGATACCTTGCTTTCGGTAAGTGTTCCATCAAGATCAAAAATAATCATTTTTTTCTTGCCAATCTCCATATATTTTTATTTCTTTGGCTTAATTGCGGCTTTTATAAAATCCCTAAATAAAGGATGCGGACGCAATGGACGGCTTTGAAATTCCGGATGGAATTGCACGCCGACAAAAAACGGGTGTGCCGGAATTTCCACTATTTCCACCAAACGATTATCCGGCGATGTTCCGCTTGCAATCATTCCCAATTCCTCAAACTTATCTCGATAATCATTATTAAATTCATAACGGTGGCGATGGCGCTCGGAAATTTTTCTGGTTCCATAAGCCTTGCGCGCCCGAGTTTCATTTTTTAAAACACACGGATAAGCACCCAACCGCATTGTTCCACCATAATGACTTTCATGAACATGTTTTTCTTGCTCCGGCATAATATGAATTACCGGATTGGAAGTTTTTGGATCAATTTCAGTAGTATTGGCATCTTTTAATTTTACTACATCTCTCCCAAACTCCACCGCGGCAAGCTGCATACCATAACAAATTCCAAAATAAGGAATATTATTTTCACGGACAAATTTAATTGCCCTTATCTTCCCTTCAGCACCACGCGTTCCAAATCCACCGGGAATCAAAACCCCGTCTAATTTTGCCAACTCCTGAACTTTTTTAGGATTTTTTTCATACTCCTCTGAATTTATCCACTCAAATTCAATTTTTCTTTTATGATACCAGGCCGCGTGCTTCAAGGCTTCCAAAATTGAAATGTAGGCATCAGTTAAAACAAAATCACCGGTGGAAAAATATTTGCCCACCACCCCGATCTTTACCACCAGAGTGGCATTATGAATGACACGTACCAAAGATTTCCATTCTTTTAAATCTGATTTTTTAGGCTTCATTTCAAATTTTTTAAGAATTTTATCTGAAAACTTTTCTTTTTCAAACATGAGCGGAACATCGTACACTGATTTTGCATCCGGCGCACCAATCACTTCGCCTTCGCTCACATTGCAAAACTGAGAAATCTTTTTACGGCGCGGCTTATCAATCGGACAGGCGGCGCGCGCAATAATAAAATCGGCTTGAATACCGGCGGCACCCAAAGTATGCGCCGCATACTGCGTTGGTTTTGTTTTCATTTCACCAATACTTGCCGGTACTGGCAAGAAACTTACCAAAACAAACAAAACATTTTTTGGCTGTTCATTATGAAGCATGCGCGCCGCTTCCAAGAAAAGAATATTTTGATATTCACCGACTGTTCCACCGACTTCAATCAAAACAAAATCCGCTTTGGAATTTTTCGCCGCTTTTTTAATTCGATTATTTATTTCCATTGGAACATGCGGAACAACTTCCACACACTTTCCGCCATATCCCAAATTGCGCTCGCGTTCAATCACTGACTGATAAACACGACCGGTTGTCATGTAATTCACTCTTGTGATTTTCGTATCAAAAAAACGCTCATACGTCCCAATATCCTGATCAGTCTCGTCACCGTCATCGGTTACAAAGACTTCACCGTGCTCAACCGGGTTCATTGTACCAGCGTCTACGTTGATATACGGATCAACTTTGATTGCCGTGACTTTAAATCCACGGCTTTCTAAAATCTTGCCGATCGAAGCGGTGGCTGTTCCTTTGCCCACACCACTCATTACTCCACCAACCACAAAAATAAATTTGGACATAGTTAATTTATAGGTTATTAGCTTTTTAGGTTTTTAGGTTCTTAGGGAAGATGTCATTTTGTTAAGCATTCTCATAACCTCGTCCAACAAATCATCTACTTTTTTGAAATCTAATTTTTTACCAAAAGGCAACCTCTTAGCAATTTCGATTTGAGTTTCAAGTTCTGCACCCAAAGAATAAGCAACAATTAAAAAACTTCGATAATCTTTTTTACTACCACGTCTTCTACCTTCAGCTATATTGGATGGAATTGAAACAGCTGTCTTTCTGGTGTGTACAACCAATCCATATAATTCCGAATTTGGATAACCTATTGTTAATTCGTACACAGCAACTACTAGATCCATTGATTTTTGCCAAACTATCAAATCTTTATAAGTGTAGGTTTTTATAAACATAATCCTAAAAAGCTAAGAAGCTTTGACTACAACCTTAATTTCCGCCTCTAACCCATGATCAAAACTCAACACTGCCTCATACTCACCTTCTTCTTTAATTGGACGAGCATCTCTAAACTCAACTTCCACATCACCAATAGCAAAACCGCGTTTTTTTAATTCGTTTTCCACCATTTGACTGTTTACCGCGCTATAAAATTTTCCGCCAGGTGCGCTTTTAACACTAAGCAAAACTTCATAACCATCAAGCCTTGAAACAAGTTGTTGCACTTGCTTTAAGTCAGCCACAGCTTTGGCTTCTTGTTTTTTTCGTTCATTCAAAACTTCATCAACCGCATCTTTTGTGGCAACTTTAGCCAATTTTTTTGGCAACAAAAAATTATGGGCGTAACCATCGGCAACGTCCTTAACCATGCCTTTGTCTGCAACACCTTTGACATCTTGGAGGAATATGACTTTCATAAGTAGAATAATGAATTATGAATAATGAATTATGAATTACGGATGTATTCAAAAACCATAATTCAAAATTCTGTATTCTTTCTTCACTTTAATTATAACAAAACCCTCCTTTAATTCAAGTTATTTTAAACTATCCTCAATCATGGAAATTGCTTTTTCTAAAAGCGACACCATGTTCTTATATTTAAGTCTCTCCCGCGCTTCATCAGGAGTCACCCATTCCACATCATGTATAAACTCTTCTTTCTGTGGATGCGCCACAGCGTCAGGCGTTGCTTTTAACAAAAAAAATTCAATTGTTTTATGAATTATTGAATTTGGATTGGAAACCGGCTTGCCTAGTCGAAATCTTTCCAAAAACCTAATTTCTGTAACATCAATCGGTGCAACAACTTTCAAATTAGACAAGCCGAGCTCTTCCTGCGTTTCTGCCACAGCTGCTTCTTCTGCTGTTTCCCCTTTTTCAATGTGGCCTTTGGGAAAACCCCATTTATAATAAGGATCAAGCATCATGGCAATTAATGGTCCTTGTTTTGTCACTTTAAAAACAATGCCGCCAGCAGATTTTTCTTTTTTTATTTTCTTTTTTTCATCCAAAGACATAATCGTTTGCCGTTTATATTAAATATTAAAAAATTCGAAATCCGAGTAAGGAAGTAGGGCGGGGCCTTGTGCCCCGCCAACGTGGCAGTCCACAAACCCTGTTAGAAGTCCGAACTTCTAACAGGGCAAGGGTCGAAATTATAAAAACAACAAACCTTTTCTATTTCTTAACATTCAACAACTGCAAAGCGTTGTCCATTTGCGGATCAATTTCAGCTTTAAAATCTTCCACAGTAAAATCAACCTCATTATCCGGAGTAATTCCATTCCTATCAATTGAACGACCAATAGGAGTTAACCATTCGGCAATTGTAAATTTAACCGATGAACCATCTTCTAAAAGTTGGAAATCCTGAACCGAACCCTTACCAAAAGTCTGTGTACCTACAATAGTTGCCAATTTATAATCCTGCAAAGCGCCAGCCACAATTTCCGAACCGCTCGCCGATCCGCCATTTGCTAAAACAATAGTCGGAATACCATTCAAGCGCGCCGGACCCTTGGATTTAAATTCCGTACGTTCGTTATTTTGTTCAATAACAATTATTTGACCGCTCGGCACCCATTCTTCGGCTACTTCAATCGCGGCATCAAGGAATCCGCCGGGATTATTGCGCAAATCCAAAACAATACCTTTTGGATTTTTTGCCAAAATATCAATTACCGCAGCCTCAAATTCACGAACCGTATCATCGCCAAACTGAATAAGATTTATCACCACCACACCATCTTCGCGAAACTCGGTTTTAACACTGGCAACTTTTATTTTATCGCGAATAATCACAAAATCCTGAGGTGCTTCAAAACCTTCACGGAAAATTGTTAATATTACTTTTGTTCCTTTTTCACCGCGAATCTTGCGTACTGCTTCTTCAACTGTAATTCCGGTCGTATCTTGGCCATCAATATTTAGAATACGATCCCCGGATTTAATGCCCGCTTGGTCAGCCGGTGTGCCCGGAAGCGGTGCTATAATCTGTAACTGTGCATCTTTAATTCCAATTTCCGCACCAATTCCCATAAATTCTCCGGCCAAATCGTTCGTAAACTCTTTTGTCATTTCCGGATCAAAGAAAACCGTGTGCGGATCACCAAGCGCCGCCACCATTCCTTCCAAAGATCCGTAAAAAAGTTTTACGTCTGATACCGGTTTTCGCAAATAATCATTTTTTAAAATACTAAAAACTTCCCAATACAAAGAAAAATCAACATCTTTGGAAAGATATTCTGGCACTAATTGGCTTGTCCCGGAAAGCTCCCCTGTTCCTGGTGAAGTCGCCGCAACTTTACCGCGATGAAAACCAACCACTGTGCCGGCATAAAATGTAAGCACTAAAATAGCGCCGACAATATAAATTCCTAAAGCATGCGGCCACATTTTTTGTTTGAGAGCGGTTTTTTGATTTATTGGATTTGGATGTTGTGTTGTGATGTTCATGGTGGTTTTTAATTTAAATTTTAACTAACACGAGGCTCAGCCTCGTAATATGCAGTCTTTGTTCGTAATGTTCGTAACCAGTTCGTAGTTCGTAATTTATAACTTCCCCCTCCCCCAGCCCCTCCCTTCGAGGGAGGGGAGCCCGT
>Ga0209211_10005432_pt1 | contig 19064 bp, 23 predicted proteins | sample RifGroA2_FD_183992 | JGI IMG/M metagenome (GOLD analysis project Ga0209211, IMG submission 183992) | Groundwater microbial communities from Rifle, Colorado, USA - Groundwater A2 (SPAdes) (version 2) | ecosystem: Environmental > Aquatic > Deep subsurface > Groundwater | place: Rifle, Colorado...
AAAATCCGAGTTCGTATCTAGTTCCTTTGCTCCCCGGGTAGGATTCGAACCTACGACCAATCGCTTAACAGGCGACTGCGCTACCGCTGCGCCACCGGGGAATATTTTCTCCGAAGAGAATATGAATATGCTACCAAAAACACTGGATAATGCAAAATTGTGTTTTTATTTATCAAGCAAATAATGAAAAAGAACCCGCCGTGGCAGAAGGGTTCTTACTGAAAAGAAGCTTTGCTAACACTTACGACGGTATCTAAGCTTTGACTTAGGCACAAAGCCCGATACGGTTAGAAGGTTGATCAAGTCGTTGTTTTCCGGCCAAACACCAGTCTCAATAAATTCGACATCATCAACCTCATCGATAAGCAAATCCACTATCCGCTTACCGATAGAGAGCGGATTAAATCCATTTCGTATAATCAGGTTATGAATACCAGCGAAAGTGTGTGACAAGGCATATGTTCTGACCAAAACGCCCAGAGCTATTATGCGATCGTCGTCATTCCACGCAACGACCACCTTAGACTGCTTCATGTGAGCAAGGAGGCTTTCTTTATCAACCTTTCTGGTCTTTGAATGCTGCCTCCTAAGGAGGTAATTTATGTCGTCGACAGCTTTTACATTAACTTCGCTCGGTCGTAATTTTCTTACTGTTACTTTTTCGGTAAACATACAGGGACCCTTTCTTCAAAGTGTTTCCGCTTCACGCTTGATTTCTCTGAATATTACCGTATACGACATTGTTTTATAAGTCAAGTAATTATTAGCAGATATTGTATAATGGTTCAATGAACTGGCGGGTAGCAAGATTAGTTATTATAATCGTAAGCGTAGTGAGTTTTGCCGCCATCGGTTTTCGGCAAAACCGGTCCGATAATGTTCCGCTAATTAAAAATCCTATGCTAAATGTTCAGACGATGAAAATTACCAGCCAGGCGTTTGATGATGGCGGAGCAATTCCGTCTAAATACACCTGCGATGGTGAAAATATCAACCCGCCGCTTGAAATTGCCAGTGTGCCAGAGGGCACGAAATCTATCGCGTTTATCATGGAAGACCCGGACGCGCCTCTAGGCATATGGGTTCACTGGGTCAAGTGGAACATTCCGCCGGAAACAAAAATTATTGAGAAAGGGAAAGAACCGCCCGGAGTTTCGGGAAAGGGAACAAGCGGCAATCTTTCTTATGAAGGTCCGTGTCCGCCGAACGACGTTCATCATTACATTTTTAGAGTTTACGCCTTGGACACAGAACTTGCTCTACAGTCTGGAGCTTCAAAAAAGGACCTTGAGTCGGCCATGGAGGGGCACATACTCGGCAAAGGCGAACTGGTCGGTTTGTACTCGCGTCAATGATATTAAATCAAAATATATGATAGAGGTTGAGAAAAATTTTGATTTGAAAGAGGGAGATAAAACCCGTATCATTAAAAGCGCCGTGCTTCTTGAAAAGAAATGCTTTATTGACGTTTATTATGACACAAAGGATTACAAACTGACCGGAAAAGACTATTGGTTGCGATCGCGCAATGGAAAATTTGAATTAAAAGTCCCTCTAAATGTCGGGCGCGTACTTGACCGAGTTACCGACCAATATAAAGAACTTGAAACAAATGAAGAAATTGCAAGTGAACTCGGCTTATCCGCCACGGATGATATGAAAAAATCTTTGCGTGAAAAGGGATACGCGCCGTTCGCAACCATTACCACAACACGGGAACGGTATAAAAAGGGCGATTTCAATCTTGATTTTGATGAAATGGATTTCGGTTTCACTGCTTTTGAAGTTGAACTTATGGTACAAGCGCCCAAGCAAATCCCCGCTGCCGAAAAACGGATCTTAAAATTTGGTACCGACCACAACATCGCTCCAATATCCGCCGGCAAAGTTATTGAATATCTGCGACGGTATAAGCCGGAACACTTGGCATTTCTCAAGACTAGCGGTATCGCTTAAAAAGCGGCCTCAGGCGCTTGAGAATGTCCCCGAGGCAAAATACAGGGTTTACTTTTTGTTTTTTGAATGTATCCCGCAGTAGAAAATGGCACGGCTGTTTGCCACAACGGGATAAGGTATGATAAACAAATTTCAATTACAAAGTTTAGTTTAACTTAAATTTGGCGAAAGTTGCTTCACGGCAAGTGATGCCATTTTTCACCGCGGAATGTACATAAAAGTGGAAGTTGTTGCCGGAGCGAAAGAGGAAATTTTAAGAAAAACAAGTTCTGATTCTTTTATTATATCCGTGCGGGAGAAGGCGGAACGCAACGCGGCAAACAGGCGAGTACTGGAACTTATTCAGCGGGAATTCGGAGGAAAACGGATGACTGTCAAAATCATAAGCGGCCATCACAGTTCAAGAAAAATTATAAGCATAGACAATGCTTCAGCGTGAATTTTTGCCTCACGGGGTTGCCGTCGGGCCGGGTTTTCGGTAAACCCCCACACCTTAACCGCGGGGCATTTCACACAAGGTGTGGGGGTAAACCCGGACACTTTATACCACGAAGTAGTGAAGCCACCCGCCCCATGGGGCAAAATTGAGATAGAGAAAGTTGACGAGAATCTTAATCTAATGTACACTTGCAGGCATGAGCGATTCGTTTGCATTGGGATGGTTCCTCGGGGACGCGTTGAAGCGAGTAGCGATGCTGCTTGCGATCGCGACCGCAACGGTCTGTGTAGCCTGGCTACTGCACAAATTCATGGTCCGCCACTAAATCGGACAAGATTTCAAGCCAACACGCGCCACTCTCTCCGGGTGGCGCTTTTTTCTTTTCCAAGAGCAACTACCTATTGGCAGAATACTCTCACCAAAAATCTGACCATCTTGTTTCCTACTTCTCTTCTACCGGCGCGTCGCAGTAGTAATTATTATCTCGCAACGCCTTAATTTGCTTATTGAAACTGTCCAATGCCGTCACATGCCCGCTTTTTAAAGTTTCTAACTTGCCTATGTATTTGTTAATTCCAGAAATTGCGTCCCGTAACAGATATTCATATGGCATACAGTCTGTCACGAGTAAATTGTCAACACCAACTTCCGTTGTGAACCATTTGTCTGATGGCTTGACGCCCGAAGTGAATGCGAGGTGTTTAACAAAAAAACCAGGATTGCATTCTCTGAAACCTGTCTTGTTTGCGCTCACGGCGACCGCGATTCCACGCCCAAGCACAGTTTTATGGTTCCACCACGCCATCGCAAGGTCAATCGCGAGAAAACGGCCCGCGAGGGAGTCAATAAGCGATTTTGCGTCCTGGCCGGTTTGAAACATTGATTTTTCTTTTTTAGCGCGAGCGTCCGCAAGTTCTTGAGCTTTCTTCTTGACTTCCAATAGTTCCCGTTCCTGCGAATTGGTTGTAGCGGCAAAGGTATTTACGGGATTTGCGGTTAAGGGTCCAATGGGTATCTCTGGAATAACCGCCGAAGAATCCGCGCTATCCTTCAAGCAAAGTATTTTGGGACTTAAAACGGCATCGTAAACAGGCGCCGTATTTTCGCCCCCAGGATAAATCATAAACGCAAACGAATTTCGACTGTTATTTAGTTTATCAATCATTTCCCTTGAAGAATCTATGTTCGTTTGTATAAGAGTGATGCTCGTTTGCGCCGCGCCGGCTTTTTGGCCAAGAAGCCATGCCCTCACCTGATTGGCGATACAGGAACCCTTTTTTGTCAGTCTCGTTTCATAAGCGGAATTATCTTTGTATGCCTTGTCTCGGCACGATAGCGAAGAAGATGTATATTGCGTGCTGGAAAGCGCGTTAAAAGAAGCGGAAGGATAGTTTTCCGCGGAAAGCTGAATGTTTGCGACGGCCTGCGTGCTTCCCACTGCTCCGCCTGCCGCCAGAAAATTACTTGGCTGTAAAGTAGTGGGGGGGTTGCGAAACAAGCCGCCAATAACGATTATCACACCGGCCAGCAGAATTAATGCAATAATTAAAAGAAAAATAAATGGGGCTGATTTTAAATTTTTTGGTATTTTTTGCATATACTTTTACCCCATACCCTGAATGCTCTGCGCCCGCCAAACTCCAGTCCGAATGGACATTCGTCCGGGCGGGGAATGTTGTTCGGGTTGGTTTGGCGCGAGTTCAAGTAGTTTTGCCACAGGGCTTAACGCCATATGTTCAAGGTGCGGGGTTTACTTGGCGAGATTTCCAACATATAGAATATTATAACGAGTCATGTCACCACGCAAACTTAAAAAGTGGATATTGTTGATAATCCTAACCGTATGTTTTAGGCACAGACATATGGCGGTTTAATTAATTTGTAATTCAGCAGAAATTCATTTGGTGTTTTTCCATTTAAACCGCAATGTTCTAGATCGTTGTAATATATATTCCATCTTTTTAACTTAGTTTGCAAATCATTGAAGCTTTTGAATTTGTTTTGTTCGTAAAACTTCTCTTGGTCTTCTCGGTGACTTCTTTCTACGGTTCCATTTTGAGCTGGTTTACCCGGATCAATTAAATAGTGAATGATGTTGTTTTCTTTACAGAAAAGATCTAGCGCATGGATAGTTTTAACGGTCATATCACTGCGTTTGGTCATGCTGGTGTAGTAATTGGTGAATATCGACCCATTGTATCCCTTGCTTATTTTTGTATCATGTGTTATTGTGGACAAAGAAATGTCCCCGCATAGCATATGACAAAAAGTGAGTTGGTTATTTCATTATCTGAAGCCTTTGAACTACCCCCAAACGCCGTTGAGGCGGAATTAACGGATATCGATCGCGCCTTGCCGGAAGGTCATCCGGGTTTTGATTATCTTTTTTTGACACTGCAAAACCCGATTTACGACGAAGAACGGGCATCGTTCATGAAAGCAATTATTGCCCGGTTCAACACAATTAGGATAACAAGGTTGATTAAGGACACAGCCCGTCAGTTAAGCAAAGGAACTCATCTCTCGCCAGAACAGGTTGAAGCCTATCTCATGACTACACCCGGTGATGAGAAAAAACGGAAAGCTTTTGCCAAAGCCTTCGTTGATAACTTCTGTTTTGCCGCGGTACAGCACCACCGGCAATCATCGGCACAATAAAGATTTTCGCAAGGTGCGATCTCGTAATGATCGCGCTTTTTTTATGCTGAATTAATTTTAGCAACCAACTTTGCTTCTTAGGGCATTAAACCCTGCGGCAAGGAAGACCCGAACCCTGCGCAGAGCGCAGGGCATTTCACACAAGGTGTGGGGGTAAACTTGCCAGGTTGATTGGGAGTAGTAACAGCCAGCCCTAGAAAATTCTCAAGAACCTGCTATAATATACCGATGCTGTCAAAGCCAGTGACAACCCTGCTAGAACGGCTCAAATATCGCGAAACAGCCAATGTTTCTTCCGGAATGGATGAGCTTATAAATATTAATCGTATTACCGAGCGAGCCGGCGCTTTTTACGAAAAAATCCGCTATCTTGTGGATTATAAGGAGGAACGGCACATCCGTCGTAGCGCTATTGAGCGTATTTTAAAGCGAAAAATCATTTTTGAAGGCGCCGAAAAAAATTTGGGCATGCTTCTTATTCAAGAACTTATCGCGGGTGGTTATCTTGCCAACAATGCCATAGCCGAGCGCAACGCGACTACGATTGAAAAAATAATCCATAAATACAAACGGCTTGAACAGTGCTGGCCGGAAAGTTTCCGATCCCTGCCCAGAGCGCGCCGCATTCTTGTCAGCCTGATGGGAAGTGAAATTGAATCTTTTTTCTTCCCCAACAAAGAGGACGACCTTGTCGCCCAGGCATTTTATGAAACCATAAAGGATCATATTAAAATTGACGTTTTTGTTCCGAACAACTTTTTAAACACTCAAACTCTTATTGCCTGTTACAGAAGCCTTTTTGACAGCGACGACGAATCGCTCTTTTATGTTTTGTGGTTGGTAAAAAATCCCGATTGGCCGATTTTGGACAACGATGAAAAAATTAAGGAAACAGCTTTGGAAAGCCAGAGTGTTTTTGACGAAATTAATCATCACATCAATAATCATTTTAGCTTCAGACTCGTTCCCAGATTTTATAATTACTCCATTTATTTTTCCGTCGTTCGCGAAGTCATTCGGGCATATGGTCTTGAATCCGAACGCGTTCTTTCCGACAAGCATATGCTTGACCGGTTCGTTAGTGATTTTCTTGAAAAAAATTACAATAAGTTTTATAAAAAGGCCCGCGGGAGCGCTGTTCGCGCCATCATTTACATTTTTTGCACCAAAATTCTCATTGCCATTGCTTTAGAGGTTCCTTATGAACTATATGTGCTGAAGCAGATTGGCTATTTGCCTATCGGCATCAACATTACCGTTCACCCTCTTTTGCTCATGTTTACGACATTTTCGGTCAAGCCTTTAGGCGAAGCTAACACGCAGGACATTCTAAATGGAATTCATTCCGTTCTTTTTGAGGGGGAAATTCGGCCTATCAAGATTAAAGCGAAAGAAAGTGATTTGTTAAGTTTTACGTTTCTTGTCCTTTACGGCATCATGTTTGTAATAGTTTTTGGCATTATCATCACCTTTCTCAAAGAATTGCAATTTAACATAGTGAGTATTCTTCTGTTCCTTTGTTTCCTCGCCCTTATAAGTTATTTCTCGCTTCGCATTCGTCACAGCGCCAATAAGTGGAAAGTGAGGAGAGATAATGACAAGATGGTCGCGTTGGCGTTTAATCTTTTCACTCTGCCGATTATCAGAGCCGGCAAATGGCTGTCCAGAAAATTTTCGTCAATTAATATTTTTGTTTTCATATTGGATTTCATCATTGAAACTCCGTTTAAGCTTTTACTTCATTTTTCAGACGCCTTTGTTTCGTTTTTGAAGGAAAAGCAGGAGGATGCTTATTAATTAAGAAATTTTTAATTATCAATTTTCAATTGATAATTAAGTAATTGAGATATTGATTGGCAATTGTAAATTGCAGTGCCAACCGTTATACTTTCAGTATGACAATCAATCTCAAGGGAACAGCAATAACCCTGACGCCTGAAATTTCAAATTATCTTCATAAGCGACTGGCGGGAATTGAGAAATTTCTGCCTGACCAAGCGGACGCGTCCATTATTGACGTTGAGCTCGGTAGAACTACCAAACATCATCAGGCCGGAGATATTTTCAGAGCTGAAATCAATGTGCACATTGGCAATAGAACCTTCCGCGCCGTTTCAGAAATGAAAGACCTTTATTCGGCGATAGACGGCATGAAAGACCAGGTAGCCAGAGAACTCGCTTCCTTTAAAGGAAAACGAATTTCTCTGATTCGCCGAAGCGGCCAAAAAATCAAAAATCTTCTTCGCAGATTTTATAAATAATTTTTTACCGTTATGAATTTGAATAAAAATTTAGGCACAAACATTTCCATGCTTTTTCTACTCGGTCTAACTATTATTGCCACCGGCATATATTATGTGGCAAACGGAGCAAAGGAAAAGATAGAAAATAATTTAAACATCGCCGAAATAAATTCGCTCCTGTAATATAAGATGAATTACGAAATGTAAACACTTGACAGTGTTGGTTTTGTTTTTAATACTACTCTTTAGGTTGCACAATAGACAAACACTCCTAAAAGGGGGTCAAAAATGCAAACAAACACAGACCACAGAGTTGACTACAGAGTGAAATCAGTTTCTGCGAAAAGCGTTAGGGGTGGCTCGCCCGATAACACTGCTAACCGACTACTCGTGGAGTTTGGTTTTGAGCCGGCGAAAGGGGAGCCAGAACACTTACTGCACGCAAACGCAGTACCCAAGGCGGATTTCAAGGATTGTTATGAGCTTAGGGTGGAGGAGGGTTTGCGCGGGCGTCGTGGACGCATTTGGTTCGTTTACCTTCCCGAGGGAAAAGAACGGCTCATAGATGAGGGGAGGATACTAGACCTGCAGAAGCTTCACCCTAAATCGTCCGATTGGACAATTAGTATGGAGGGTCGGGTATTGGCGGAGTGGAAAATTCACGGTCCGCGGCTTGATCAAGATAGCCATACAGAAAATCAGTCTCCGATAAACAACCCACCGGTCATTGCTACGCTATTGCCACCTTCTCCAGATACTTTTAGGAGAGACAAAAGTAACGGAATTGGAGCGGAGGAGGGGTCACACGAAATCAGTATCCCGGTAGCGAGGATTCGCCGTTTTGCCAATCAGCCGCGCAAGCGCTTCAACCGTAAACATTTGCGTGAGCTCGGAGAAAGCATGGCGCAGGAAACCCAAATTCTTCCAATAATGGTCGTGCGGGTTACAGATGACCCGGAGCACGACTATGAGCTTGTTGACGGAGAGCGACGGTGGCGAGCGGCAGAGAATGGGATTTCCCCTAATCAAGGCTGTTGTTAAGAGTCGTGAAGAAATTCCAAGTAAGCAAAATCAGCACACGAAATCTTTGGTGGCGAATTTCTGTCGCGAAGGCCACAGCCACATTGAGATCGCGACCGCGCTTATCAAGGAACGGGAAGCGGGGAAGTCTCCAAAGGAACTCGCTCGAATGGTGGGAAAATCGGAAGTTTGGGTGTACTCCTATTTACGGCTCAATAATCTTGAACCAAGTCTCAAGGCGCTCTTGGATCCGGAGCTACCGGCAGAACAGCAACTTGGCTTTCAATTGGCCACTGTGCTCGCAGGCTTACCGTCCAACCGACAGTTTGATGCGTACAGAGAAGTCGCGGGCATTAAAAACCTCCGGCTACGTCTTCTGAAGGCCAAGCAGATTGCTCAAGAAATTGTGGTGGAGACTGGAACTGGAAGAAAGAGGACTCCAATTGATGATGTGACTATGATTGAGCGGGCCGTTCCGAGAATAGCTGGAGACGCGGCGATGATGGGTATTTTGAACACTAGGGCGTTCGAAACTCTAGTTCAATTTAGGTCGCCGACAATTGTTGACGATTTGATTGCGAAAATCAAGGAATCAATCACCTGTCTTGAGAAACTGAAAGGTGTCATCGAGACAGCTCGCGCCGCGGCTTACGCAATGAAGTGTTCTCCGTAAAAACAGAGATCAATCAAGTGGGCTTCCGAAAATTATTTTTGGGCCCATTTTTTTTGACAATTTATATGTTAAAACCAAGAAGGAAGTCGCTGTAGTTCATTTCTTTTTTACCTTCCGGTACGACGCGGGTGATGATACATTTTCCACCCTTGAATTCGGCGGCCTTGATATTGACACGGGTCTTCCGCGTTCGTTCTCGCTTTCCGTTCCGCTTCGATTCAACATAAAAATAGGTGCCGATTGAACCTTCAAACGCCTGAATTTTCAAGAAGTTTTTGTACGGGTCATCGGAGAAGTTAATTTCCCCGTTGGCTTTCGTCAGTTTTTTTGTATAGGTAGCCTCCGCGTGGTCTTGCGCCCGCGCTTCTAATTTTCCCGATACCCATTGTGGCAGCACTCCTCCTAGAAGTCTTCCGCCCTCTTCTCCCAACTTTTTTTGTAATATAGTCGCGCTCACCATCCCCTCGGAAATTATTTTTTTTTGCGCGACGATTGGCCCATGATCCATCTTCGCATCCATAAGCATGACGGTAACACCAACCTCTTTTGCGCCATTCAGAATTTGACTCTCGATAGGCGTAGCGCCTCGATACTTGGGAAGGAGTGACGGATGCACATTGAGCGTTCCTTTGACGGGAATATCCAGAATGTTCTCAGGGATGATAAGTCCGTATGACGCGACGATAAAAAGTTGAAAGTTGTCCGCCTTGGCGGATGAAAGTTGAAAGTTTATAGAATGGTCGGAGAGAGAAATTGGCTGAATAAAAGGGATGTCGTGCTTTGTCGCCCAAAGTTTTATCGGTGGGGGAGTGATAACCAAACCGCGACCTTTGGGTTGGTCGGGTACGGTAACTATAACAGACGGGATAAAACCGGCTTGAACAAGCTCTTCTAATACAATGATGGAAAACTCATCAGTACCGAAAAAAGCAAAAGAAAGTGAATTATAAGTCATGAATCAAGAAGTATGAATAACGCAAGTTATAAAAATACGGCTTCGTCCTAATTCCTAATTCTCAATTCATTATTCTGTCGCTCTGGAGGCATTTCTTTAACATCAACCGCCTTATCCGTAAAAAGGACGCCATCAAGATGGTCAATTTCATGTTGATAAATCTGCGCTAAGAGTCCCGAAGCGCCTCGGGTGAAAGATTCACCTTTTTCATTCCAAGCTTTTACGGTCGCTTTGCCGGCTCGGCGCACCTTTCCGTAGGCATAACGGACGCTCAAACAGCCTTCCTCAAGCAGAACTTTGACCTTTGAAATTTTAGTCAGGCAAGGATTAATGAAAACCAAGTGACCATAAATTTTGGCCGGATTTTTCAATTGCTTTCGCCGTTTCTCAATGTCATTCGGTACATCAAGCGCGCGCTCCGAAACGACAAAAACGCGGAGTGATTCGCCAATCTGCGGCGCGGCAATGGCAACACCGTCTTCTTGAGAGTCAAGCGCTTTCTTCATCCGAGTTAAAATTTTACTAATTTTCGCCGTTCCGATTATTGAAATAGGGACTTCTTTGGCAACTTGGCGAAGCACCGGATTGCCTTTTTGGACTATGGGAATCATAAAATCATTTTACCTTGGGAATCTCAAAATGGCAAAAATATATTTTGAGCTATACAATAAAAAATCCCGCCGTTGGCTTGCGCTACTGGGCGGGGTTGAGATCACTTGTAGTCATCAGCTGTCCTGAAGCCGTTTTTGTCCGGACGGACATCCTCAACAAACTGATGAATTGAGCTTGCTGTCACAGAAGCAATTTTCTTGCGACCTTGTTTAGTGCCTATGACCTCCTCCAGAAATGAAATTTGCTGGAAAGGGGTCATTTTGCGTACGAGCTCGCTTTGTTTAGGCCAGTCTTCCAGTACTTCGTCAACCAGTCTGCCGAGTGTTTTCCGCTGGACCATATGCCTGTAGTTTTCGTCGCTGGTCCATTCAATGATTTGGCTTGCTTCAGCATTAGTCATATCATCTCCTGTTTTTGACCTCGTCGGGGAAGAATTCGCCGACTTGAGCAAGGGTAATCTTACCCGCATCCCTTGCCGCAAAAGCAGCTTCAAAGAATTCGGCGAATCCCGTCTCGAGTCTAGGGTCTAGGGTCACGTCCGACTCTTGAAGAGCCAGTTGGTTTGCGGCAGTGATGCCCCATTCTTTAGGCATCTCATCGCCGACATCCAAACCAGGACAGTCTGGTTTGGTTACGAAGATGAAAGTCCCACCGACTTCACGAACGAGACCACCGCCCTGTGTCCCGTACACAGCGAATTTGTAGTCTTTTAGTTCCATAATGCTTTATTCTGTTGTTTTGCTGGCAACTAACCAGCGCGCGTGCTAACTGCTAAAAAGATAGCACATCTATATAAATATGTCAAATTGAATAGCGCGGCCAATAAAATTGGCTACAGCAAACTATCCGGCTCAACAACAACCCGAAATTGTGGCGGCAGAGAAAGTAGCTTAGCTAGGAGTGGACGATCAACCCAAGCCCTACGAGGAAGACGGAGAAGCGCGTGCATGGTGAAAGCGCCACGCGATTCTTCAATGAAAGCGGGAAAAATTTCCGTATTAAACGGCTTAAAAAATTCCGGTAGCCTCTCCATTTCCCGAGAAACGACTGTTCTAGTGCCGGCAAGCGTTATCTTTATAAGTGTCGTAAACGGCGGGTAGTTGAAGGTCTGACGAGCCGCTATTTCTTCACGATAAAAATCTATCAGGTTTCCCTTAAGGGCGTAATCAAGAACTCGTTCCTCTGGAACCCGAGTTTGCACTAAACACGAAGATTCGGTCAGAGAACGAATTTTTAAAAGTATATGAAGAATTCTTTCGTGAATTCGAAAATCCGGAAGAGAAAAAAGCGCGTCAAGAGAAACCACGGCGGTATTTTCAATTTTTTTATCCAAATAAGAAAGCGCCATTTCCGTTCCAAGCAAAATGCTACCGGGCGAACCGTAAAAAGCCGCAATTTCTTTGGCAGCCCGTTTTCCCGTTGAAGTCGCGTCCTTGTCAACGCGAAAAATCTTGATACTGGGAAATTTCTTGCGAAGTTCCGTCTCTACAAGTTCAATGCCGATACCAAGCGGTTGAAGTTTCCAACTTTGGCATTTAGCGCATCGTTCTTCAGCACTACGTTTTTCGCCGCATCCGTGACAGAAAAAAAAGTTTTGATTACCGTCACCAGCTCTGGCACGATGAAGCGTACTAGGAGAATGACAACGACCGCACAACACAACTGTTCCGCAATCACCGCAAACGGTTTGGGAAGCAAGACCGCGCCGCGCCGCGAAAATAAATAGATTTTGGTTAGCGATATGGGACTCATTAATAAGTTTCTCAAGTTCAAGACTGACAGTCTCAAATTTGCCGCCGGAACTTTTTTTATAACGGCTCATATCTACAATACTACTTTTGGCCGGCGAAAGGGAACGGAATTTCAGCGGAGTGAACTCTACAAACTCGCCTAACTTTGAGCGAAAAATGGTTTCGGTGCGAAGAAAAGTATCACCGACAATAAATCTGACTCCGCTTTCTTTGGCAAAAAATTCGGCAAACACCCGCGCATCAATGTGCGGGCGCGTAGAAAATTTGTATGAACGAGAACTCTCGTTTTCAATCACTATGGTTCCAAGGTCAGAACGGCATAAAGCAAAAAATGGCGCGGTGGCAATGATGAGAATCGGATGTTCATCGGAGAGCGCGCTTTTCCATATTTCAACCGTCCTTTTCTTTGGAAGTGAGCCGTACAAGGCGTAAGTATAACTTTCAATTCCTTTGGGTAACAAAACAGCGAAACGTTTGATGTCCTCGGCCATTGGCAAACAGAAAAAAACAGAATGTTTTCGGGCAAATTCTTCCCGAATAAGGCTTCTGTAAGCCGCAAACCGTTCGTCATCGTCCGCCTGAATCGCTAAGAGATCAGCAGCATTGTTATTTTCCCGCACGGGAAAAATTCTCCGCAGTCCCTGAGGCTTTTCAAGTACTATTTTGGGAACAAGAAGACTTAAAACGCTTCCAAGCGAAGCAGCCCCGAAATCAGCGGTTGCTTGAGCCGCTCTCATAAACGGTTCTGACAAAAATTTCTCCGACTTGAATTTACCGACTTTTTTTATGGCGTAATCTGAAGAGCGAATAAAAGCTTTTTCATCATGCGCGTCGCGTGAAGAAACGACTAAAGCCGGAACCAGACGCCTGCGAATTGGAACCGAAACAAGAGATCCTCTGGGAATGTGACCAGAGGAAAAATAAGAAAGAGTTTCCTTGGAAATGCCTTTTGCTATGGGAATAACTTCAATTAAGTGCATGGAGAATGGTTTAGGGTAGTGGGTAGAGGGTATGGTTTAGTTTAAAATAAGATCAATACCGCTGGCTTGCCTCGTGTTTGGACGAGTCCGCAGCGGACAAGTTCCGATATTACCTCATCGAGCCTGAGGCTCTCAGAGCCGAACGGCTTGGAACTCTGCCCCGTAGGGACATATATTTTACCTTTTTCTAACTATACCTAAACATCAACCCATAGCCTCGCTTCTTAAAGTCTTAAAGAGTGGCGCTAAAAATGGAATTGCCATCTTTGATGTACACAATGCCGGTTTCAGTCTGATAAAAATACGGGTCTTTTCCCCTAAATAACGGCTGAAAATTTTGGGTGCCTTCTCGGTCCACTTCAATGGCATAAATAGCCGCGCCGGCGACAAAAAGAATGATCTCGCGGCGACCTTTGTAAAAATCAACGCTCTTTATCGGTTCGTTTGGCACAACGACTGGTATTTTGAGTTTACACGGATTTTCTAAACAAAAGTAATGAGGCGAGGGTTCAGTCTCGGAAATCCAGGCGACATAAATAGCGCTGTCTTCAACGTAAAGCGCCGTACTTTTGTCTAATGAAAGCTTCCGCGACGGTACATAGGAGTCGAGCCATGTTTTGAGCGACTCATCCGGAAGAAGTGGGGGACTGCCTGGTTTTGGCTCCGGCAAAAAAGACTCATTGATAGTTTTAATCGCATATCTATATTCGGGCGTATTTGTTGGCACCGCTTTTACCAAGAGACCTTGCGTCGGAAATACGAACGGATACAGCGTACGGGTATTATTTTGCGTCACCGATAGGGTTTTTGCCCACGGCCAAAAACCATCCTTGGAAACAACTACAGAATGAAGTCCTGGAGTAACATTACGAAGTACATAACGACTGTTTTCCATCGGCACTCTTTGTTCTCTGTTGTTGAGAAAAATTTGCAAATTTTCTTCGTTGGAAAATAATTCAATTGAACCAACTTTTACCGGCTCAAACTGATTTGTAAAACGGTATCCTAATTTATAGAAAATCAACGCAATCAACGCGACAAAAATACATATTCCCCAAAGAGTAATATAAATTTTAGTAAAGCGGTCAGAATCGCTTTCTGTAGTCATAGTACATAATATAGTTACAGAAAATGGCTTAACACGCAACCATTTCACGATAATATGAATGGATAAGAAGTCCAATACCCGGTATTGAACTTCTTAAAGGGAACAACAATTGTAAAAAAACTCTTAAAGCACTAGAATAGGTATTCAATGAAAGATATTTTTCTCATTAAAGGACAACAAGGAAAAAGGTGTTTAAAAGGCTTGCTCCCCGTATACGGCGCGAAAAACGCCGCTTTGCCGGCATTCGCGAGCGCTATTTTATTTAAGGACAGCGTCTCCTTTGAAAATGTGCCGTATATTCAAGACATTCAACACAGCGCCGAAATTATTAAAAATCTCGGCGGGGAAGTGGAACGAGTATCGACGCGCGGTTGGACCATCAATACCGCGAATATCAAGACAACCTCGCTTAATATTCCGCTCGCCAAACATATGAGAGCGTCTATAATTTTTGCCGGACCTCTTTTGGCGCGCTTCGGTGAGGTGACGTTTCCTCATCCGGGCGGATGCGTTTTGGGCGAACGACCGGTGGATATTTTTCTTACGGCTTTTGAAAAAATGGGGGCGGAGGTTCGTTTGGAATCGGAAATTTATAAAATAAAAACCAAAGGTAAAAAATTGCATGGAGCGGAAATTTTTCTCAGAGTGCCGAGTCACACTGTCACGGAAACCTTAATGATGGCTGCCGTACTGGCGGAAGGAATGACCGTTATAAAAAACGCGGCCATGGAGCCTGAAATTGGAAACGTGGCCCGGTTCTTGATATCCTGCGGCGCGACAATCGAAGGGGTTGGAACACCGATTATTACCGTAAAAGGAGGGGGGCTTCTCACTTCCAGAAAAAAGGTTTTTCACACCATACCAGACAGAATTGAAACCGGCAGTTTCCTTATTTTGGCCGCTCTTGCCGGAGAAAATCTTTCTGTCACAAATTGCGAACCGAATCATGTTGAAAGTCTCATTGACAGTCTGAAATTTTCCGGAATACCGATAAAAATTGATAAAAATTCAATCACTGTAAAATTAACGCGTGATTCAAAAAATTCCGATTTCGGAGCGGTAAACATAAAAACTCACGAGTATCCCGGATTCCCCACAGATCTTCAGGCCCCTATGGCTGTTTATCTTTCGCAAGTTACCGGAGAAAGTAATGTCTTTGAAACAATTTTTGATAATAGGCTAAATTACGCCACAGACCTTATAAAAATGGGGGCAACGATAAACATTTGGAACACTCACACAATGACAATTAAAGGTCCGGTATCTCTAAAAGGTCGCGAGCTTGACGGACCGGATATTCGCGCCGGCCTTGCGTATGTTCTTGCCGCCATAGTTGCTAAAGGCCGATCAGTTATCAATAATGTTCATTACATAGACCGCGGTTATGAGAGAATTGAGGAAAGGCTTCGGGCAGTGGGGGTGGATATTGAGAGAATTTCAAATTAAGGTAAAGGGGGTAGGGTTTAATAAAAGTGCAAAGAAAGAAAAAGCCGTTGGGAAGAATGTAACCCAAACGGCCTAGCTCCGGTTTTTCAGCTGGACGAAAGCATTCTGGCCATTTCGGCAGCCTCGCGTTTACATGACTCATTGTCACAGCAACGAACGCGATTGATGTAGCTCGGTTCTCTTGAATCGCAACAAACAGCTTCCACAGTCGCGCTTCCGGAACAGAAGAGGCAATCGTCTTTTTGGTTTTCTGATTTCGGCTGGAATAAAACTTCAGGATTTTCCGTACTTCTCTCATTTTTTTGATGATGAATCGGTTCGAAAACTCTAACTCTAAAGTAACACATGAGTAATTTACGTCAAGTATTAAAACTTTTCAGCAATTCGTACTATACTGGTATACGAAAAGCGCGCCTCCGCACTCGCCGATACGGCTCGCACTGCGGCAATGCGAATGCGCGCGCACGAATTAGGAAAAATCAGGTTTAATTTATTAATGTCATTCGTGTTATTCGTTTTCATTTGTAATTAGTGTTGTGTTATGGCTTTATTCTCCAAAAAACTTGGCATTGACCTTGGCACCGCGAACACGCTTGTGTTCGTACCTGGCAAAGGCGTTGTGCTGAACGAGCCGTCGGTAGTTGCCGTATCCGAACAAGACAATAAAATTCTCGCTGTCGGCGTAGAAGCTAAAAACATGATTGGCAAAACACCAGACAATATCGTTGCCTATCGGCCCATGAAAGACGGGGTCATTGCCGACTATCGGGTAACCGAGGCGATGCTCCGATATTTCATTGATAAGGCTCTCGGAAAATGGAACATCTGGAAACCGGAAGTGATGATAAGCGTACCGGCGGGCGTAACTTCAACCGAACGGCGGGCGGTGATTGAAGCGGCAGTCAAAGCCGGAGCAAAGAACGCTTATGTCGTCAAAGAACCGATACTCGCCGCTATCGGCGCCGGCATTCCGATTCAAGAAGCGGTGGGGCATATGATTGTTGATATCGGTGGCGGCACAACCGATGTGGCGGTAATATCCCTCGGCGGCATTGTGTCGTCAACATCAGTTAAAGTGGCTGGCAACAAAATTGACGCCGCTATCGCCGATTACATCAAAAAAACATTTAACTTGGGAATCGGCGATAAAATGGCTGAGGATATTAAAATAAAAGTAGGCTCGGCCGTGCCGCTTGAAGAAGAATTGACAATGACCATCAAAGGTCGGGATTTTATCACCGGTTTGCCAAGAACGGCTGAAGTTAAAACCAATGAGGTGGTAAAAGCAATCGGCAAAGAACTCCGTGAAATGATAAAAGCCATCAAGGATGTTTTGCAGGAAACGCCGCCCGAACTCGCCGCCGATATTATTGATCATGGTATTATGATGACAGGTGGTTCATCGCAGTTGAGAAATCTCCCCGAACTGGTCTTCCGCCGCACCGGCGTAAAAGCGACGCTTGCCAAAGACGCCTTGTACTGCGTAGCGCTCGGCACAGGCATCGCTTTGGAACATTTGGATACATATAAGAAATCAATTATCGCGAAGCGATAGGAAATCATAGAACATAAAACATGGAACATGATAGGATTTCAGCGCATCATGCGTATGCCGTAGAAGGCGGCGAGGAGGCGCGGGAAAAGTTGTTGAAAGTGTTGGCGGGCTCGTGGGGGATTGAGGTAAAATGCAATCCGGATTTTTTGCATAGGAAATTTGAAACTTTGGGGATTGACGAAGCGAGGAATTTAAAAGAGCTTCAAGAGAAAAAATCCTTCGCTTTAGGCGGGAAAAAAGTTTTTGTGATTGACGCAGCTTCAATCACAGTGGAAGCCCAAAACTCGCTATTAAAAATATTTGAGGAACCAACCGAAAACACTCATTTTTTTCTTATCGGGAAGTGCGTAAAAAATTTGATTCCAACACTAGCGTCTAGAATTTCAACAATGCGACTGGAAGGAGCCCCGTCCGCCTCTGTTAAAATTTCGGCGGACGGGGCAAAAGAATTTCTGTCTTTACCTACATCCAAACGTCTCGCCTTTGTCAAAAAATTATCCGACGACATTAAAGACGAAAAGAAAACGAAATCTGACGCTATCGCTCTTATTCGTCAAATAGAGGAAATTTTGTATCAAAAATCAAAAAAAGAAGGCGGGCTTCCGCCAAAAATACTGGAAGACATTGAAATGTGCGGAGAATACATGAGCGACCGATCAGCGAACGTCAAAATGCTTTCAGAATATGTCGCCCTTATCGCTCCTCATATTGAATAGCACATATATTTTACCTTGGATTTTTTTTAAAACTTGTTATTATACAAGTGTTATTGTTCTTAACTGACTTTCAACTAATCTTATGTTTAACTTCTCAAAATTCAACCAAAAGACCAAAGATATTGAGGCGTGGCTGACAAAGGAACTTGGAAGCGTGAGAACCTCTCGCGCCACGCCCGCGATTCTTGACGGCATACTTGTAGAATCTTACGGCGCGAAATTGCCGATAAACCAAGTGGGGTCAATCGCCAGTCAGGATGCAAGAACTCTTTTTATTACGCCGTGGGACACATCGTCAATTAAAGAAATTGAGAAGGCGGTTGTGGCGAGCAATCTCGGACTTTCGGTTTCGGCGGTTGATACAGGAGTTAGAATTAGTTTTCCTGAATTGACCTCGGAAAGGCGAACGGCTCTTATCAAGGTGGCAAAGGAGAAATTGGAAGATGCCAGAATTTCAGTTAGAAAACTGCGCGATGAAGTTCAGAAAGAAATTGAAATTGATGAAAAAGCGGGAAAAATCGGTGAGGACGAAAGGTTTAGATTGAAAGCGGAGCTTCAAAAGCTGGTTGACGCGCTTAATAAAAAATTAAACGAAGCGGCGGAGAGAAAAGAAAGGGAAATATCAAGCTAAACATACGAAAATACGAACTGCCGAAATATACGAAATGATACGAAAACCAAATCTAGCGAGAATTATTCTTTTTTCGTATATGTTCGTATGTTCGTATTCATTTCGTATTTTTGTATAAAAATATGAATATCATTATTTTTCTAATCATCTTGGCCCTTTTGGTTCTCGTCCACGAGTTCGGGCATTTTATCGTTGCCAAAAAAAACGGCGTTCGGGTAGATGAATTCGGTTTGGGCTTCCCGCCAAGAATTTTCGGCAAAAAAATCGGCGAAACGATTTATTCTTTAAACCTGTTGCCATTCGGCGGTTTCGTCAAAATAT
>Ga0209211_10005433_pt1 | contig 19063 bp, 23 predicted proteins | sample RifGroA2_FD_183992 | JGI IMG/M metagenome (GOLD analysis project Ga0209211, IMG submission 183992) | Groundwater microbial communities from Rifle, Colorado, USA - Groundwater A2 (SPAdes) (version 2) | ecosystem: Environmental > Aquatic > Deep subsurface > Groundwater | place: Rifle, Colorado...
TGTAAGTCAGCAGTGTATTCCCGCCATTGCGGAGGGCGCAGCTTACAAAGTTGGTGCTTTTGCCAAATGGCAATGCAGCCTTGGTCACGGAATATTCGGGCCCGAGTTTATCAATAAGCGATCTCACAATGGATCCGTCATTGCACACTATCGGGCTTGCAGGCTGCGAACCCCTGAAAGGCTCCTGCCAGTTATAGGGAGGAAGGGGCCGCGGCACTATCTGGGCGTTCCTGTCAGGCTGCTGCGCCACAATCACACCCCCATTCATGTCCCCTTCAGGGTTATTGGCCTTGAGTGTGCAGCCGGCAAAAAGGACAAGGAGCCCAATCAGCGCAAGTGCCCGATAATCCATGGAAGCTAATATGGGTAAAGTGATTAAAATAACTGCCTGTGCACAAAAAACCAAACTTGCGGACCCGAATTGATGCCGCATGGTTAATTTTTAAGGCGTTTGAACAGGAATTATTTAGCATTCCAAATAACGGCGGATACAGCGCAACATTATTATTGGCAAAAGCCAATGGTGTAAACATGGGCCATAAATATATTGTCGGATTTATCCTCACGCATTTCTACAGGATTTTGAGGGTCTTCCCGAACTCTGATCCCCTCATGGGTTTTATCCTGCCTGCGGCAAAGCGGGAAAAATGGTGGAAGGCGCCGCTTTTTGCATTTTTGGCAATGGCCACATTTGACCTGATAAGCGGGCATCTCGGGATATGGACAATCATCACAAGCGTTACATACGCCGCAATAGCGCTCTCATACACTTTCCTCTTAAAAGGCGCAAAGCCATCCCTTTCCACATACATCCCTGCAGGCATTGCAGGGGTGATCGCATTTGACACCATCACAGGGCCTTTAATGAGCACATTCCTCTTCAGCCAGCCTTTGTGGCTCTCAGTACTCGGGCAGGTACCATTCACCCTAATGCACATTGTTTCAGCATCTTTTTCAATTCTGCTCATAACCCCTTTTTTGGACAAGGCAGTGATGGAAGAGGCCAGCGGATTGATTTCCGCTGCAATTTCACATATGAAAGGATGGCGGATTGAAGCATGAAAAAATTGATTGTAATTTTTGCAGTATTAATGCTCGCACTTGCAGGGTGCAGCGGGCAGAAAACGGACATAGCGCAAAAACCCATCATTGTCCAGATAAAAGCGCTTGACAAAGAAAGTGATTTGGTTTATGAAAAGCGGCTAAATGCACTTGAGGGGCAGACGCTGCTTGAGATGCTGCGCGAAAATAACGTGCCCATAGAAACGCAGGACACGCCATATGGCGCTTTCCTCAACGGAATCGGCGGCATCAGCCCCTCAGCACAAGAGTACATTTCAATTTACGTCAATGGCCAGTATGCACAGGAAGGCATAGGCACGCTAAAGCCCAAAAACAATGACCTGATAGAATTCGGGATTGAGGAAATCAGCCCTGATTTCAATGCAACCTCGACCGAACAGTGATTTTTAGGGCAAAGGCCTATTGCCGCAAGCATTTTAACCGCTTTGTCGCCAAAATTCCATGTTCGATGATGAATACGAGTCGCTGAGCTGTGAACAAATGCTGAGACTGGTTCGTGGCTGAGGACGCTTTTTCCATTGTGCGCATATGCATTTTCAATAAAGCGACATCTACACGACAGCCCCATTTTCAGTTGCTCTTTTTCATAGTAGCCCAAGTTTCCGGAATTACTATAACTCATGCATTCTTTCAATGCCCATGCCTTTATGCCCTGCTTTCAATCCGGAAACTGAACGGCCTTTAGGGCAGGCGGGATTCTTCTTTTCTGGGAATTGGGACAGTAGGGCGCTTTACGAAGGTATTTATATACCGATGGACTTTCCTAAGCACAGCATTTACTTTCTTAAATGCAGAGGCAGACAATTTATGTTAGGAGGGATTGTGGATGGCTAAACCTATAGAGCCTACGCCTGTTTTGACCGGCTCAAGCGCTAAAGCGTTTTGGGATGCTTTAAAATCTCCCCGATTCAGCGAAAAAAAAGAAAAAGAGCTCTTAAAAAGCAGGGAAATTTTCAGATTTTTTACAAAGAAATGAATAGTGATTTGATTGCCCCCGCTGCCTAATTTAAAGGAACTAAACTGGATTGTTATCCAAAAATTATCTGAACACCTAGACGTTTCACAATTCGCATGCGATTCAAAACCAAGCGATATTGAATTAGCGAATTTTTTAAAAGAGGATGCTTCTCAAACAACAAGCTGAGCAAGACCTCGGCTTTGTGAAAAATATTGTTCAGGGCCAAAGGAGGCCCACTCTTGTCAAATTACCAGACGGGACCAAAGAGAGCTACGGCAATCTGAAGAGGGAAACCGTAAGTTTGAGATATGATATCATGAACCCTAAAGATTGATGCTTTTTTGTATCGCCAGCTTTTCAAGAGAACTTTTAAGAATTGGCCGGGAAACAAGACAGCTGCCCTCTAGAACCGGTGCTGCGACCATAAGCTATGGCCAAGGATAAATAAAAAAAGGGGTGAAGCGCGGGCTGCTTTGCCCGCACTTGGTCTGTTTGCCGCCTGCTTTCAGCAGGCTTGTTTGCATTCCGGCGCTGACGCTTCCTTGTTTTCATACAGCTCGCGGCACTGCGCGCTCATGTATTCAAGCGCGACAAGCGGACACTCAAGCTGCGAGCCATCCTGCAGGTAATACTTTGAGCCGCCGCCAAGAAGGCTGCTTTGCACTTCAATGTAGCTTTTGCACGCAAATACCCCGGCAACATTTTCAGCCCCGCAATACTCCTGCGCTTTGAGCTCCATTGACTGCGCAATTCCATTGTTTGCACCATCTGCGCGGGCTATGCTGTCTGCCGGATTTGCATCCTGCGCGCTGTTTGCACCCTGCTGGCCGGCACAGCCAGCCAAGACAAGCAGCAGGGAAAGCAGAGCCACCGGAATTAATTTTATGGAATTCATGTCAGAATATACGGAGTAGAGGTATATACAAGGGACAAAATGGTTAGGGAAAATACGAAGAAAGGGGAATTTGGCCGGAATTGACATTAAAAAGGCTGCACACCATAAATTCAACCTATGGAATTCACAAAAAGCCCTGCAACATTCTTTGTTGAAGAGATCATGCACCCGCAGCTTGGGGGCGGCAGGTTTTTTTATTATATACTTGAAAAGCACGGGATTGACTCTTTTTCGGCGGTGAAACTGCTCGAAGAGCACAATAAGACACATGTCTCATTTGCAGGCGCAAAGGATGCGAACGCCACCACGCGCCAGTGGATCAGTTCCATAAAAGAGCTCAAATCCCCCGACACAAGGATGGCCCTTGAATTCAAAGGCATGGGGGAGCACCGGATTTATACCGGAATGCACAGCGCAAACAGGTTTGATGTAAAATTCGGCAATGTGGACGGGGAAGAAACTGACCGGATTAAAATGCTGCTCAAAAAAAGCGCTTTCCCCAACTATTTTGATGAGCAGCGCCTGAGCCCTGCAACCGTTGAGCTGGCGCAGGCACTATTGGGCGGAAAATGGGAGGACGCGGCAAAGGCCGCTTTGGGCGCAGAGGGCAGGATGCAGAGCGAAAAATCAAAAAAGATCAGGCAAATAATCAGGGAAAACTGGGGCAGCTGGAAAAAACTGATTGACGACCCTCAGGTCCCTGAGAGCAAAAAGGGGTTTTTCCGCCTTCTGCTTGCGGGGGGGGATTTCAAAAGCGCCCTGCCGGAGCTTGAGCGAAACACCATCTCGATTGCATGCAGGACGGCACAGGCGCTAATATTCAACGAGGCCCTTGCAAAGGAAATATCTAAGCAGAATGCGCGTGACCAAAGGCACATAGAAATTGCGCAGGGGAAATTCCCTGTAAAGTTCAGCTACAGGGGGACAAAAAGGGGACTCAAAGCAGCCCCGGTTTATCCGCGCAATGGCGTTCTTGAAAGGAAAACATATTTTGAGGCAAAGCATGCAAGGCTTTCAAGGGGCGCAGATGGCGCCTGCTTGCTCTCTTTTGAGCTGAAAAAAGGGTGCTACGGAACCATTCTCCTAAAATGCCTTCAGGCAATTATTGATTAAAAATCGGAGCCGGCAGGAGCGCTATGCCCCCTGCCCGGCGCCTAAAAACAGGGGTTCAGGCAGCCTTAGCGAGTTCTTTTATGCGCTCGGCAACCCCCTTGGCTTCCTTCTCAAGGTTATCCTGATATTCCTTGAGCATCTCTATTTTCTCGTCTTTTGTAAGGTAGCTCCTTTCTCCATATCCGCACATTCCCACACACCTCCTAAATCCGAATGTATCGGTCATACGATAATTAGAAACGGCACTTTTTAAATATCTATCGGGCGACCAATATATCTGGGGATACGATGGGCGACTGGGACAGATTGCCGGATAAAAAAACCGTTGAAGAGGTTGCAGAAAACATGCGCAGGCGCGGCATTGAAGTCCTGATTGCGGGGAGCGGCGCGCAGGCACTTGAAATCATCAAGGAAAGGATACCACAAGGCCAAAGCGTCATGAACGGCACTTCAACCACACTTGAACAGATCGGGTTTATGGATCACCTTGCAGGCAATGCCCATGGATGGAAGAGCCTACATGCAGAAGTGCTTGCGGAAAACGACAATGCAAAGCGCTCGGACCTGAGGAGAAAAGCCCAGGCCGCGGACTATTTCCTCGCAAGCGTGAACGCGATCTCGAAAAACGGGGAGCTTGTCTCATGCGACCAGTCTGGCTCAAGGGTCGGGGCGTACCTGTTTGCCGCAAAGCACCTGCTCCTTGTTGCGGGCTGCCAGAAGATAACTGAAAACCTTGAAATGGCAATGCGGCGCGTGAGGGAGTATGCCTTCCCCCTTGAGGATGAGAGGGCGAAGAAAGCTTACGGGGTGGGAAGCAGCACATCCAAATGGGCCATACTTGAAAAGGATACGCCGGGAAGGACACTGCTCATACTGGTAGAGGAAAAGCTTGGATACTAAAAAAGGGACGAGCGGCAAAAGACAATAAAACAAATGCAAAAATTAAAAAGGGAAAGCTGGGATATAGAAGAGAGCAACATGCAAAAAAACGCTCACAAAAATGGAAAAGATGATTATTGCTGTGACATGCGCGGCATGCTAAGCTTCCTGATACTTTTCCTTCTCTCAAAGAAAAAAATGCACGGGCAGGAGATAGCACAGGAAATAGCAATCCGCAAGGGCAGCAAGCCAAGCCCGGGGACCATATATCCCGCGCTCAAGGCGCTAAAAGAGGCAAAACTTATCGCAGAGGATAAAGAGGGAAAGGCCATTTCATATACACTCACACAGGAAGGGAAAACCGCGCTGAAGGCCGCAAAGCAGGTCTTCTGCCGCACGTTCACGGACGTGATTGGGTAAGCACAATATTTTGACCCGGCTTAGCCAAAAACAGGATTTTATTCCACAGGGCCCGAAAATTTAAAAATAAAGCGAAAACGAGGTATTGCTTTCAGGAAATTTGGAAAATTAAAAGATGGCTTCCCGGAGTTTCTGCCCCAAAGGAGCTTACTATTCCAGGCCCCACCATCAGAAGTATTCCTGCGGCTAATCATATTTAAATATATGGCGGAGTTGAAAGGCGGAATGTAGTAGGGAAGTTGTGAACAAGAGCTAACTAAAAAGGGAAAAATTTGCATTATTCTCACGGTCGCGATGTTTAAGTTGCATATTTTGGCACACTCCAACTCAAGCCAAAACCAATTAAATCACTTTTTGTATTATTTGAAAATCTCCCAAGCTGACCTTTAAATTCCTTGGAGGTGGCGCGTCCATACAACAATGCGCCCTGAACCGAAACACAAATCGGCAAAGCGCGATGCCAAGCCTGCCAAGTTCCATTTATAACCATATATGCGCATATATGATAGTATATGTATACTACTGTAAGGGTTTCGGACGAAACTAAGGGCAAGCTGGAGAGCCTCAAGGAGTACAAGCGCGAGAGCATGGATGATGTTCTCAACAAGCTTGTTGCGCTCGTTCCGGAAGGTGACGGGGAAGGCAAATACAAGAGCGAGTTCCGGGCAGGGCTGCTCGAAGCGCTATACCAGTCAAAGACGAAAAAAACTGTCTCTTTCGAAAAAGTAAAGAAAGAGGCAGGGCTTTGATGTGGCAGATCATTTTCACGCACAAGGCAAGGAAGGACTTCCTCTCCCTAGAAAAGCAGAGCCAGCAAAGGATAGCCAAGAAGCTGGACGGCGCAAAGGCAAATCCTGAAAAGGAATTCGAGGCGCTTGCAGACTGCGATTATTCAAAAACGCGCGTCGGCGACTACCGCATCATTGCCATGCTGGATTTTGAAAAAAAGGAAGTAACTGTGCACAGGATAGGCCACAGGAAAAACATCTACGACAAACTCTGAAACGATATGAAAACCAGTTTTCAAATCCAACAATTTAAATATATGTAAAATTTGAAAGTGAGAAACAGATTCGAAATTTGTGCCTGGTTTTACTTGACCCAGAATTCTGCCTTAAATTTTCTTCCATCCAATGCGTTTTTGATTTCAAGTGAAGCCCTTCTCCGGCCTCTTTTTGCGGAAAAGCCGTCATAAAACTCATCAAGTACTTTATCACTCACTGAATGCCCGAAAAGCGCCTGGAGCATTTCCTGGACGGCCTTATTGGTCGGAATCAAAAGCGGCAAATTACCACTGGCTTTTTGGACACCTTTTAAAATTGCAGGGTAAGACTCTTTGAACATTTTCTTTTGGCTTGGAGCTAAGGAATAGAATTGCCTAGTTGCCTGTGCATTTGTAACAACAAGCACTGGTTTTTTCCCGATTTTTGCAAAGCCAACCTCAACAATAAACATTGAATTTAACGCATCCGCATTCCTGAGCCAATTATGCAATTTCGGGTCAAATCTTTTGATTTCCGAGCTTGCAGGCATAACCCTGAAAGCCAATGCAGTAAAATGGTGCAATCCATTGACTTTATATGAACCTTTTTTCTGGTCTGTAATTGTGCGGCCTTGAAGGCTCACCGATACCCTTGCCCGCCCCCCCTTTGTCACAAGCTGAAAAGACGAATGAAGGTTCTTTGCGGTTTCCCTTATGACTTCTGATGAAAGTGGGTTTCTTGTGGCAGGCTGGAGCTGTGATTCAATCGCCATTCTCAAAGGAACGCCTGCACTTTTGTGGATGTCCCAGGCATTAAGGGCGGCACTTGGCGTTAATTTATCTTCCACACCCATCCGCCTAATAGCAGACCCTAATTTCCACCCTTGATCCTTTGGCATCAAGTCAAGATAGAACTTTCCAAGAGGATTCCTCGCAGGCATATAACAGAGAAATACGCTTTAGGATTTAAGCCTTCTCACCCAAGCATGAGCCAGCCACTGGACATGTTTTGGATCTCTTCAGGCTGGCCTTTTTATTCCTTGAAGCGGGAGCATTCATACATTCCATTCCGAAAAGTGCCTCTCAAGAGCACAATACAACGAAATCTACAATGCGCAGCGGGCGTCTTTGCCCATAAAGTGGCTTTATGGCATCAAGGCGGGCAAGACTGCCCATTCAAATTCCTTAGAGGGGGCGCATCCATACATTCAACTCGAAATATGCATTTCAAAACCAAAATCCCTGCCTATTTGTCAACCTTGAAAGTGAAAAAACTGAACTTTATATTCGTTTGAGGGGCGCAATTCCCAACAACTATGTACCCTGACCCAAAATACAATGAACTCTGCAACGGGCCGTTTTTCCAAAACTGAAAAGCAAATTTGCGCCCCTCAAATCCAACAATTTAAATATAGGTTAAAGCGTAAATGCTACTATCAAATTTTTGAGCCAAACTCCCAGTGAAAGAAAATGGAAGAGCAAAAAATGCGCGGATTAGCCCTGGCAGCCGGAAAAATGGCTGTTGTGCTCGCAGCCCTGATTTTCCTCTATGTTTATGGCAGCTTCCTGCTCGAAACAATCATTTCCCAAGCGCTCAATAACGCATCCCTCAACACCCTCTGGCCCCTCATTGCCGAAGTTGCAATACTTGTGGCAGGAACGCAAATATTTCTTATGATCTCAAAGTTCCTTATCTCAAGGTACCTTGAAAACCGCGGCAAGAAAAAGGAGATCAGGGTCATCCTGACGCTCTATAGCTACCTTGTGTGGGCATTTGTGGGAATATTTCTGCTCTCAACCATTTTCAAGGATGTCGGCGCGCTCATAACGTCAATCGGGCTGATTGGTTTTGGCATCACTTTCGCGCTGCAAAAGCCGATACTCAATTTTGTCGGCTGGCTCACAATAGTCCTCACAAAGCCGTTCAACATAAGCGATCGCATAGAAGTTACCGGCATCCGCGGCGATGTCCTGTCAATAAACACCATGTATACACGCGTGCAGGGAACAAGGCCGGCCGCGCAGACGAAAAGCGACCAGATAATAACAATTCCAAATGAGCTTATACTCACAAACCCCGTGCTGAATTATTCGAGGATGGGGGATGTGTACTCCGATGACATCACGGTTTCTATCACTTACGAGAGCAACTGGCGCAAGGCAATTGATATCCTTGAATCGGTAACTACCAACAGCGTGAAAAAATACCTCAAGAACAATTCGCCGGTGACTTTTGCCGAGAAAAAGTCGTGGCAGGAAGCTGTCGGGCTTTTGCAGGAGGCATCAAAGAGGCTGCGCAGGGGATTTGTGAAGCAATCAGTGCAGGAAAAAATAGAAATACTCAGGACGGCAGAAATAGCATCTGAAATCGAGATCCCAAAGCCAAGGATCCTGATGTCGCTTGGCGCCTCATCAATTGACCTGAACGTATTATACAAAACCGATCTGCATTCGATAAGGGACACAAAGCACTCCATCGTGCGCTCATTTATGGAAGCTGTCGAAAAATGCCCCGACATCGGGCTTGCATACCCGCACATGCAGATAGTATACGATGAAAAGCATGGAAAGTATGCAGGGCAAAGAAAGCTATTTATGCAAGAGCAGGAACTCAGGTAAAACGCCGCATATGCGGCGGTCCGATTACGCCCAAAACCAGTGAAGATAATTTTCCAAAAAAAAATCGATAATTCAATGCCCCCCCTGTCCACTATCAGTGGACTTCAGCCTTCACCTTTGGCTCTATTGAACCGAAATATACCAGCAGCCCGAATGCCAGCACTGCCAGTGAATAGAGCGGAAACCTCTCATCAACCCCTGATGGCGAGAAGGGGAAAAAGCACAGGCCATCCACGCGAAGCGAGCAGTAAGAAGCCCAATATTCAAACACGATGAGGGCAACCCCCAAAACGATGACAAAAAGCCCGAGCTGCCTTGAATCCATACCCTAAACGTAGGAAAAATAGTATAAAAAAACCCTGACAGGGGGAAATCCGGGGTTTTTAGGGGCAGGCACATTTTTAATATGAGGAAATACTCCTATAATTACTTGGAACAGATGTTTGTATATGCAGGAAACACTCAATTTCGGCAAGGCCCAAAAGGAAAAGCTAAAGCAGGTCCTTGCGGCATTTGAGCGAGGGGCCACCACCAATTATTTTGAGGAAATGCGCGTCAAGGCAAAGGGGTGCACAATTACCCTCTATGAATCCGGAAAACTTTCAATACAAGGGCCTGCCTCAAAGGAACTCAAGGGAGAAATACTGGCGCTAATGGGCCTTGTGCAGGAGCTTGTGATAGGAATTGATGAGACCGGAAGGGGAGAGCATAGCGGGCCGATGGTCATCACGGGCGTTCTTGCCGATACAAATTGCGTGCGCGAGCTGCGCGATAGCAAAAAGACAGGCGACATTGCGGCAAAGGAAAAAATAGTCTCTGAGCGGATGCTGGGGTCTGTTTCAGTCACGCTCAATGCAAAGGCAATCGATTTGTGCCGCAGCAGCGGAAAGGACCTCAACCAGATAGAGGCCGGGGCGATTGAAAAAATCTCCGAAATGCTCTCAGTTATTGCCGACGCGCAAATCATCGTGGACGGGGCGCCGCTCAAGGTGAAGGGTGGAAAGATAAAATTCCTCCCGAAAGGCGATGACCTCGAGCCTGTAGTGGGGGCTGCTAGCGTTGTTGCAAAGCACCTGCGCAACATTTCACAAGACCGTGAAGAGAGGAAGACTTGGAAGCGGAAGGAAAATTAGCCTTCCACAATTTTCCTTGTTCCGCAAGGATTGTAACGGTATACTTTGCCCGGCAATTCATCCTTAGCCAGAATGTGCGAGCCGTCGCAATCGGGCCATTTCCTGCTCAGGCCGCATGCGCCCCAGGTACTCTTGGCGCCTGCCCTGATTTCCAATGGGCCTGTTGCATCCTTCAATACTAATCTAGACATCCAACCGCTCCGGACGCGAAATGACCTGCAATTAAATGCATAATAATTCACGATGACGAGCGGTAGATGATCTTGTGCATCTCCTCGCGCGAAATGTCCTTTTCCTTCTGCCGGCCGTTTTTGAAAGTGCGCGCCTTGACAGTGATGTGGTTATTCTGCAACTCGGCCAATATCTCCTTCATTGCAACAAGCTCGGCCTGCGCGGTTGATTTGAAGCGCTCGAGCTTTTCAAAGCGCTGCCTGAGCGCCTCATCCGCCGGCTCGCCAGCCCCTACAAGCGGGGTCCTTGCAGTTACCCCTTCAAGGTCCTGTATGCGCCTGTGCGCGAGCTCAATTTTTTTTTCAAGCGCCATTATCTTTGCATTTGAAGCGGCGCCGTCATCATCTGCATGGACTTTTTGCACAGCAACAGTTGAGGAGGAAACGTGCATTGCGGCAGGAATGGACGCAACAGCCGCCCTTCGCGCCCTTGCGGTGCCATTGAAAAGGAAGAGCAGCACATTGCCCATAATCAGCGCAATGATAAGCGTTACAAGGAACAAAGTCAGTGAAGACATAAAGAAGTCAGCCAATAACCTAATATAAAGCTATTCCCGAAATAACCGCTTAAAATTACTCCACGTGGCTGCTTCAACATTACTATAATCCAGCCCCTTGAGCCCGCCAACCTTTGCGCAAACACCCTTCACCCATGATGGGTCAGAAGGCTTTCCGCCAAATTTTACCGGCGCATCGGTTTCAAGGAGGATGTTTTCAAGGGGGATTGATTTTACAACCTGGGCGCTTGCGGGGTCGTTGAGGATTACCGGCCCGCAGGAAATGAAATATCCCAGGGAAACCGCATCTTCGGCGCTTTTTTTATTGCCTGTAAGCCAGTGCATGAGAACCCTTTCTGCCCCCAGCCGGGCAAGGATTTCAAGGCAGCGCTTTTCCGCATAGCGCGAATGCACTATCAATGGCAGGCCATTTTCGAGGGCAATTTCCACCTGCTCAGTAAAAAAATTTTCCTGAATGCTGCGCTGCATGTCATTTGCCGCGTACTTGAAATCAAGGCCTACCTCCCCGATGGATTTTGCATGCGGGATATTTGCTTTTAAATATGCAATGCACCCCTGCGCCCTTTCCCTTTCCATGAAAAGCAGGTCCACAGGGTGCAATCCGAGGGCGCACCGCACTTGCTTATAGCGCGAGGCCAGGAAAATATTCTTTTCCATTGAAGCAAGGTTTGTTGAATTCGAAACCATCACCCCAACGCCTGCAGATACTGCAGTTCCGATAACAGCTTGGGGGCTGGGAAAAGAATCAAGATGGCAGTGCGAATCTGCTAACATAAATAACACGTTTTAAAAAACATCCTCAATACTAATGGCTAGAGGGAAAAACCTTTATACGTGAGCTATATGGCATATATCTGAGCGCAAGGAAAAATTCCTTGACAGCAACCCTGCACCAAAGCATGAGGGCGCAAAGCCGCCATATGTTCTTTTGGGCATGCTCCTTATCGTGGGAATTTTGGCGGGGGCGGCAATTGCAATTACCTTGATAAAGCCCCCGGTGCAGCCAAACGGCAATGACACCAACGCGGTCAATGACGTGCAGTACCGCACAGTGCCGATAACAATGCTTTATTCTGACGCATGCAAGTCATGCAGGGAGACAAACACCATAGAGGAGCTTTTCAAAGTCAGGCAGATACCCTATACGCTAAAGAAAGTCGAGGCATCATCGCAGGAAGGAAAGGCCCTTATCAGCAAATACCGGATTGACACGGCCCCGATGGCAATAATTGATGCGCAGAAAATGGAATTTTACCCTACCACAAAAAGCAGCTTTGATGACAAGGCCAATTTGATAAAAAAGCTCTCCGGCGCATATATCGCCCCAGAGCTCAACCTCAATGACAATTACTATTACCCGGTGTACTTCCTTGAAAAAGTAGCGGGATTTTGCAGCACCGATAAGCCGACAGTAGTGCAGTTTGACGATTATTACCAGCCCGAATTCACCTCAAAAAGGGCGCTGCTCCACGAGTTCATACGCGACTTCAACCAAAGCACTGACATTAGGTTTTCGTACGCGCAGACAAACGCATCATGGGACGCCAATTCCTCAAGGGGCAACCTGTTCCTCTCATGCGCCTCGCAGCAGGGCAAATACATCGAGCTTGAGAGAGCCATGGCAGGAATATACTGCAACAACCCATTCAAGGGCGATGAGACAATCCTCACAACCCCGGAAGTATTTGGCTGCAGCACCCTGAGCAACCACTTTGGAATCCCCCTCACGCCAATTGAGCTTGACAGGGCCGCCAACAGGGCGGGCCTTGATGCAAACGCGCTTGTGACATGCATTGATACAAACAGGGTAATACTCAACAATGCAATGAAAACAGTACAGGAACTCAATATTACGCGGCCGGGGACATTCCTCATCGACTGCCGCGAGACAGCGGGCATTGATTACCTGAAGGATTCTTTTTGCTCAATGCACCCGGAAAATGCCGCGTGCTCCAACCGCAATGACACGAACCCCGGACAGTAAAAAAAGCTATAACAGCAGCGATGACAGCCGCACCAACAGCACAGGGTACAATCCCCTCAAATTCTTTTTTGCGGGAAAAGAATACCACTGCGGCAAAACCACTTATTACCCTTCAGACGACTCTTATCTGCTTGCAGAATGCGTGAAAATCGGCAAGGGGGAGAATGTAATTGACATGGGCTGCGGCGCCGGATTGCAATCACTCAATGCGCTCTTCCTGGGGGCTGCAAGGGTCATTGCAGCCGATATCAATGGGGAGGCGCTCAGTGTCACGCTCCAAAACTGCAGGAACTCGGGGCTTAAAGGCAGGGTCATTTGCCGCAAATCCGATTTGTTCTCCGCCATACCTGAAAAGGCGGGAGTGATCATTTTCAACCCGCCATATGTTGCAAGCGGAAAAATCAGGTTCACCGACCTTGACGGAGGGGGCAGGATGGGAAGGGAGGTGCTAGGCCGCTTCCTTGCGCAGATGCCATCACACCTAAGGGAAGGGGGCAGGTGCTTCTTTTTGCAAACAGACTTCAACGGATATAAGAAAACCGAACAGGCCCTCAGGGAACAGGGCATGGAATTTAGCGTCCTTGCAAGGAAAAGGGGATTTTTTGAAGAGATCGCGGTGTATGAGTGCAGGAAAATAAGCCGATAATGCACATTCAATCTGCCGCCTCACGGCTTGTTGTGAATTGAGGGCGCTTTCTTGTAATATTAATAAGGATTAGCATCCGTTACTTGTTATCATGACAACAAACCCGGGGCCGGAGTTCTTCAACGCGCAGGACAAATACCAGGCGGCAAAAACGCCCGAAGAGAAGCTGCGCTGGCTTGAAGAGATGTATAAAAATGCCCCAAAGCACAAGGCGAGCGAAAAGCTTGTTGCGGAAATCACCTACAAGATATCAAAGCTCAAGCAGGAAGTCGAAAAGCAAAAGGAACAGGCGAAAAAGAAGGGCGGAGGCTACTCATTAAACGTGAAAAAGGACGGGGACGGCCAGATAGCAATCATCGGGATGCCGAATTCCGGAAAGAGCCTCCTGCTAAAAACCATTACCGGGGTTGAGGTCGAAGTCGCGCCATACCCGTTTACAACAACCAAACCGGAGGTCGGCATGATGGATTATAAGGGGGCAAAGGTGCAGCTCGTGGAAGTGCCCGCACTCATCGGGGGGAGCTCGCAGGGGAAGGCGAATGGCACGCAGCTACTGAGCCTTTGCCGCAACGCCGACGCCCTGATACTATTGCACAGGACCGGGGAGGAAAAGCAGGCAATAATAAAGGAGCTTTCAAATGTAGGGATCATAGTTGAGCGCAAAAAGCCAAGGATATTTGTGCAGGATACCGAATTCAACGGCATTACAATAGGCGGAAAGCAGTTTTTGCAGATGCCAGAAAAAGAGCTTGCCGAAATACTCAAGCAGATGCACATTTTCAAGGCAAGCGTCCTTCTGGAAGAGCCTACAACGCGCGAAAAGCTGCTGGAAGCCATGGACAAAACGCTTGATTACAAGAACTGCCTTTTCCTGAGCACATTCGGCTGGAAAAACGATGAGGGGCTTGCCAAAAGCATTTTCTCGCTGCTTGAAAAGATAATTGTCTATACAAAAAAGCCGGGCAACGAGCCCGATTACAGCGATCCGCTCGTTTTGGCAAAGGGCGCAACGATAAGCGATGTCGCGCAGTTCGTGCACAAGGACATTGCCCAAAACCTCAAGTACGCGCGCGTATGGGGCTCGGCAAAATTCCCGGGGCAGCGCGTCTCAAAAGACCACATGCTCCAAGACGGGGACATAATAGAGATTTCGGCATGAACCGCAATAAAAATCATTCAACCCTTTTTTTGATTATTCACTGAGTTTTCAGCATTTGCAATATAACTTTTTCATTTTAATGCCCGCCATCCCCGTGAGCAAACTTCCCGTCTGGTTTCCCCGTTGATTTGTGCACTTTCCCTTCAGGACGGGAATCGCCGCCCTTTCCAGCATATTTTTTATAGAAATGGATTATCACAAGCAGCAAAATCACAATTATTATTGCAAGCACGACAAATCCCCTGTCCTCAACTTTTATGGGAAATGCCTTCTCCAGCGCATGGGCGCCGGAAGCATCATCAAAAAAGACACGCAATACAACATCCCCTTCCCCTATATCCTGCGGCACCGCGAATGCCATTTTACCGCTAACGCCCTCACCAGCATTCAGGGACGGGACTTCAAATGGGGGAGGCTGGATTTGGGCATTTGCGCCTGAAAACAGCTCGGCGCGGATGTTTGTGATTGCCTGCCCAGACCTGTTTATTAGCGTAAAATCAATCACTGATTCCCTGCCAGGCACAACTGAAGCGCCATCCAGTTTTGCGTCAAGTGCAAGGCCGCTATCTGTAGCCTGCACAAGCACGGAAGCAGTGTTATTGAGCTGCGGGCCGGTGCCATAAAATGCCTTTATTTCCACCTGGCCAGATGTTGGAGAGAGGGCCTTGAGTTCAAAAGTGCGCTCAAGCGCCTGCCCGGGCCTTATTGCCACAAATTCATATGAGCGCTCCGGCCTTTGGGATCCGTCAACAACAAAAGCAAATTCCAAAGGCGCCCTGAGCAGCACCTTCACATTGCGCAGCTCATTTTGCGAGGTATTTACAACGATAAATTTGTAATATCTGAGTTCGAGGGTATAAAAAGTGCCGTTTGAATCCCCGAGAGCGGAAAACCCCATTGCAAGCTCTTGGGAAAAAGCAGGATGCGGCAAAAGCGCCAAAAGGAAAACTGACGCAAAAACCAATGCATGTGCCCTGCAGCCCATTTTCCATTCAGCCATAAATGTCAACACCCTCAGGCTGGCTTGTGAGAGCGCCCTTTAGCTTCCCGCGGTTGTTGAACAAATAGAGCAGGGCAAGGAGCACCACAAGGATGCCTGCAACCTTGAAAAGAAGGTCTTGTGAAATCCCCGCAGGGGCTGCCTCCTTTTTTCTCCCTGCCTTGTAAACTGAAACCGCATTTTCTATGGCGCTCTGGGCGGACTTTTTTGCCTGCACGAAGTTGCGCTCGTCATAAAATTTCGAGGCGCGCGAATAGTCCTGCTCAAGCTCCCTTACCTTGAGCTGGTTCTCCCATGCCTGCCGGCTCTCCTTTGCAAGTATTGCCGACTTGGCTTCCGCAAGGGAGAGGAACCCTGTTTCCTTCCTTATTTTTTCATTCTCGCCAAAAATCAGCCCATAGGATTCATTTTTCAAAATCCTGTTGTCAAATTCCGCAAGCAGCGAATCAAGCCGCACCGAGCTTGCGGAAAACGCCGAATCTATCGAGCCCTTTATCTGGGTGGAATAGATGCTATAGCTGCGCAGCGATGAGAGCTGCGATGGCATTTCAAGCAGGGCAAAAAGCTGCTGCTTGGTCTGGGCATCAGTGTTTGCAACAGATATCTGCTGCTTAAGCTTATCAAGGTCGCTTTTGTAAATGAGGGACTGTGACTGCATCTGGCTGATTGAATCAAAAACTTCGCCGAATGAACCTGAAAGGGCTGAAAAAGCCAGGGACGATGGTTCAGTGACAAACGCGTTTTCAGCCTGCGTTGCAGCAGAGATCTTTGAGGCGGTTGCAGCAGCATCCGAAGAGAGCGAATTGAGCTGGACGCGAAGGGCCGAAACATCAACCTCCACCCCTGAAGACTTCAGGGTGGATTCCACAGTATTCAGCTTGTAAACCCCGTCACTTAATTCAAGGGCCATTTCATTGAAAAACGACTGGTAGGTCTGCGTGAAGATCCACTCAACCCCTGAATTTGATGAAATCGATCCCTTGAGCCTTTGCAGCTCGCGCAGCCCGTCGGCAAGGCCGAAAAGGCCGCGGTTTGTGGCACGCGAAGACGAAAGCTGCCCGGTTTGCGCTTCCACAGGAAAATATGTCACTACATTCTGGCCTGCAGTCACCGGAATGACCCAGTAGGACTTATCCTCGTACTCTATCGCCACATTTGGGGGGGTATAGGTTTCGCCCTCATAGACAAAATGGTTTGACGTGATCACGGTGTTCACGGCATCATTGCTCGAAACCGCGAAAGCACAGGTGGCTAAAAGAAGCGCAAAAGCCGGCAGATAGAGGCGTTTCATCTATTTAGAGACAGCTTTTGAGAATAAAAAACCTCTTATTTCTGCCTGTTTTGAGATTATGGGCATGCATTTTTGCGATAAATTAAATATCCCGCACCACCATTAATAGTGCATGGAAAGCGGAACAGGCGCACGCATTTCAAGCCTCGTATCGGCCTTTGAATCGCGCAGGCCACAAGGGCTCAAGGAACTTGGAAAGGACTTCATTGAAGAGGCAGTCGTGAAAAGTGACCGGAACATGGCGCTTGCTTCAGTAATAGCATACGCGTTATATAAAATCCTCACAAAAGAGCACCTCCTCTCAAGCAGGGCATGGCCAAAAGTTTCCGAGAGCATACGCGTATTCCTCCTGACAGCAAAAGATGCAGCGCAGGAAAACGATGAGAACAATTTCAGCAGGGCCATGCAGAACGTAATCGGGAAGATAGAGGCATTTGACGATGAGATGAGCAATTATGCGCGCAACATTTTTGAGAAGGGGAAGATGAAGCAGGCATCGGTTGCATACGCGATGGGCCTGAGCCTCAACAGCGCCGCCGGGCTCACAGGCGCTGACAGGGTCGAGCTTCAAAGGTACATCGGCGCCACAAGGATACACGACGAGCAGCCCGTGACAAAAGGGATTGAGGAGAGGATGAGATCTCTGCGCGAGGTGCTTGGAAGATGACCTACGCGCCTGAAAATGATGGCAAAAAAAGCTTCGTGCTCGATTCGAGCAGCATCATCACCATTGCCGACAACTGCTTCATCCGCGTGCTGCGCCACCTTTCAGAAAAAGAGGGCATTGAATTCATCATCCCTGCAAGCGTATACGCCGAGAGCGTCACGACACCCCTTGCAATCAAGCGCTTCGAGTTCAGCGCAGTAAGGATCAGGGACGCAGTCGAGGACGGGTATATCAGGGTTGCGGGCACCACTCCCGCACTTGAGGGCAGGATCAATGAAATTGAAAGCCATACAAGGGACCTTTGCAGCTGCTCCGGCAGGCGGATAATACTTCTGCAGCGCGGGGAGATAGAGACACTTGCTCTCCTAAAAGAGCTTGGCAGCGATGTGCTTGTGATCGATGAGAGGACCACAAGGATGCTCCTTGAAGAGCCTTCAGCCCTCGGGAATTTCCTGCGCAAAAGGCACCGGTGCGACGTGAAGCTTGATCGCGACTCGTTATCATACTTCCGCCGCGGATTTGGCAATATCAAGGTGTTCCGCTCAGTTGAGCTTATTTCACTTGCCTATGAGGACGGCTCGTTTGAAAAGGAAGTCCACAAGTCAAGGCAGGCGCTCGAGGCTGCGCTCTATGCCGCAAAGTTTGCTGGCTGCTCGGTTTCATTTGAGGAAATCAAAAAGTTTGTCTCAAGGGTGCGCGGATGACAATTGAGCGGGCAAGCGAGGACGACGTTGACGCGCTTGAACGGATCATTTCCGGCGAGTTTGCCTACAAGGGGTTTTCAAAAGAGGACATTTTCCAGCGCGTGCAAAGCCCCGAAATAGCCATTTTCAAAAAAATCATAGGAAAGGAACTTGCAGGGTTTGTCGAAGTGGAGACCGGCCCGCAGGGCGCGCTCATAAACGCGATTACAATCAGGGAAAAGTACCGCATGAAAGGCCACGCAAAAGAGCTTTTGGAATACGCCCTTGATTACATCAAGGTGAAAGGATACCCGCGTGTCACACTGCTCGTGAAATCTGGAAATGGGAGGGCAAAAAAGCTTTACACCCTGGCAGGATTCGGTTTTTTGGGAATGCATGACAAAAAAATCGAGGGCGCGGATGTGGAGGTCTGGGAAAAAATCCTGATCTCAAGACCCGAACGCGACAATGGATACGGGAACGTGGCGTGAACCTGACTGAAACCCACCATAACTGTGATGGTACCGGCACTAAACGAGGCGAAAAACCCCCCGGATATTCTGCAGCCTTTACGTGCGAAGGGGAATCAATTCTTCCCCCCTCCATCACCGGGCAAAAAGCGATAAAAAAGTAGGCCCTCGGGCCCATCATCAGGGACGTGCCAAAATGGACCACCATCCTCTCAATCTGCAGGATGAGATAGGGGCGGAGCCCCTATGACCCCGTGAACTTTACTCCGCGGGCACTCCGCCTTGGGGCTTCGTGCCACGCGGTATCGTGCAATTTCACCCATGAATTATGTC
>Ga0209211_10005441_pt1 | contig 19037 bp, 17 predicted proteins | sample RifGroA2_FD_183992 | JGI IMG/M metagenome (GOLD analysis project Ga0209211, IMG submission 183992) | Groundwater microbial communities from Rifle, Colorado, USA - Groundwater A2 (SPAdes) (version 2) | ecosystem: Environmental > Aquatic > Deep subsurface > Groundwater | place: Rifle, Colorado...
CTTGACCTGACAATCACAAGTCTATCTTAACAAATTCTGTTCTGGTCTAGTGCCTACTGAATTCTTGCTACCTTGATAGATATAATAATAACGGAAGCTCAGAAAGCAAAAAACCCAGGCTTGAAATTCTTAAAAGGTAACCAAATCCGATTGTTTCTGCTAAATAACTTCCAACATAAGAAGCAAGGCCAATACTTATCAATCCCAAGCCATCCATTAGTCCCCACTCTTTTTCCTCTTTATTCCTATCTAAATGTTGAGAAAAAAATGCATATTTAACTGGATTATAAATTCCTAGGCTGATACCTGTGATTGCAAATAGTATAATTGCAAAATAGGCGTCAGTAACTAATGAAAGTAGCAAAAAGGTCATGGACACAGTACAGACGCATGTTATAAGTGTGATAATTTTACCTTTTTTGCTAAGTCTTTTGTGAAGATAGGGACTAATTAAATCAGTAAGTCCTCTAAACAGGAAATAACACCCAAAAGCTATGCCCGCGGTTAAAGTAGATCCATTGTTCATATTTTTTGAAATATGAATACTTGCAATAGAGAGAAATAAATAGCTAGAAAACCAAAAAATGCTGTCGTGTAATACGAATGATTTTATTACGGAGTTAAGTTTCATAGTGGGCTTTTAAGTACTTAATGAGCTTTGTACTTTACAGTTGAGAGTTAATAACCCTCGGATAATCTCATGTACATTATACAGGTTTCTCTTGAGGAATGTAGTTTTTGATGTAACCTTACTGCAATCCTGGGCTGACTACTAGTTAAAATTTTTAGAACGGGATGAGCTAACCGAGAAACAATCATCAGAAACAACCATTGAGAATCTCAGAACTGAAATTCAAGATGTAGACCGAAAACAAAATACGCTTTTGAATAGGTATCTAGACAGCGTGGTTGACCCCAAAAACTTATAAATCCAAGAAAAACGCAATGCTTGAAATAAAACTCAAATTACAGGAAGAAATTGTCAAAGTTGAGGAAATAAGCTCAAGCACCCTCGAACCTATGGGAGAATTCGTAAATTGCGTACGCAAAAAACAATTGCGAAGAATTAGCATTCTTTGCAAAACGTGTCGGCTCGAACTTCTTTTTATCTGATCGGCAGCGCTCGGCAGAATATAAGCAAGCTTGGCTTCTCCTTGCAGTCGAAGCTAAAAAGGGCTTTGCGGGGCTCCATGCGAGCGGCAGTGCACGGAATGCATCCGACTCGATAGGACCTCATTCCTTCCTTTGGTCGGGGTGGCCCCGAATCCTCGGGGCGACCTCTCTGTCCCAAACTAAAAAAGGTTAAATGGTCGGGGTGGTCAGTTCCGCCCTGACGACCTGACGGTCCCAAACCGTCCGCTCTAACTAGCTGAGCTACACCCCGAAATTAGCCTTTCATAGAAATTGCGATTTTTCTGTTTTTTTAGGAATTTTTCTCTTTTTAGCGCTTCCTTGGTCGAAGAGAAGCTTTCGTGGCAGACAAGAAACCACGGCCCCCTTCCTCTAGTTGATCGATTGAGATTACGATTATGATACTCTACGCGCCTATCTAAATTTCTTGTAAAACCAATATAGAAACCTCCAGTTTTCTCACTTTTCAAAATGTAAGTATAAAAAAACATTTCGTCTCGGTCCCACCCCGAGTACTCGGGGCTGCCAACTGAACTACACCCCGTTATCGTAAAATCCAAATGACAAAATCCAAATAAGCAAAGCTTGCGCTTTTCGCTAAAGCTCAAAGCTAATCAAATCAAGCTCAAAACTCAAATTACAAATGACGAATACGGTTTTTGACATTTGAATTTTGTCCGCCAGCTGGCGGATTGATTTGTCATTTGAGCTTTGAAATTTGTCATTTTTAACTCTAGACCTCGATCGCCCTGCCATCTAGCCTAATAATATATCTGCCAATTGTAAAATCCTGTCTGGGGACTCTCTTTTTAATCCAACCGCTTAAACGATATAAATCATTTTTATAAACGTCAAATTCTTGCGCCTGATTTTTAAAGGCTTTTGATCCGCCATAAGCTCCGTCATCTTCGTGCTGTATTAAAATTACTTTTTTGGGATGATGCAGAGTAAAAGATGCAAAGAGCTGTTTTTTGACCGCATTGTGCTGACGACAGCTGCCGCTAACCGCAATCCAATCAAAATCTCCCACCTTTTGGCTTTTTAGGAATTTTAAGGTGCTTGCGACAAAGCGATAATCAATGCCGGTTACCACCACAGCATCAATGACTTGAGTTTTAGTTGACATGTTCCTGATTATATCATTCTATACCCGTCTAACTCGAGTTTGTAACTCTCGTTAGCCGGTTATATATTCTCTAACTCGTATTTGTGTTGTGCAAATCCGAGTAAGATGAATATAGAAGTATCTTCACCTATCCCGCTCCTCCGCCGCCTCCCCCGCCACCACCTCCTCCACCGCCACCTCCGGAGAAGCCGCCGCCAGAGCCGGAGGAATAATGCGCGGCCGAAGTTGAGGCAGTTAAAAGCTCGGAGGTCATGACATTGAGGGAGCTTGAAAGATTGGAAATGGAAGTTGCCAGATTGGAGTGGTTGGAGATTAATGCGCCGGTCGCAAAATACCACATGGCTGGAGTTGCGTCCGGATTTTGGAGGATTATTGGCAGCATTTTAATAATTTTTTCGGCATTGCCAAATAAAATCCCAAAAACCAAATAATGTTCCCAAAGTTTATAGCTTTCCGGAGGCAGTTCCTTAAACTTGGCAAAATCATCCAGAAAATGCTTTAGGCCGTTCCATTCCTGCGCTTCTTTAGCCCATTTTTTATCCCATTTTTTGATGTGTTTATTGAGAATGGCTCCTAAAAACCAAATTAAGGGATTGAGCAATCCGCAAAATATGGTAAATATCCAAAAACGGGTAAAGATTTTTTCACTTTGATTATCTAAAAATTTATCTTTGTTAGCTGTGATAATTTTTTGCCATTTCTGAAACCAGCGTTGAAATTTTTGGGGGTTGTCTCTTAGCCAATCCTTAATTTCTTGCATCGTGACTGTATTATCAAATTTATCTGCCAGATTGGCAGCTGTTTCATCTTTGGCTTTGAGAACTGCCAGAAAGGAAAATCGCTCTGGCGCGGTGCCAATGGTGTTGAATAAAAGATGCAAAACTTTTTCCTCAAAATCTGCTAGCCCTTTCAAGATTGAACCCAAAGGGTTGAGAGTGCTCAACCCTTTGGGTTTCTTGTTGCCTCCGTCAGGATCTCTTCTGATAAACGAGGTGTGAATTTCTTGATGGGTTCCCAAAAGAGAGCTTTTTTGTTCAACCTGATCTTCAATTTTAAGGTATCCCCGCCGCGCTAAATCAAATATAGTGGCAATAAAAGCTTTAATTGAGGGATTGCCGCCTTGGTTTATTAAAATTTCCACTTCAGCCGGCGAAAGCTTGGAGGGCAAATCCTTAAAATATTGGGGAATGTCAGGGAATTTTTCTTCCTGGCCGTATTTTTTATAAAATTTATACCACAGCAAAAGCCAGACTAAAAGAATCAGAGGTGATGTTCCCAAATAGATCAAGAAAAACATTTGTTGCTGTTTTTGCTCTGCTTGCGCCTTTTTAGCCGCGCTAATGGTTTGTTCTACAAAGCCTTGTTCTTCAGCTTTAATTTGATTAATGGTGCGAGTTGCGTCGGTTGTTCCTATGATTTGTGACGAGGGAAAAATTGCGCGGATTTCCATAAACTGGCCAGTTCCTACTTTGTCAGCCGTAAATTTGACGGTTTGGCTATCAACAATTTGAGATTGACCGGTTAGCGGTCCGTGGCCAAAAACCAGAATCTGTGAATTATCCAAAACCGCATGGGGGAGTTTGACGGTTGCTTCAATATCGCGATGATCAACGCTCCAATCCGTACCAATAATTTGCCAGTAGAATTCGGCAATATTGGGATATTTTTGAATGGCGTTTTCAATGGTGTAGTGGATAATAAAAGTTTTGCTTTGATTTGCAGCTCTGTAGCCCCATTTAAGATAAAAACGATCATCTGTTTGGTATTGCTCAATGATATTGACGGCTGAACCGTCGCTGGCGACTATGCTATAGTCTTTTATAGTGGTATGATATTGGTAGCCGTTTCTATCTATTTGAGTTGGTATCCACATTTCCGCCCAAGTGAAAGAGCCGGAGAAATCGTAAGTTAATTGTTCGGTGATGCTGGCAGATTTGTTGGAATTTAGTTGGATTTGGAGGAGGTCAGAAGTAATGGAATAGGATTTAGCTAAGGCAAAAGAGGGCAGACAAGACCAAAAAATAAGGCCAAAAATAAATAAAAGAAGAATCTGGGTTTTTTTCATTAATTCAATAATACAACACTTCTAATTATATCCCGGGAAAAAGTCGTGCTTAATTTTTGAGGCATCAACGCCGTTATCTTTTAGCGTTTTGGTAAAAGAACCGACCATAGATTTGGGGCCGGAGATATAAAAAAGATTTCGCAGACATTGGGGAACCTCTTCCTGGATTAGCTTAAAGTCAATGAATCCTGTTCTGCCTGGCCAATTTGCCGGAGCATTTTCGGAAATTAGGTAGACTACTTTGAGGTTAATTTTTTCTTTAGCTTCATCAAAAAGATCCTTAAAAACAAAATCCTGGGCTGATTTTGCGCTGTATAAAAGAGTTATGGCTCGTTGTTCATTTCTATCAATCAGATATTTAATCATGCTTCTAAAAGGGGTAATGCCAATGCCGCCGGCTAGAAAGACACAGGGCTGGTTTTGATCTTGGGGTAAAGTAAAGTTACCCTCAAGATTGTCGGCAGCAATCATTTTACCGGGTTCAAGGCTCTGTAAAGCCTTTTTAAAGGTGCTGCCATTTTGGGAAAAGCGCGTCGTGAGCATTAAAAAGCTTTCCGTGGGGCTCGCGGAGATCGTGAAATACCGGTTAATGCCGCGATTATCAGGGTTTTGATGGGGGAGAGTCCACTGTAAAAACTGCCCGGGTTCAAAAGTAAAACCTGGCTGTTTTTCAAAGACAAAACCGGCTATATCAGGTGAAAGATTAATTTTTTCGTGGAGGGTAAGATTTTGTTGAGGCATTATTGGTGTATTTCCTTTATGGAATGGTGGAGGAGAATCGAGTCCCCAACCTTCCCGCATAAATTTTTGGAGCCCCTGTATAACAAAGTCAGAACTCATTTTATAACACAATCAAGATGATTGTGGACGACAAAAACTCATAAATCCCAAAATTGTATGAACTCTGCAAATGGTGCCCGCCGTCGCACCGATAAAATCGGTGATCCCGCCTGTTTGGTGTCACCCCGCCACGGCGAGGTGAGTCTCTCCCGCTCGCAAATTTTTTGTGATCGCCCGCCAGATACAGATAAAAACTCCATATTGTGGCGAGGCGGGAGAGACGAACACATCACACCATGTTGCCTCACGGCAACAAACAGGCGGTATAGGTCACTTCGTGACCTCGACGACGGCGTATTTATACTGGCGTGGGCGGATTTCCTCCCCAGACTCCTCCATCCACCCACGCCAAAACAGGGAGAGTTTTGTGATTCTTTGAGTCCAGAGTATAATTCCCCATAATGGACACTGTTCTTGTAAATCATTTTAATAACTTAGATTTTGACGTTCGTAAGAAACGAGGGGGTTATTCACGATTTATAGACCAAAAAGTTACGCCAGACGTACTTTCATTTATAGCAGATTGCATTAAGAACTTAAGTCTAAAAAATTTTACTGTCAGGGACATTTGGGAATCATCTTATTTTGAAAAAAATACCGTTGCAATTTTTGGTAAGCCTGCTCCTTCAAACGAATCTGCTTTTTCAGAGTACAACAAATTTATTGGTCAGCCACTAAAAGCACTATATTATGCCGGTGTGTTAAATGAGGCAAAAGTAAGTAACACTAACCTGTATTCAATAAATAATTTTGAAGTATTAAGTTATATTGCAATCAACGACAGAAATTCTTTTTCTTTTTTGTATTACTACTTATACAAGGTTCTTGAGGATAGCGGTTTTTACCCACATATTACAAAGTATATTTCTGATGTTAGCGATACGTCCAAATCAAATAATGAGCCATACATAGAACTTAAGCAAATGTTCACGCGATTTATTTTGGGACATACCGAAATCACTGGCAATTTAGAAATCAATAGGATATTTCCTAAAGTAATCAACATATTTGCAGCTAAATTAGGTCTACCTGGTTCTGAGAAAGGTAAAGTGACTACGTATCCATTTGTATTTAGTGATCTCATGTACAACAGAACAAATTTTAGAGACCTTAAAAAGAATAAAGGAGTTGCTAGAGGCGAGGCGGATACTGTCGTGAAACAGCAAGGAAAATACGCGGAATATTTGATTACTAAGGCAAAAAAGATAATTCGTGAGTTGTATAAAGACAGTGAGGTTAAGGATCAGTGGTCAAAAGGCGAAGCAACTTATATTCATCATATTATGCCGCAATCACAGTACCCTCAGTTTGCAACATACTTAGAAAATCTCATTAAGTTAACCCCCGAACAACATTTTGGTCACGCACATCCCAGTGCTCATACAAATACAGTAGATTCTAGCTATCAACTTGTTTGTTTATTGTCAAAGTTGCACAGCATAGAAAGATCACTTTCGCGGGGAGAATCTATCTATGACTTATCGATGTTTATAGAGATATTGAATGAACGATTTAAATTTAAAATGCAATCTAATTCAGGAATAGAAAATATCCGCAACAAACTTTTATCATTACAGGATAAACAATAACTAATCTTTAGTAACACCAAAAAAGAAAACAGAATTATTATCAATATTTAATGATCTAGTCCCTAGATTTCTCGCTATTTGATAGAAATTTACAAATTCTATGGAGTTGTAATATTCCAAGTTTTTACGCGATATGTTGTATCCTTCATTCGCCGTAAGTATTGCTACGGATCCATCAACCAGCGTATTTGCAGGTAAAAAACAAGCCCTAGGGTTATAGGTTAAGTTGGGAATGAGAACTACATTCTTATTGTTTAGATATTTTGCGACGGCTAAGTTTTCCCAATTATCAATAAATGAATCATAGTTTGGGATATCTTTTATACTGTTATTTGCTATATTTCTTGACTTTAATACTCTTAATTTCCCATAGGGTTTTGTAATAAGCTTGGTTATTTGTCTATCTCGAAATGCTTTAAACACGTTAAACTTAAGTTTAGAAGCGACTTCATCAAAGTTGGTATCGCGATATATTAGCCAATATGGATATTGTTTAGAGCAAATGTAAGATTGAGGTTTAAGATAAATATCATTGCTTACATATGATTCTATTAGGACATTATTGTTTTTAGTTGTATTATTCTTAATAACAATCCCAATAGTTTCTATTTTGACTCCCTTAAAAGCCTTCTCTCCATAGTCAATTATTTTCAATAATTGCTTTTCACCTACAAATGATCTCGTAATATCAAATTCAGGCGAAGATAAAAAACTTTTAGGTAAAACAAAACTTATACAATCTGCGTTGTTGATAGCTTTTTCGAGAAAAAACGCAAATAAATTATTTGTCTTTGAGTTTATTGCGTTTTGTTTGTAGGCACGTAGAGTGGCTTCGTCCTTATTATCTACTTTTCCGAATGGAGGATTTCCGATTACTAAATCGTAGTGACCAATCTTTCGCTCAAAAAGATCCCCTCTTCCCATTAACAGGAAATCGCTTGTTATATAGTTTATATGGATATTTTTTGGTACATGAATACTTTGGATCAATATTTTAAGTAAAGCAATAGCTCTAGCGTCTATATCTACCACATCAATTATTACATTAGGAACTGATTTATATTTATTTATAATACCTGGTAAGAAATTTCCAGCTCCGACAGATGGCTCTAGTATTCTGATGGAATTATTATAATTATTTGCATCAGGTAAGTCTTTAATTAGCGTATAACATATATCTTGACGTGTGTAGTATGCTGCATGTTTATCCCGAAAAGAGTTCGACAATTCAATAATTTTTGCAAACTGTGGATATGAATAGTTATTGAGATTCCGCTCGACATATTTTTTTAGATTATCGAATCTCTCTAACTCATTATCTGTAATCAATTTTTTAATATCTGCATCATTTAGTAAAGTGGTTCTCAAAGTACTCTTTATGTTTAATGCAATCTGACTAAAAATAATAGTTGGCACTGCTTCGCCTATTGACTGTCTAATATTAACTTCATTTTTTTTAAGGAATTCTGTTTTTTGAACGGGTGACATCTTGTTGAGTTCGTCTTCTGATGTTTCTGACCATTTAAAATGCTCAGGTATCGTCATAAGTTTCATTAGCTCACGTATGCTAAAGACTCTATTATCTGTAGGATGAATTGTAGATTGGCTAGCGAAAATATCATTTCTTGTATGAATACACGCTCCAGGCTTGTCCCAGAAGCAGCGAGTATATTTATCCCCATTTTTTTGTGCATTACTTATCAGTTTTCCATCCACAATTTTATGAGGCTTTCTTACAGGATCAAGGTTGTCAAAAGCTGACTCTCCCTCTTTAATGTTCTCTACCCACGATTCCATGTGTTTCGCGTAAGGTCTGAAATTGTGATATATATCATTTGAATCTACCTCACCCATGTTTTCTAATCTTCTTAAGTGTCCAATAACGTCCCTGACTGTTCTTTCTTCAACCATTCTTGGCATTAAGCCTAGTGGGGTAACTTCGATTAGATCTTTTCTTATCCCTATTGCTAGAGTTCTTGTCCTACTAGATGGATTTCCGTAGTCTTTAAAGTTTATTACTTGATGATGAATGTTGTATAAACCTCCCAGGTTCATTTCTATAGCTAGCTTAATACTTCTTTCATTACCATCTACGTCTGTACAAATGCTTTTGAGAAATGCCTTAACGTTTTCGATGATGAATACCCTAGGTCTAATGTCATTAACTAATTTTATCGATTCAACAACTAACGAATTACGAATTATTTCGTTTTTTTTCTTATGATTAGCAACGGACATACCTTGACATGGTGGTGTAGCAATTACTACATCTATATCTTTTATCCTGTGATTATTCTTCCATAGTGTAATTTCCTTAAATATTTTTTCTTTTGTTTCTTTTTTGACAATGTCGTCAGGGATATAGCCAGAGTTGTATTTGCATTTATTATTAAACCTTTGAATATCTAATCTTCTCTTTATAATTTCTACCGTTGCTACACAGTCAAATCCCTGCTCCTCAAACCCATAACAACCAACGCCAGCACTTGAAAATAAGCTTACGTATGTTAGTGGGGTATTGCTAGTATTTTTCATATCTATTCGGGTAATATGTGGTTTATTAATATAAATTAACAACATTTCAAATATTCTGTCAATACTAGTTATACTGTATTTATTGTTTCTTGGGAAGGACTCAAAGAATCACAAAACTCTCCCTGTTTTGGCGTGGGTGGATGGAGCGGATGATGGGATTCGAACCCACGGCCTCTTCCTTGGCCCGTTAAAATTTGCTGGAGCGGGCCGCCCTTTGGGCGAGCCTCGCTCCAAATTTGTTAACAAATTTGGAGCGGGATACCAGAATCGAACTGGCGTCTTCACCTTGGGAAGGTGGCATACTACCACTGTACTAATCCCGCAAATTTTCTCGGGTACCGTTGAACCATGCAGTAGTGCAAAGCACACTGCATGGCCATGAAGCGTACTTTGTACTGCTTCATGGCTACATCCGCATTTTACTTAATTTTAGCACCAGTGGAGTATAAGAACCTTTCGTCCGTCGGCTGACGGACTCAAGAACCTTGAAATTAAGCGTAGCTTAATTATAATACAAACATGCAAAGCCTGTGGGATTATGACGAAAAAGAACTGCAAAAAACCGAGGAAGGCCGCATTTTTATGCTGGAGAGGATGATTAATTATGGTCCGGGGCGCAATCACAAAATCAAGCTGGAATTAGTAAAAAAGTACTGGGATAGATTGAATTTGGAGGAATTAGCGTCTCGTTTTTTTGAGCTTGCCATATGGAACAAATCTCCATCCTTACCAACGAACAAAAGATCATTCTGGACGAAGTAAAAAAGAGCAACTTTATTAAGACAAACTTTTACTTAACCGGCGGTACTCTTTTGAGCTTTTATTATCTGCAGCATCGTTATTCTGATGATCTGGATTTTTTTTCTGAACATAAGTTTGAAACTCTTTCCATTTTCAATCTGCTCCATGAACTGGGCCAGAAGCACCATTTTACCTTAAGCGTTCGCTTTAACGATCCGCTGTATGTTGCCAATTTGATTTTTGAAAACGGGCAAACCTTAAAAGTTGATTTTGCGCATTACCCATACAAAAGACTTGATCAATCATTGAATGTTGAGGGTTTGGCAATTGATAGCATTTTAGATATTGCGGTTAACAAACTTTTGACCGTTAATCAAAGAAATGATGTTAAGGATTTTGTAGATTTGTATTTTTTATTAAATGAATTAAAAAAATATACGGTTTGGGATCTAATGGAGGGAGTTAAAGTTAAGTTTAGATTTGAAATGGAACCGATTCTTCTGGGCTACGATTTTTTGAAGGTAGAAAAATTCGCCTTTTTACCCAAAATGATCAAACCGCTGGAAATAAACGAGTTGCGGGGATTTTTTAGAAAGTTGGCCCTAGAAGTAGGCGGTAAAGCTATTGAACCATAGAACTTACTTCGCCTTTACGATTTCTTATTTTAGCTAGAACCTAGAACCTATCCCCTAAAACCTAACACTTACACTCACGGCAAGGCCGGAATTGTTAGCACATTCCCGGCGTGAATTAAGGGAAAAATCTGGCCATCGGGTTGGTACATGCTCAATCGGTTAGGGGCATAGTCAAAGATGACATGCCATTTGGCGCCATCGCCATAGAGCTTTTGCGCAATGTTCCAAAGATTATCACCGCGAACCACAGTATAAGCAGAGCTTGAAATTCTCGCTTCGCTCGAATTATAAGTCGTCGGAAGTTTTTGACCGCTAACAGTTGTTTGACTGGGTGTTTCCTTTGGCGCTGGGGTTAAATCCTTGACCGTTGTTACTGTCTCTTTAGTGGTTGTTGTACCGCTTGCCACTTGTCCCTTTTCCGGAATGGTTAATGTTTGCCCGGTTCTAAGAATTGTATTATCCAAAGAAATGTTGTTAGCTTGCGCCAGCTCCCTCCATTGAAACCCGCTGCCCATTTTTTCTTGTGCTATTTTCCAAAGGCTATCGCCGCTTTTTACAATGTAAGCCCCAGCTACCTGTCCTTTTTCTGCGGCAACTTCAGGGGCTTTTATGGTAGGTGAAGGCGTAACCATGTCACCAAAGCTAATTTTGCCCTGGTTATTGGTTGGCTGATTTGCGGTTTTAAAAAAGTTGTAGGTTAAGGCGCCGGCAATGATTAGCAACACGCCAATTAAAACTGTGGCAATTTGTGATTGCTTTTCTTCAAATAATCCCATTAAACCTTTTGAGGTTGGTTTATTTTCCTGATCGTTCATAAATTATACATACAGAAATTGGGGCAATTTAGGGGCAGATTTCTAAAGTAATTTTTCACCTCCTGTGATTAAATTAATTATGTAATAGGGGAGGGGATAAAAACAAGAGGCAATCCATAAAAAACTCAAATGTCAAAGTTCAAATATCAAATCAATAACAAAATCAAAATGACAAATATCAAAAGAAGTATTGTTTATCCGATTTCGCCACCTGCTATTTTATAGGCTTAAACGGGGTTATTGAATAATAGAAGTGTACGATATAGTACGTTGAACATTAAAGTTACTCAATCATACTTCTCGGTCATTGTTTCTAAAAGAACCATAGAGGTCGTGAAGTAGATTCCGACTTAAGGTCGGAAACACTTCACGACCATGCAGCGTGCTTTGCACTACTGCATGGTGCCTTTATTGTACCAAACTCGCACCTATTTCCAAAACAAATGATGTCGCACGCCCCGCGTGCGTGGTGAAGCGAAACTGAAGAGTACGCTCGGAGAAAGCCCCACGCACTGGCGAGTACGCCAGCAACTCCGAAAGAAAAAACACTCCTTGCATTTCTGATTTGGCGGGGGTGGATTTTTTCTTGAAAAAGGAAAGGGTGTTTTTCTTTCGGGGTTCTGCCCTCCAAGTATTCGGGCAGTGCGTGGGGCTTCAATGCGGACTCGGTAAAACGAAAATCTGTTTTCTGGGGGAAAGGATTTTTCGTTTTGCCTTGACTGATTTTCCGCCCGCAGGAGGGGTCTGGGGAGGAATGCGGGCGGGATTCCAATTCGCCGAATTATTTTTGCGCCTTCAATTAAGAAAACGAATTCGTTTCAAAATCAAAAGTTTTTTTGAGTGCCAAAACACTTTCCATCGCCTTTTTGTCGCCAACAGCAATACCAACTTTTTCTACTCCCATACCCCAAATGTAGTGCATGAGGTGTTTCTTCCTCACATCAGCTCTTGTTTTTTCATCAGCTGTTTGCAGTTCTCGGTCGCCCATCCAATCAACTCTATGCTCTAAATCACTCATGTATCTTCCAAGTTCGGCTCGATCATCTGGTAATTCTCTCAAAAAAGCCGCGAATTCTTCTGGTGTGCTTCTTTCTCTAATAATTTGATTTCGAGAAGTACGAAGCATCTCATCATAAGGCGTAGCTTGTATATCTTTATCAAGACGACGATTGCGCCAATCACCATCTACCTTTTCTGATAATTTTACTTTTCCTTTACTAGCAACAAAAAGGCTATGTTCTTGAAGATATTTTGCCGGATTTTCTATCATCTCTTTTCTTAATTTTCCATCAGCAAAATAACTATTACTTTGAGAAACACAATAAACATCAAAAGGAAGATTATGGAAAGTAGGATATTGGTCGCCTTCAAAAGTCTTTTTACTAAATTCTCCCCAACCTACTTTTACAAGTTCAGGGACTTCCTCTCCCTTTTCGTTTTTTATAGATGTAAGTACATAAAGAGAAGCGGCATCACCAGAGAAACCTTCCTCGTCGCCATGTGCATAAGTTCCACCCATAGCTGACCTTAATAAAGTGTCAAAAGAATCATGCAACACTTCTCTTGCGCGTTGAAGCTCTTTTTGAGCTTCAACGCTTTCAGGTGTTGGCTTCGGTTGGTCTTCTCTCCTTTCAGGAGATAAATCTATTTCCGGACTTTCATGTTTTGGGTTTGGCATTTTTTCGCTCATATTGGTAATTTATCACTTTTTAATAATTTATTCAACCTCTAATATACAGCTACGATATTTGTTTAATGTCCATAATATCAGTATCTCTTGCTAAAATTTTCTTATAACTTATCAATTCCATTTTATTTGCGACAGGAATTTCTATATTATCAAAATTTATAAATAGAGCTTTCGATAAATCGGCATCGGCACGAATTTTCTTGTCTTTTCCATCTCCAAGATAACATTCGTCGGCTTGAGAAATATCCACTGGTACTCCATTTATATCAAGTGTTAATAACCATAGATCAAGATTTTCATCTTGGAGATGATAAAAATCTTTAGAGATATTTTTCTGAAAAATATCTCTAACTTTCTAAATATCTTTTTTATAAACTTCAACATCAATATCATAAAGCGATCTTTCGGCTCCATAAATTATTGCTGCTAACCCACCAGAAATCTGAAATTGAATTTTATTTTCAATAAAAATTTGAACAACTTTTTTAAGAACTTCTCTTTGATTTATAGATAAAACTTTCTCTAAATTTAGATGTTCGTTCATATTTTTATTTCAATAACTCATCAACCGAAACATGAAGCGCACGAGCAAGTTTTTCCACAATAGCAATAGTTACATTTACCTTACCACCTTCAATCGCGCTCATGTAGCTCCTATCCATCTTTATTGCTCTACAAATGTCGCCTTGCGACATTTTACGGCGAAGCCGTATCCGCTTGATATTTTGACCTAATGTTTTGGATATTTGAGCCATATTGATATTAACAGTTTATCAACTATTGCGCTTATCCTCAATATGGAGGTATAATCCCATATATGAATTTGTATTGGCGCAAAAATAATTCGGCGAATTGGAATCCCGCCCGCATTCCTCCCCAGACCCCTCCTCCGCGCGGACAAAATGCAAAAACAAAAATCAGCCGAGGTTTTGCCAAATCCTTTTCCCCAGAAAATAGTTTTGGCAAAACCGAGTCCGCATTTCGCCCCGCCACATTGCCCGAATACTTGGAGGGCAGAACCCCGAAAGAAAAACACCCTTTCCTTTTTCAAAAGAAACTTCACCCCCGCCAAATCAGAAATGCAAGGAGTCTTTTTCTTTCGGGGTTGCCGAGTGAAGCGAGGCGGTGGTGGGGCGATTCATTCAGCGATTTTGAAAATAGGTGCGAGCTTGGTACAATAAAGACACCATGCAGTGTGCTTTGCACTACTGCATGGTGCCGGGGAGAGGACTTGAACCTCCACCCCCGATGAATCGGGGACAAGGTCCTAAACCTTGCGTGTCTGCCATTCCACCACCCCGGCTCAATGAGGCTCGGAAAAATCAAGCGAAGCGCCGGTTTTTCCGTCAGCCGAATTAGTCCGCCGAAGTCCGTCAGCTGACGGACGAAGGCGGACTCCTAGATCCATTCTACCAGATTTTTGATAAAGTGTGATCGTTGTTTTGCAAACTAGTATGGTAGTTTGCTACTTGACATTTGCTATCGGTTGTGGTATAATTAAACACAGTTTAGTTAATCCAAAGCCAAATTCTGTAAAATATCTTTAGAGTCTTCTTTATAACTTTCCACAAACGCTTGATAAGTATTAATGCCTTTTAAGCGAGGATCGCTTATTTTCTTTTTGGCATCCGCAAAGTAAGAGAGAATCATCTCCGTTTTTACCCATTCGGTGTGCCTTTTACCCAAATAATCCGCATAACTTGACCATTCATAATTCAGCAAGTTCACTAAGGCCTCGCCTTTATAAGGCGAGGCCTTCAAGATTTCAAAAGGATTGAGATGAATATAACGGGAGAGATGCAAAAAATAATTTTCATTATCAATAACAGCCGCCTTATAAGGCCCCTGAAAAAGTGGGCCAACTCGTTCGTACTTTCTATTAAAGTAAATAGAATATGAAGTACTGACTCTTTGCAGGAACCTCGCCATACTGGTGGTTTCTGTTTGCTTAAGCAATAGATGAAAGTGGTTTGGCATTAGGCAGTAGGCCAAAAGCTCAATCTCATCGTGCAGGCTTTTGTAAAAGTTAGGTTCTAGGGTTTTGGTAGGATCTTCGGGTGGAGGGGTGAGGTATCTTTTTAAGAAAGCTAGAAAAACTACATGGTCTTGTTTATCTAAAAATATTCTTTTCTTTTCAACCCCTCGGTTGTAAACATGATAAAAACCATCAGCAAAATAAGTTTTAATGACATTTTTGGCCGGCATACTTTTAGTATGTCTTCAAGGCGAGGCCTTGTCAAGGTGTCACCTTAGTAAAGGCGAGGCCTTAGCAAGGCCTCGCCTTAGAGAAAGAAAGTCTTTGGTAGTCAACCAAGGATCGTCTTGAATTTTTTAATTCACCATTTAAGCTAAAAGAAATGGCTTCTTCTTTTACCCATCTTCATGTTCACACTGAATATTCCCTTTTGGATGGGCTGTCTAAAATTGATCACTTGCTAAAACGCACCAAAGAGTTGGGTATGGATTCCGTGGCCATAACCGATCATGGAGCTATGCATGGCGCCATTGAATTTTTTGTTAAGGCTAAAAAATATGGGGTAAAACCGATTATCGGCATAGAGGGTTATTTGGCGCAAAGATCGCGTTTGGATAAAGAAGCGCAGTTTGACCGCGAACCTTTTCATATTTTGCTTTTTGCTAAAAATATTGTGGGTTATAAAAACCTGATCAAACTTTCTACCCTTTCCCATTTAGAGGGTTTTTATTACAAGCCGCGGATGGATCATCAGATTTTGCGTCAATATCACGAGGGCCTGATTGTGACCTCGGGTTGCCCTGATGGAGAAATACCGCGCGCGCTTTTAAATAATCAAAAAGATTTAGCCCGCAGGCTTGTCTTAGAGTATATGGATATTTTTGGCGAAGAAAATTTTTTCTTTGAGGTCCAGCATCATTTAAAAAACACTGGCGAAGAAATTGAGGTTACCAAAAAAACCCGTGAGCACATTTTTGAGTTAGCCCAGGAATTTAACCGGCCAGTAATTGCCACTAATGATGTGCATTATGTAGATAAAGATGATGCCCTGGCCCAAGACGCGCTTTTGGCCATTCAAACCAAAGAAACCCTCAATTCCCCCACCCGCAAACTTACGATGATCGATTCCCCAACATTTTACTTGAGAAGCCCGGAGGAGATGCAGGAAATTTTTAAGGATCATCCCGAGGTTTTGCCAAACACTCAATTAATTGTTGATGCGTGTGATTTGGAAATTGAGCGGGGAAAATTTATTTTTCCGAGCTTTAAGCCCCCAGCCGAACTTACGCCAGAGGCGTATTTACAACAGTTGACAATGCTAAAGGCTCATGAAAAGTTTGGCATAAAACTTCCTGCTGAAGTTGAAAAACGCCTGGCATATGAGTTGGGAATAATTATTAAAAAAAACTACACGACCTATTTTTTGATCTTTGCCGATTTTGCCGACTTTTGCAAAGACAAGGGCATTCTTATTAACACCCGCGGTTCGGCTGCCGGCTCTTTAGTCCTTTATGTTTTGGGGGTTACAACCTTAAATCCTTTGGATTACCAAATTCCTTTTGAAAGATTTTTGTATTTAGAACGGGTTTCTCCACCGGATATTGATTTGGATGTGGCGGATGATAGGCGCGAGGAATTAATTGCCTACATTGTTTCTAAATATGGCCAGGATAATTTAGCACAGATTGTAACTTTTGGCTCTATGGAGGCCCGTGGCGCCATTAGGGATGTTGGCCGAGTCATGAGCTTGCCTTATTCTTATTGCGACCGCATTGCCAAACTGATTCCGGTTGGCAGTCAGGGGTTTGCCATGACTTTAGAGCATGCTCTGGAGGTTTCACCGGAATTAAAAGAGATCTACAAAACTGATTTGCAATCCCAGCAGTTAATTGATTTAGCCCGCCGGGTTGAAGGCTGCAAAAGGCACGCCTCAACGCACGCAGCCGGCATTGTTATTTCTGACGGCCCCATTACCCAGTATGTTCCGCTCATGAAAGAGTCCGGCGGCGACAAAGTTATTACCCAATATGATATGTATAGCTTGGATTTAAACGCTTCGGATTATGCTATTGGCCTTTTAAAAATGGATCTTTTAGGGATTAGAAATCTTTCCATCTTGGCGGCAGCTGTCAAAATGGTTAAAGAGCGAAAAGGCGTTGCGATTAATTTGGAAAAAATAGATTTGGAAGATGCTAAAACTTTTAAAATCTTATCCCAAGGCGAAACAACCGGCGTGTTTCAATTTGAAGGATCGGGCATGAGACGGTATTTAAAAGAATTAAAACCAACCAAAATTACCGACCTTATGGCCATGGTGGCTTTATACCGGCCGGGACCAATGGAAAAGATTCCGGAATTTATTTTGCGCAAACACAATCCCAGCTTGATTAATTATCCTGATCCGCGCTTAAAAGATATTTTGAACGCCTCTTACGGCGTAATAACTTATCAGGATGATGTTTTATTAACCGCGATAACTTTGGCCGGTTACTCTTGGGTGGAGGTGGACAAATTCAGAAAAGCGATAGGTAAAAAGATTAAGGCTTTGATGCAGGAGCAAAAAGAAAAATTTGTTTCCGGCTGTGTCCACAACGGTTTAACCAACCAAAAGGCCGAAGAGATTTTCCATTTGATTGAACCGTTTGCCGGTTATGGATTTAACAAAGCCCATGCCGCCTCCTACGCCCGTTTGGCTTATCAAACTGCCTATCTGCGAGCCAATTTTCCCATTGAATTTATCTGCAGCGTTTTTCAGGCCGAAAAGAATAATCAGGAAAAAGTGGCGTTGGTAACGGCCGAATGTCAGCGCTCCCAAATAAAAGTTTTAGGACCCAATGTCAATTATTCGGTTTCTTCCTTTAGCATTGATGATGAGGCGCAAACCCCAACCATACGTTTTGGTCTATCTGCGGTTAAAAACGTGGGCGAAGGCGCGGCGCAAGAGATTGTAAACGAGCGGCAAAAAAATGGATTATATCGGGGCTTGGACGATTTGCTAAGCCGCGTGGAATTGAATACCGTCAATAAAAAAGTTTTGGAAAGCCTAATTAAGGTGGGGGCTTGTGATTCTTTTGGGGATAGAGGATCACAGTTAATTGCTTTAACGCAGTGGATGGATAATGCCGGCTCTGACAAGCGCAAAAAAGCCCAAGGCTTAATTAATCTTTTTGAGGCCCCAAGCGATAATGCCTATAAGCCAAGGCCATTGCCGCAGAACCCGGGTTTGCTTAAAGAACAGCTTTTAGCATGGGAAAAAGAACTGCTAGGTTTTTATTTATCAGAGCATCCCCAAGCCAAAACATTGGGGCTTTTGGGAAATTACGTAACGCATAAAATTGCCGAGCTTTCAGAAAGCGAGGTTGGTAAAGTGGTGACTGTAGGAGGTATGATTGTGAGTGTTAGAAAAATTTTGACCAAAAAAGACCAGCATGAAATGGCCTTTGTCAAGATTTCAGATTTAAGCGGTAGTATAGAGGTTATTATTTTTCCTAAAATTTTTCAAAACGGCAACCGCCAGATTAGCGAGGATCAAGTAATTTTGGTTTCCGGCAGGCTTGACAATAAAGAGGAAACCGACTTAAAAGTAATAGCGGACAAAATTGTGGTTTTGAAAGGATCCGTGGATAATGGATTGTCAGAGAGCCAAGGAGCGACGCTTGCAGTCGGTTGAGAAGAGTGCTAAAATGGAGATAATTAAATTTTTAATTTTTAATTTAAAATTTTTAATCAATTTGAAATAATTTAATTTTAAATTTGAAAACTGTGTTTGCCTTTTTTTTATGAATAGTATTTGTTTTCAAATTGAATCATTTCAAATTAGGAATTGATTTCAAATTAAAAATTTCAAATTTCAAATTAAGGAAATGCTTTGCGAACAATGCGGGGTAAATCCTGC
>Ga0209211_10005446_pt1 | contig 19029 bp, 23 predicted proteins | sample RifGroA2_FD_183992 | JGI IMG/M metagenome (GOLD analysis project Ga0209211, IMG submission 183992) | Groundwater microbial communities from Rifle, Colorado, USA - Groundwater A2 (SPAdes) (version 2) | ecosystem: Environmental > Aquatic > Deep subsurface > Groundwater | place: Rifle, Colorado...
CCGGCGGGTGTTGGCGGTTGGAGATGATGCAAGAGAGATGCTTGGCCGGACTCCCGGATCGATCGTCGCTTCCCGGCCGATGAAGGAAGGGGTGATTGCCGATTATAAGACGACTTCGGCCATGATTACCTATTTTTTGAAAAAAGCCATTAAGGGTAGGTTACTTTGGCCTGAAGTAATGATTTCCATTCCCGGTGGCGCTTCACAGGTTGAAAAGCGGGCTGTTGTTGCTGCCTGCAAACAGGCAGGGGCATCCGACGTTTATCTGATTGAGGAACCATTGGCGGCGGCCATCGGTGCCAAAATTCCGATTTCTCAGGCTTCAGGGCATATGATTATCAATCTTGGCGGTGGGACGACTGAAGTGGCTGTCATTTCTCTTGGACAGTTGGTTGTCTATAAAACCGTCAGAGTGGCTGGAACGAAACTTGACGAAATGATTATCCAGGAATTCAGAAAAAAACATAATTTGATAATTGGTGAGCGGACAGCCGAAGATATCAAAATGAAGATAGGTAATGCATTAATTGAAGAAGGTAAAGATTTAAGAAAAATGGAAATTAAAGGTCGTAATTTTCAGACGGGACTGCCGAATATATTTGAAGCAGATGAAAACATGGTTCATGAAGCGATCATAAAACCGCTAAAAGCGATTCTTGAAGGGATAAAAGAAGTATTATCCCAGACTCCGCCGGAATTGGCCTCAGACATAGTTGATAAAGGGATAGTTTTATCGGGCGGAACGGCGCTGCTTACAAATATTGACCGCTATATTACTTACCATACCGGTGTGGCTTCTTTTGTTGTTGACGAACCGTTATTTTGTGTCATAAGAGGAGTCGGGATGGCGATTGAAAATCTGGATAGTTTTAAGGAAGCTATCCGATAGTAAAGCGAAATTTTCAATTTTCAATTTACAATTTTCATTAAATTTTCATTTAAGCAATTTTTAATAGATTTATAGTAATATTTTATATACACATCATCATGAAACGGGTTTACTTGGTTTTAGATTTTAATAATAGTATAATTAGCCTATAAATAATTTGAACGAAACCGCGTTTGTAAATTGAAAATTAAAAATTGAAAATTACCTATAATAATTAACAAAATATGAGGCAAAATAAAATCGTAGGAATAACGATTACGTCAGAGTCTAAACAAACAGTCCTAGAGAAAATATTAAAATACGTAGATAAACCAAGTGGTTTCTTTCATATTGTATCGTTAAACCCGGAGAACCTAGTGATAGCAAAGGAAATTGATTCTTTTAAACGGGCTATTGAGACATCCCAAATCAAAATCATTGATGGCGTAGGGATTGTTCTGACAGGCCGATGGCTTGGGGTTCAGATAGGAGAAAGAGTAACCGGAGTTAACTTGATGGAAGAGTTGATAAAGGTAGCGTCAGACAGACGCTTAAGAGTGCTGATGATTGGCGGTAAGCCATATTTAGCAGATAGTCTAGCCAAGTGCTATCAAGAGAAATATCCCAAAGCTAAATTTTTAGGAACTATAGGAATAAAAAATATCAAGAAGCCGACTAAAAGCGAGGAAGAGGTGATTTCTTCAATAGTGGTCGGGTATAAGCCACATTTTGTATTCGTTGCTTTTGGTTCGCCGGATCAGGAACTTTGGATAGGGCGTCATAAAAAGATTCTTTCTGGTCGGGTAGTGATAGGTGTGGGTGGAGCCTTTGATTATTTATCAAATAATATTAAACGTGCGCCAGTTGTCATTCAAAAAATTGGGATGGAATGGTTGTACCGTTTAGTTATCCAACCTTGGAGATGGAAAAGACAGTTAAAATTAATTAAATTTGTTTGGTTAGTTATTCGACAAAAATGGAACAGAAATTAAAGAAAGTCTTGCAATATTTCTCACTTTTCAACTACTATCCAACATTTGATGAAATTTATACCTTTTTTCCGGTAAAAATTGACAAAAAAACACTAATAGAATTATTAAAAAGACAAAAATATACTCCACCGGAGTATAGTATTTCTTCCCCCCTTGTCATCCCGACCGAAGTGGAGGGATCTTCCCAAATATCAAAAAGAAAACTTAGTAGTTGGCGATATAAAGTTTATATTAAGTGGCTTTCAATCTTTCCCCAGATAAAACTAGTGGGTCTATCTGGATCAATCGCGATGATGAATGCTGATTTAGACGATGATATAGACCTATTCATTATTACTGCCAAAAACAGATTATTTACCGCCCGTTTTTTAGCCACGACATTAGCCTTTATTATAGGTTTAAAAAGGGGAATAGGCCTAGAGAAGGCCCCGAATAAAGTCTGTTTAAATCTGTTTTTTGATGAGTCAAAATTGACTGTTCCAAAGATAAAAAAAACAGAATTCGTCGCCCACGAGATACTCCAGATGAAGCCAATTATTAGTAAGGGAAACGTTTATCAACAGTTCCTGAAAGCGAATAGGTGGGTGTTTAAATTGTTTCCAAATGCGGTTCCCTCTGTCATCCCGAGCGATCCGCCAACTGGCGGAGAGTCGAGGGATCTTTTTAGGAAGATTTCTCATTTCGTTCGAAATGACAAAATAAGTAATTATTTTGAAAAATTACTAAAAAACCTTCAACTCAAGTTAATTAATCGTCATCAAACTACCGAGATTATTACGGCTTCCCAACTCTGGTTCCATCCGGTAGATTTTGGGAAAAAAATGAAGTTTTAAGCATCCTTTGTGTAGCAGGTTCCTAGGCCGGCGGCTTCCATCTGATCCATTATAAGCTCTGCTCGTTTTACATCAATTTTGAGTGCTTCAGCAAGCATTTTTGCTGACAGTTCATCATGCTTGTCCATTATCTCTAAAGCTTTTGGGAAAAGGAGATCACGTTCGACTTTTGTAGTCTTAGTTTCAGTCACCCTGAGGGTGTCCGAGCTTGGCTTCTCTAAATTTTTTATTCGAGAATCAATATCGTCCAATTTTTTCAAAATCATTTTCACAGAATCATCCATTGATTACATTATATCAAAAATTAAAAATCAAATATTAAAAGAATTTAAAAGATTAATTTTGATTAATTAGACAGTCTATGTTAAAATATAGCCACTATTATTACATCAGAAACTCCATCAATTTCTGTCAACGGATTTATAGATAGGATAAGTACTTTTCTTCAAAATGATCCGGCTACTGATCAAAGTATAGAAACTCATAATATTTCAGATTTTGAAATTGCACAAAAATTAAGTGAAGAATTAAAAATATCAAAAGAAGACGTATTAAAACTTATTAAGTGTTTTGGAATAGGTACCAACAATGGATCACAACTAATAATTATTCAAGAAAAAGGAAAGAGTGGTTTTGTTGCCTTACAGATTGATTTAAAAGAAAAAATAGAGCTTAAAAATGCCACAGCAACTATATTATTTGAAACTGATGGTTTGGGAAACCCCCGTTTACTAAAATTAGCAGGAATAGATAAAACTAAGCATGTTGTTGGCGCTCAATATTTATTTGAAAATTCAGAAGGAGAATCAAGATATGATTTGAAATCTATCGATATAGGATTAAACATCCAAGAAAAACCCGCTGATAAAGAAAGTTTTCAATATTTATCTTCTTTATTAACTTTCTCTGATTCTTTCCCATCAGCTGGCTATATAACCGCTAACATGGCGAAAAAAACCGGTGACATTACTAAATATCATATTATGAATATTGCTAATCTTGAAAGTACAAATAATAGAAACGTTCCAATGGTCAAAGCAGCCTTTGATCATTATATGCCAAGTTCTAATATTGGATTGTCTTTATCAAATACAGATAATTATCTTAAAGTAGAAAGAACTAAGAAACAAACATGGACTAGAATGACTGTTCCTATAAGATTACCTGTTATATAAATCAGTTCAACCTCCATACCGAATAATTTAAAACAGAAGCAAAACTTACCCAAAACAAATAGGGGATTAATAATAGTGAAGAAACTTTATTGACCTTCCAAAATTTAAAAATCATCACGACTATTAAAATCCAGATAATACCAATAACAATTAAAGCTAAAAACAGGTTTTTTGCGCCAAAAAATATCGGTGTCCAGATAAGATTGAAGAAAAGGTGAATAAAAAAAAGCCGGACGTTTGATTTTACCTGTTTATTATTTTTAATCCAGTTTAAATAGAGGGCTATTCCCATTAACAAATAAAGGGTCAACCAAGCCGGTCCAAAAAGCCAGTTCGGCGGAGAAAATGACGGTTTATTCAAAAACTTATACCATGTTGGAATGGCGTTTACGGTAAACAAAGCACCAACTGCTCCGGCGAGTTGGGGGATCAATAGGGAAAGAATTAACTTCATAAAATAACGTTAACCCTTAACTATTTTAAAACCAAAATAGGCAAAAACCACCGTAGCGAAGAAGGCGATTCCTAAAACAGTAGTTACGTCGATATTCTGGGCATAAATAATCATAAAAGCAGTTGCCAGCCAATGGACAACGATGACGATCCCAACCCAGGGATATTTGCTATAAAAATTAAGAAATTGATCTAACATATGTTCTTTCTTAGATATTATATTTCGAAACGTAATTATTTACAAGCTGATAAAGATTTGAGTCCGTTTCGAAAAGATAAGTCAGCCAGTTATTAAGCGCGTCAATCGCTTCTTCGCGATTCATCCGTCTGTAGGGTATACTGCTGGTATCGATTTTCTCCAGTTGGCTTTCGGGATATTTTTGGAAAAATTTAATGATAATTCCACTCGTGTCAAAATCATAATCCATTTCCTTGGCAAGAAAACCGATGATGCTCATCGCCCTTATAAAAACCACCATTTGTTTTGGCAGTTTGACTTGATAACGGGCGGTAAATTTTAACATTTGCAGGAGCATAGTTGTGTGATCTGTCTTCATAATCCCTATATCTTTTCGAAGTTGACTTTCGACTTTTTTAAAATGTTCAAGAAAGTGTTTGACAAACATCTTCATAAATCCATCTAATTTATCCTGATTTACACTGGCAGGTAAGACACTGCTGATTATCTGTTCTATTTTATCTCCGGAAAACTGGAAAGCATAATAGGCAAAATCTTCATAATTTTTTTGGCTTTTCTCGTATTTGGTTTTGGCCGCTGCCAAAAAAAATTTCATAAAAGCCTGTCTTTTTGGCGCCGCTTCTCCGACGATACCAAAATCAATCAAACCGATTTTTCCATCTTTTAGAAGGAGGATGTTACCCGGATGGGGGTCGGCATGAAAAAAACCATCGATAAAATACTGTCTTAATAATTCCATCACCATTGTCTCAGGCGTTTTATTAATATCAATACCCATTTTTTTTAACTTTTTAACATCAAGATTTCCCTCCCTGATTTCCCTTAAGGCTCGACTTAAGGGAATACCGTCAATATAATCCTGAACAAGAATTTTTTTTGTCGATATCCGGTGATATGTTTTTGGAACAATAACGTCCGTTACTTTATTGTGAATAAGATTGTTATAAATTTTATCCATGTTTTCTGCCTCGATCTGGTAATCAAGCTCTTTTTTTGTCCAAATTCTGAATTCTTTGGCAAATTCTTGCCAAGGCAAGGCTTCGATTTTGAAAAAAAGATCGGCGATTACAGATAAAAAATCGATAAGATAAAAATCAACGCTGATTTTTTCCATCACCTCGGGCCGTTGGATTTTAACAACTACTGTCTGGCCGTTTTGTAATTTTGCTCCATGGACTTGAGCGAAGGAAGCAGAAGCAAACGGTTCTTTTTCGAAATGTTTAAAAATCTGTTCCGGAAAAACTCCTAATTCTTCCTTGAAAATCCTTTTTGCTTCGTCATATGGAAATGATTTATAGTTATCAAACAGGTCAAAAAGTTCGAGTGAGAAGCCCTTAGGTAAGACATCGACTCGTAAAGCTAATATTTGGCCGAATTTAACAAAAGCACCGCCGGCTTCCTCAAAGAATTTTTTTATCAGTTTCTGAGTTGGATGTTTAACTAATCCCAATTTTGAAAGAAGATAAAGAAAATAATATTTTGTGAGAAGAAAAAGTAGATAGATAGTTCTGGACATATTAATTTCTGGCAAAACCTAAAAGAAAAAGGACGATGACGGTGAGCGAAGCATAGATATAAATAACTGTCGGTTCAACGATACGAAAACCAACTACAGACAGAGTAGCGATCCAGACTCCGCAGATTGCTAAACAGACCCATGGATAACGCATGAGGTAATTATATACATCTTCCTTTTTGATTTGCAAACGTATCCGCTAGTTCCTCAATTCAGCTTTGGGTTAAAATCCCCTGGTCGTTTTTTTTATTGAATCGGTATTCTTTGAGGAATTGCGGCAAATTTTTTTAGAGATTCAATATCGTGAGGAACAAGTTTATTTCCCAATCTAATTATCCAATCATGTAAAGGAGCTTTTTTTAGCATTGCTGGAGTAATAAGCGGTTTATACTCAAGCCGATATTGAGTGGAACTTACAGGTCCTTTTATAAGATTGTCTAATTCATGTTCTCCTACCCCAATATCTAAATCAGTTTGAACATAGCCATGTTTTGGTTCGAATTGATATCTAGCGGATAAAATCCGCTTATCTTTAACACCAGTAATACTAATAACAGGATTTCCTGCTCTATTCCTTTGAGACATCAGACAGAATTCACTTTCTCCGATACTTTTTGGAGTTGCTGGCTGAACAAAAATAAATCCTCCAGGTTTATCTTTTGGAAAGTAGATAAGCGCTTCCGAAAAAAAGCCATTTTTTAATAATCCTCTATTAAAACCGAAGACTTGTAATAATGAAAAAAATTCTTCCATATTTTCTATTTCTGAAAAAGTATCTTTGAAAAAATCAAGAACTTCAGTACTGCCCAAGCGAAAATAATCAACTAAACCATTTCCATCTGATTTGGGAACCTTACGACGTATATCTAAATCATCATCCACAGCATGGATAAATGATTTGATGTTATGAAAAGGAGCAAAATGTTCCAGAACTCTTCTAGCTATTTCTTTTGTTCTTCTTTCGATTTTGACCATCAATTAATGATACTATAGATTGTCAGAAAAGGCAAATATCTATTTAATAACAAGTAGATAAATAATTTTTTTTTGCCCTACTTGCTGTCATCAACTTCCACACCGAAGCGGTGAAGCCGATGGCCTTGTAACAAGCTAATTTAGTAATAAAATTAATAGATCTTTTTGGGAAATTTAATTTCGATGTTAGAAAAAATTACGGAAACAGTAATTAATATAGAACCTACCACCTCCAAGTTAGTTGGGATTTCATGGAGAATAAGGACGCCGATTAATTGGACAAAGACTAGCTGGGAAGCAAGGACGATAGAGCCAAGATTCAATTTAAAATTAGCAAATCCGGTAAAAAGTAAAACCTGGATTAAAACAAGCCCTATGGCAAAAATTAATATCAATAATATTGAATTAAAAACCCACTGATTATGGGCAAACTCTTTCAGAAAAAATACGAACGGAAAAGAAATAATAACACCGCTAACCATTTGGTAAAAAATAATTACCCATCTGTCAATTTTATTTGCGTAATATTTTCTGGTGGCATGGCTGATTCCATATAAAATACCACCAATAATTCCGGCAATTTCACCAATAAAACCTTTGTTTGATCCAAAAGGAAGCATAAATAATAAAAGTCCGATAATCGACAATATTGCCACTACGATTTTTTGAAAGTTTATTTTTTCTTTAAAAAAAAGACTTCCGAGTAAATATGAAGTCAACATCGTACTTGTAAATAAGTAAAAGAACGAATTAACAATTTTAGTGTTGTTAATGCTGATGGTAAAAAAAACGATATAAAGGGGAAAAGACAAGACTAATGCCAAAAATAAAAACGGATTAACGCAGTTAATCTTTAAAGAAATTTTTTTATTTAACAAAACAGGAATCACAATAATTCCGGCCAAGAGCATTCTCATTCCAACCTGAGTGAAATTACCGATGTATTGATTTAATACCCTAACAAGAAGACCAAAAACGGCAAGAATCAGCCCACAGGCTAACAAAGAAAAGAAGCCTTTATTGGTGCTCATTTTTACATTATAACAACACTCAAAACTTATTCAAGCACACCCTACGGGTGGAATGTGGAATCAGTAGTATATCGAGAAAATTATGATTTCACAGTAATCCAAACAACCACTTTTGTAGACTATACGCCATAGACAAAGAATGTAAATTGTTGTATGGTAAAAGCACTTTATTGTTTTATTGATTTATGAAAACGATAGTTAGACCAGAAAAACAATTAATAGCTGAATTTTTTTCTAACATAGGGGTTGCCTGGTTTATTGGTGGCGTTATTAATGTTTTTATTAAAAACTTTCAAAATAGTATCCAATCTTTGATTTCTATCAGTTGGGGAATACTATTAAGTCTTGTTTTTTTATTTATTGGAATTATAATTGTTAATAGAAAAATATGACTTTTGATCAAATGATAAATATATTTAGTATTGCGACTTTTGGTAGTACAATTTTATTGGTAATCGGATATTTATTTATTAAAAAAAGTATATGAATTCATACATTTTAGCATTGATTTCAATTACGGTATTTTTAGCCGCTGCATTTTACGTATATAAAGATCTTTCAAAAAAGTAACTATTTAACAATTAATCCAATAATCAACCCAATAATCAATCCGCCGATGGCTCCGATACCTAAAATCGGCGCATAGGCACGGGTGATGATGGCAGAAGGAAGACTTAGTAATAAACCAGTCAAAAAACCGGTGATTGATTGACTGATTCCAAAATTAATATTAGGAATAATAAAACCGATTGCGAATTGATCGATAAAAGCCGCGTTCATCGCCTCATTTCTTTTGCGTTTATTTTCATATTTTAGAGGAATCATTACCAAAATATCAAGAATTCCAAATATCAAACCGCAAATTATTCCTAATAATATTTTGTTCATACTTTTTCTTTTTCAATAACTTTTAATGCTTTAATATAAACATTTTTAACGCCGTTATTTTTTTCATTTTTGATTATTTTTAAAAAAACCGGCAACAGTTGTTTTCTGGTTTTTAGATTATATTTAGCAATTTCAGTTAAGCCATAAGCAGCACACCATTTGACAACCGTGCTTTCTTCTTTGGCATTAAGCAGAAGCCTGGGAATAGCTACCTCAACTTTTTCTGGGTATTTTTTCGCCAGATTACCAATCGCTTCCGGCACGCCCCAGCGGACTCGCGGTAAGGGATAGGTAATGTATTTAATAAGAGTTGAAATATAAGGAGACAAAAACTCTGGAGTATGAGCCGATATATGTTTCATTACATCAGCACAAGTCCCTTTATCAACGTCAGAAGCAGATTCGAAAAATTCGATAAATTCTCTGGACGATATTTTCTTACTACAAATCGTTTCAATTAATTTCCTCTGTTTTTCTTTAGGTTTGACCTTTGATCTTAAGATTAGTTCAATTTTTTCCATAGATTAATCAATCTGTCCAAAAAGAACGACATAGTTTTTTCCGAATTCTTTGGCGCACTTTGGGCAAGTAGTGTAGGAAAAATAAAGCTTTATCAGCTTCTGATTTTTGCTTTTGATATATTTTTCCATTTCTTTTGCCCATATTCCTACGTTTTGGAATGGTCCTTCAAAAACTTTGGTTAAAAAAGTTCCTGATAGGGTAGACATCTTCGCTCCGGGAACATTTTTCGTTACGTCAATATAGATATCTGCTCCCCAAAGAGATTTTTCATCAGTAAGCATCAGTTGGTACGGAGCTTGAGCCTTGGCTTTTTCAATCAACGCCATATTTTTGACGACTTTCTGGCCAAAATTTAAAGGAATGTGAAGAAAGCTTGTCACGTGATCTTTCACAAAAAGTTTTTTATCCCATCGAATCTCTTTATCCTCCCACGGTTTGGGGTCAAACGGTTCACAACATCCGGTTAATTTTACTTTCATAAAAATATTATAGCAAAATTATTTTTACTGTTGCAAGCTAATATCCAATCGATATCCCATCACCTCGGCCATTTTTTCTAAAAATCCAAGGGAGGGGTTGATATTTCCTGCTTCAAAGCGGGCGATTGCCGATTGTTTCGTTCCGATTCTTTGAGCTAATTCTTTTTGAGAAATCCCAGTTTTAATACGCGCAGAGATTAGCTCCGAAATTACTTTATAACGAGGAGTTAGCCGATCATATTCTTTTTTGACGACTTTATTTTGCAATAACTCTGATTTTAGTTTTTTCCAGTTTCTCATAAGGATTATGATAACATAGATGTTATATCATGTCAATCGATAAATATCTTTGTTTGGCAGTTTTGATTTCTTTTTGAGGTGTTTTTTGTTTTTGCTTTTTGAAACCATGAAGAAGATAAATATTTTTTCCTTTAAAGCCATAAATGATCCGCACTTCTTCTTTTCCACGGACCCGTAATTCATAAAGATCAGATCCAATTTGTCTTGAATGGGGCATAGTGAGATAAACACCATAAAGTTCTAAAAGATCAATCAAATGGGTAATTTTTGCAATCGTTTGAGGTTGTTGTTTTTTTATAAAATCCGCAACTAATCGTTCTCCTCTTATATTTTCATATTCAACTATTATCCACTTCATATAATAATTAATTTTATAAACCTTTTGAACTCATTTGTCTATGGACTATAGTCTACAAAATAAGCATTTTTAGACTATTGGAGTAATTAATTTATTACGAAATACAGATTGTTGATTAATGATATAATTTAGTATCTTGCCGCAGTGGCGGAATTGTTAAACTGACAGTTTACGAACGAAGTAAGTAATTACTATCAGTTAATCCCGGCCGAGTGAAACGAGACGGGGGCATACGAATGATATTTGTTAAGGGCGGGTGGCGGAATGGAAGACGCGCTAGCTTCAGGAGCTAGTGAGAGCAATCTCTTGAGGGTTCAACTCCCTCTCCGCCCACAAATATTGAGGTTTCCCGCAAAGCGGGACTAACTGACTGTAATCCGATTTTATCGGAAACAGTCAGTTGAGCAACTCCTCTCTGCGGCACTTTGTTAATGTATAATTAAGGACTCAGGAGAGGTGGCTGAGTGGCCCATAGCGAGGGGTTGCTAACCCCTTGAGCAGCAATGCTCGCGCGAGTTCAAATCTCGCCCTCTCCGCAGTAATTTTTTAACTTGTTTATATTGTCAAAATGTGCCAAATTAGTATTTTATGAACAATAGGGAAAGACCGATATTTTATCTTGATAATTTTGATGAAACAAAACTTTCGTCGTTTAAGCCAGATTCATACCAATCACCTGATGGAATAGGTGTCACCTGACTTTCGCAAATTAGTGTCGACACTGTCCCAATATTGTCAGTTGTAAATGATATTTCAGGTTGAAACAATAATCTAAGATATGATTAAATGGGGTATATGAAAAAAAATATTCGTGTCCAACCTGTAAAGTTACCAGTTTTGTAATCCGTCAGAGAAAAAGAAAAGACAGTATCGTCTACTACTGTAAAAACTGTCAAAAATATTTCTCTATTAATGTCCACTTCATCGATACCAAGTCAATTCTCGTCGATCACTTAAACGGTCTTTCATATCGAAAGCTTGAGGAGAAATATCAGATAAAGAAATCAACGGTATGCCGGATTGTTTTGCAGGAACTTAAAGAACTTCCTAATAATAATGAATTTACAAAAAAGTACTGTAATAGTTTTTCACAGGTGATTTTAATTGATGGAAAATATATTAATGTCAAAGGATATTCCCATAAGATTCCTCTTCTTTGGGGAGTCGATTACTTTACTCATGATATACCAATCTTTACTTTAGCTCCTTCCGAAAACTATCAATCCTGGGCAAGATTTTTTTCACTTTACAGAATCATTAATTACTTTCCACAACTGATGGTCTGTGATGATAATACATCATTAAAAATGGCGGCCAGATGGGCTTTTCCTAAAATCAGAGTTCAGACCTGTTGGAATCATTTCAAAGAAAATATCAGGAGAGATTTAAATGTCAGATCAGATCCAACTTACAGATATATTTCGGTAGCCATTGATAATATTTTGTCTCATCGTCAACCAACATGGATGTTTAATGAGAGATTTCAAAGACTCTACGATAAATATTCCTCAAACCCAGTTGCTCAACAGGTCTTAACCAACGTACAGAAAAACAAGAACGAACTTTTAGCTTACAAGTGGATAAGAAAATCTCCATATACCAACAATCTTATTGAATGTTTTAATTCCCACCTTGAAGCCCGTTTAACTCCTCTTAAAGGATTTAATTCATTTGAGGACGCCCGACTTTGGTTGAACGGTTACATTCTAAAAAGAAGATTCACCGCGTTTACTTCTTGTAGTAGCAAATTCAAACATCTTAATGGGAAAAAATCGATTGAATTGACGAAGAAAAAGGAGATTGTCCTACCAGATTTATTTGGTTAACTAACTGTCAAATTTGGGACGGTACCATTAGTGTCCTGACTCCAGTTTTTGTAGTAAATTGTGGATATCTTTAGGAATTTCCGGCTTTGCTTGATATTCTGTTCCATTAATAATTATGGTGCCTGAACGAATCGGTCGAAGAAGATTAACAATTCGTTTAATACTTATTCCTGTTAATTTCTTAATCCTCCTCGAAATAGCCAGACTGGCAAAAACAATTGTCATATGAGCTTCAATAGCATCACGTTTGTGGAGGAAAATTGGACGGGCTTTAAGATCAGATTTAGCCATTCTGAAACTTGCTTCCACCTCAAATAATTGATGGTAGGCGTTAATAATTTCTTGAGAGGCAAGATTTAAATTAGTAACATAACCTTTGATACCAGCTAGTGCGTAAGCTTTGTCAATAAGGCTTTGATTTAAAATTTTCTTTGTGCTCTCAAAAGAAACAAAACGGTTTCTTTTTAACGGAGAAATACCATCAACCATTCTTTTAGCTTTGGTAATTTGAGTCTCAATATTTTTAATGTCCAAGCGAGCTCTTTTTTCTCGGTATTGATAAATAATTCTGTAATCATCTTTTTTAGTGTCAATAATTTGGTTATCAACTAAAGATTTTTGTTTTTGAAACTGGGCAATGTCATATGGAATCTTTGTTAATCTAGAACCAACAACAAAGTGATATCCGTTTTCAACTAAAGCTTCTAGATTTGTTCGACTTAACATGGCGGCGTCGGCGACTACGGTAACTTTTTCTAAATGGTGTTCTTTTTGAAATTCTTCAAGAACAGGAATAATTGTTTTTGTTTCCGCCGTATTTCCTTCAAAACTTTGAATACCTAGAGGGAAACCTGAGCGGTCAACTAAAAGTCCAATAACAATCTGTGGTTCTAGTCGGCGTTCCTTGGAGAGTCCTGGGCGACGATAAGTATCTTCCTCTTGGACTTCAAAATATAGAGTGGTGACGTCGTATAAAACCAAATTGAGATTTTGGCTATCCGCATGGTCAAAACAAAGCTGACTGATTGTTTTACGGTAATCTTTTTTAATAACCTTTTGTAAACATCGATATAACTGATCTTTGTTAAGGCCGTTAATTCCCAAATCAGATAGTACCCGCAGACTGTCCAATTTAGAAGTTGGTTCCACAATTCTTGCAATACAAAGATTGGCAAAATCAGAATCATTAAGCTGAGAAAAACCCAATTCTTGATATTGGCGATTTAAAACTTGAAAAAGGAAATTAGAAGATGATTGTCTTAATTTAATTTGCAATTTGTTTTCCTGATTGGGGAATAAAAATATTTGATCTCCCCGCAACCTTTCTTTAGCCAGGGAGATTAATGTTTCCAATTCTTTGGAATTGTGAGCACTTCCCAAATGCTCCAACTTTGATAGGTGCCCGCCCTCCTTCCGAGCAATTTGTACTGCTGTTGCTCCACTTTTAGTTTTAACTTTCCTAATAAATGCCACAGAGATATTTTAACTCAATGAAGCTTGTTAGTGTCCTGGAATTTGAATAATTGAAGCTAATTTGCGAAGGAAATTGGTATTTTGCGAAAGTCAGGTACCAATCACCTGATGGAATAGGTGTCATGGGGAAATTTTATCCAGGCTGTTATTTGGCTGCAAAAGAAACTGCTACCCAGCTCGGCAAACTTGGATTTCATCTTAAAAGAGCCGGTATTTCGATTGCTGTTGAGCCTCTGGATGTTGCAGTAACAAATGCCTTGCTTACAACTAAATTGAATCCAAATTATGATCCAAAAACTGATCCAACTATGATGACAACAATACCTCATTATTTTATAAATTTATCGCCAACAAAAACAAAAAATTCGTTACCAGCTTATTGTGCAAGGACTATTACAAGTCCTCATTTCCCTCGTTTAGGAGTTCCTAACGATCCAGGTCCTATTATCCGCGAACTTGGTGCTTCTGTAAAAATAAATTTTATAGATGAGCCGCCCTATTGTATTTATCCAAAAAACGCAAAAGAAACTAATTTACCAGAACACATTATTTTAAAAGGAATTTCAGCCAAATTTAACAAAGGTGAAAATTGGACAAATTTTGATTTTAATGTCGGTATTTTGGCGGGAATTGGCAAAAACACACAAGAAATCGTTGATAAAGTTTTTGGTCCTGATAATAAATTAAAAATTGAAAATGTTTTACATGGATCTACTGTAATAAATCTGGCACGAATTGCTATTTCTCTTCTTAATTGGGGTATGAGAAATCCCGAAAAATCTCTGTTCTTTGTATCCACTGCCAGATTAACTAATGATCAAGGTTCTATTCCTCAGGCATATTTGTTAAATAAACTATTTAATAAACTTGGATGGAATCCTGAATGGTTAGGATTAGCTGTTATCAGATCTCTCGCAGAAAGGAAACATCCGACCGGGGCAATGTTAGTTGAGATAAAACCTGAACAATATAAAGAAGCTTTTAAAAAAGTCAGGATTAAATTTAATCAAGCGGTTAAGAAAATGTTACAAGAAAATTCAGGACTATTTTGAACTGTAAAAAGATCCAATAGCGTCCCACGCTCTCCGTTTTCACCCGCTAGATATAGTCCATTGACTTCCTTTTAAAAACAGATCAATATATTTTTTGTGTTTTATTTTTCACTGAAAGTAGTTTTGTCTGCCAAAGCATTCCGCCGACGATAAGGAAAAAACCAACATATTGTTGCACATTTACTGTTTCTTTCAAAAAAAATACCGATCCAACCATGGAAACTAAAGCAGTTAATGGCAGGAAAGAAGAAGCGACTGAGACCGGAATCTTTTTTATCGAAGAGTACCAGCAAAGAGCAACGATTGCTGCAAAGACACCCAAATACAGTCCGGTCAGTAAATTTTTTATATTAAATAAATTAATGATTGATTTGTTCATCATAAAAGCAAAAATCAAAAGTATAACCCCGCCGTAAAACTGTCTACCAGCCAAAATCAAAGATACCTTGGCGCCTTTATTAAGGAGTTGTTTTCCGATGGCGTGAGATATTTGAAACATCAATGGTGACAAAAGAATAAGGAAATCTCCGGTATTTGGAACAATCATTTTTCCCTTATAAACAATTGTCATCGCCCCAACGACCATAAGTAAGGTGGCTCCAATCTGGCCACTTCCGATTATTTCTCCTAAAAAAAGCACTCCTAAAATCAACGAATAGATCGGCTCAGTTTGAAGCAATAGTCCGGTATTCGTCCCCGATGTCATTTTTGTTCCGATAAATAAAAAAGCTTGTCCTACGGCGGTAAAAAAAGCAATTGGCAGTAATATTTTCAGGTCTTCAACAATAAATAATTGATTAAATTCTTTATTTTTAATCAATTGAAAGATAAACGGAATTGAAGCTGTCAGAGTAGAGATACTTACCAAAAACATCGGATTGATATCAAGGACAAATTTATGAGTAAACAAAGGATACATTCCCCACAAAAACATTCCACAAAGCAGGATTAAATAAGTTTTATCAATTTTTTTCATTCTACTATTTTACTATAAGTGTAGTTAAAAGTTATATTTTTCTTCTTCGCCATTATTTATATTTATTATTTTTCGCTTTTTCCAGGCGTTTGCCTTCGTTGATAAAAGCATCAGCGACTTCCCAGAACTTCCAGAAGATCTGTTTGTACATATTTACGAACGGAGAATTTGCAATCTCTATTCCGACTTTTACGCCATCAGTCCAACTGAGAATTGAAATTGTGTCATTATATATTACCTGATATTGCTTAATATCAAGGATTCGGGGCGGGATATACTTTGATTTATAGTATTTTTCCCAGTTAGGGACGCCTGTATACCAATACTTACCTTGGTCGGTCGCATTTTCTATTTCAAGTTTAGTGATTTTTCTTTCAACTTGTTCATATCGTATTTTTTCGGCATATGCTTTTCCGGCAATATTGTTTCTGTTTTCAAATCCAAAAACGAGGAGTTCTTTTTTAGCCGATAAATGATTCCAAAGCATCTGTTTTAATCCCTCTGTCCCGTGATAATGTTTGATTTCTATACTTTTCGGTTGTTCAGCAGGGGAGCTAGTTAATTCTTTGATAATACCTGTCAGATTTTCCCTTTGGATTTTTACTTCCTGTTCTTTTTCCATAATCAGCAACTCAAGATTTTTTGGACTTGACGATTTAAGAGTAATTCCTCGACCCAAATTTACTTCTTCAATGAGTTTTTTTGCTTTAAGCCTGTCGATGTACCGATAAATCCGTGATCGGTTAACACTGGTTTCTCGGGAGAGATCAAGCGGAGTTTTCGGCCCGTTTTCTATCAAATGAATATAAAGAGTGGTCTCGATATCATCAAGACCAAATTGTTGGAGCTGTGTTAAAACTATTTGTTTGTTCATACGGTCAAACAGAACGTTGACTCCTATTATATAGGCTATATAATAGGCTTGTCAAGAGGATATTTATAAATAACAAGTTATGTTTGTTATTAAAAACAATTATGAAAAATAAAACAGAAAATTTGAAAGCGATTAACATAGTTCGTGATTATGTAGTATTCAATCTCGAATATTTTACTGTCTTATCACGGAATAAAAGAGAGATGTTCTTTAAAAAATTAAAGGACTTTATAGAGTACTATTACAAAAATTCAACAGTTTCAGACTATGTTTTGAATCATGGGATTTTAAAAAAACAGATACCAATATTAAGAAAATATTGTTTATCGTATGAAAAAAATCTTGAAAAGCAGTACGCCGGCCAATATCTACGTGGGAAAAAATCAAATTTGAATCAATATTTGTTGAATTATGAAAAGTTTTTGAAAAAAGAAGGTTTAATGGCTAGGCTGAAAAAAGCCTCAAAAATAATTGTTTTAGGTTCTGGTTACCTGCCGGGAACGGCGATATTACTCAACAAGATTTTTAAAGTGCAATGTTACTGTATCGATAACGATATGGAAGCCGTCAAAACATCAAAAATGTTAATAAAAAAAATGGCCTTAGAAAAAGAAATATTTATTATGTTTGGTGACGCAACTAAGTATCCTTTAGATGGCTATGAAGCCATTTTTATTACCGGTTCCAGTTTTCCAAAAAAAGACATATTCACCCATATCTTTAATAAAAAAACCAACAATACAAAAATCATTTACAGAAGACCGCTTGGGTTATACAAAATGTGGTATGTCCCGTCTTCTCCGAAAGATATTAATAAATTTAAAATAATTAAGAAGGTTAGTCATAGCGATAATTATCCTTTTGACTCGATTTTATTAGTTAAAAGACACTAAAAATTATGATAAATAAACGGATTTATACAGAAATAATAAACAAAATAAAAAAAGAATCTTTCAAAAAGAATCCTTGTTTCTATTTATATGATCTAAATAATATTACCGAAAAAATTAATCTTCTGCAAAAAAATATGCCAAAAAATGTCAGGATGCTTTACTCAATTAAAGCCAATCCTCATGACAAAATAATAGAACATATGAAAAATAATTCTTATATTAAAGGAGTAGAAGTGGCTTCGCTTGGAGAATTAAATAGAGCATTAAAAAGCTTTAATCCGCGAGATATTATTTTTCCCGGACCTGGTAAAACATCTTTTGAAATTAAATCGGCTTTACAAAAAAAGGTCGGTCTAATAGTTGTCGAGTCGTATCTTGAAGCGCTAAGGATTCAACAGATTGCAAAAGAAGAAAGAATTAAATCAGTTAACGTTCTTATAAGAATAAATATAAATTATCAATCTAAAATCAAGTTAAATTATAGATCTTCAGAGACTCAGAAAACATGCGGTTTTTCGTCAAAATTGGGGATAGATGAAGAAAAAATTTACTCAACTCTAGATTTATTTAAAAAACTTGACAGGCTGGTCATCCGCGGAGTACACGTGATGTCCGGATCGGAAGAGTTAAATTACAAAAATTTATTGAATTATTTTGAATATGTTTTTTCTTTAATCAATAAGTTAAAAAAATCCCGTTTTGAAGCCAAGATTATTGATTTTGGAGGTGGTTTTGGCATAGATTATGAAAGTAAAAATAAAAAACTAGATATTGTTTCTTTAGGTAGGGAATTTAATAATTTAATAAAAAAATTTAATCTTGGAAAGAAGACAATCATTTTTGAGTTAGGTAAATATCTGGTGGGGGAGTCGGGGTATTATGTAACTGAAATAATAGATATAAAACGGTCGATGGGTAAATGGCAGGTAATTACCTCGGGTGGGATTAATCATATAAAAAGACCTCAAGAGGCAGCACTTAATCACCCGACCTCAATAATCAATCTTAATAAACCAAAATTTTATCCTGATCAGCCCTTTGTTAAAAAGGAAAAGGCAGATATTGGCGGACCTTTATGTACTTCCTTGGATACTTATTGTAAAGATTTGTTTGTTGATGAAGCAAATATAGGAGATCTTGTTGTAACAAGTAATTTAGGAGCTTATGGTCTGACATTTTCACCGGTAAATTTTTTAAGTCACCTTTTGCCAAAAGAATATTTTATTAAATAAATTATTAATTAAATCTAATATGAAAAATAATGTTTCAGCTGAAGTCATAAAAAAACTTAAGATTCTGGTAATTCAAGTTAACCGTCAATGTAATTTACGCTGTACATTCTGCTG
>Ga0209211_10005451_pt1 | contig 19009 bp, 12 predicted proteins | sample RifGroA2_FD_183992 | JGI IMG/M metagenome (GOLD analysis project Ga0209211, IMG submission 183992) | Groundwater microbial communities from Rifle, Colorado, USA - Groundwater A2 (SPAdes) (version 2) | ecosystem: Environmental > Aquatic > Deep subsurface > Groundwater | place: Rifle, Colorado...
GGTTGAAGAAAAAACTTCCAATTTCAATGATCCAATAAATATCCCATCAGTTATGTCTTCCGGCCGCCACACACTCACCATCACGGCTTATGATGATATTGATAATAGTCAGATGGTGAATATTTCTGTAAATATAAATTAAAAAGTATTAAAAAAGACGGCTTAAAAAAGGCTGTCTTTTTTTGTTCAAACAAGTAGGGCGGGGCCTTGTGCCCCGCCACCTTTTTTATATAAACAGGGCGGGGTGCAAGACCCCGCCCTACATAATTTTTAAAATTTAAAATTCTATCTAACTACGCTTATAAACCAAAACCCCCGATAAAAATTCGGGGGTTTTTTATTTTACTCCTTTACCAGCTTTTTTTTATTTTCTGCAACTAATTTCCAATTTCCAAACAGCTAATTTCTATCGTGGCGGGGGGCAAGCCCCCGCACTACTTTTTGTTTACTGCTTAATCGGCATTACAATATAAGTATATTGTTCTTCTTTGTCGTTTGGTAGAACTAAAAGGGGATTGGATCCGTCTATTAACTTCAATTGAACTTCTTCTGATTTTATTGCACCAAGACCATCTAATAAATATCTAAAGTTTACAACCACTTTATTTCCTTCACCTGTTGTGTTACATGAAACTTGAGTTTCGCTTTCTCCGGTCTGATTATCAGCCGCAGAAATATTTAATATTTTCCCAGGTTCAAACATTAACTGAACATCAAATAATCCGGCTTTTGCAAAAAGACTGGTTGCTTTCACTGACTGAATAAATTCAGTGCGACTAATAACAGTTTCAGTTTTAAATTTTGTTGGGATAATCTGTCGATAATCAGGATATTCACCCTCAATTATACGAGAAATTAATTCTGTATTACCGGTTTCAAACTGAATCTGATTTTCCGCCACAGTAATTGTTAAGGTTTCTGAATCATCCAATTCATCAGACAGTCCTGATAAAATTCTTGTAATTTCCGCCACAGTCTTGGCAGGAACAATTACATGTTTTGCTTCTTTTTCAGAACTTTCAATTAAATTAACTACGATTTCACCTAAACGATAACTGTCTGTTGCCACCATTATTAAAGTATTTGGCGCAATTTCATTAAATCTGAAAAATACTCCGGAAAGTTCTGGTCGCGCCGCTTCGTTTTGCGCCACAGAAAATAATACTCTCTGCGCCGCATTTTTAAAAGTATTTATTTTAATTAAAAACTTTTTTCCGTCTTCAATATGAGGAATTACCGGAAATTCGCTTGCTGAAATTCCTTGAATGCTTGTTTTTGAAGATCCGGCTGAAACACATAAAGTTTTTCCTTTGATACTTAAATCAATTTTACCTTGAGGTAAAGCATTAATATATTCAGCAAAAACTCTTGCTGGAACTGTAAATTCACCGCTTTGTTCAATTTTTCCACGCACAATACAACTTATTGCAATTTCAAGATTAGTCGTTGATAATCTTAAAAAATTATCATCCACTTTTAATAAAACATTTTGTAAAATTGGTAAATTTACATTTTTAGAACTAATTCTACTAACTGCATTTAAACCAGCTAGAAGATTTTCTTGTGTGGATGAAAGTTTGATGCCCCTTTCTTCTTTTATTTTTATATTATCCATATAGTAGTAATCATAATAAGGGGTGTGGACGATGTGGATTAGTAAACTTTTTTAACTGTTTTTAGAAAATTTTTTTAAATTTTCTTTGTTGATAATCAGTGTTTTTGTTTGTGTTAAGTTTTTTGTTTGATGTGACTTGTTTGTTTATATTTTTGTTTTTGTTTGAGTAATCAACATTTCTTGCACAGATGTTTATTTTTTAATAACTTATTTATACACGTAGTTATGAACAGAATATTTTTTAAAAATCAGCAAACACCAACCCATAATTCATAATTCTATATTCATAATTCATCCCTAAGGCATAAACATTCTTTGTTTAATAGATTCCATATCTTGTCTTAAACGATCATTTTCAGTTAGTTCTCTGGTGATTTTTATACAAGCATGCATTGCGGTGGTGTGGTCTCGTCCGCCAATTTCGTTTCCAATTGCCGGATAAGAGCTTTTTAATTCTTCTCTCATTAAATACATAATGATTTGTCTTGGAAACGCCAATCTTTTTTCACGGCTCTTTCCAAGAAGATCTTCTATGTTAACATCAAAATACTGAGAAACAATCGAAATGAGTTGTTTTGGTGTTAATGATGAGCGGGAAGAACTTTGTCCAAAACCGGAAAGAATCGGTTTAACAGACTCTTCGGTCGGCGGTATTTTTTTAAATTTATGGAAAGCAATAATTTTAACCAAAGCACCTTCAAGTTCACGAACATTAGATTGAACTGAACTCGCAATTAAATGAAGGAGTTCGTGAGAGATTTCAAAATTATGTGACAAAGACTTGCTGCCAAGAATAGCAATGCGTGTTTCCAAGTCAGGATTTGAAATATCAGCGGTCATTCCCCACTCAAAACGAGAAAGAAGGCGGTGTTCGAGTGCTGGGATTGCTTTCGGTGGCCGGTCAGAACTAATAATAATTTGCCGGTTTGATTGGTGAAGAGTATTAAAGGTATGGAAGAATTCTTCCTGAGTGCCTTCTTTGCCCGTTATAAACTGGATGTCATCAATTAAAAGAACATCTACATTTCTATAGGTGTCTTTAAATTCTTTTGCCCGACCGCTACGCACCGCGTGAATAAAATCATTAGTGAATTTTTCACAAGAAGCGTAGAGGATTCTGGTGCGATTATTTCTTTGTAATAAAGCATGTCCAATTGCTTGAATAAGGTGTGTTTTTCCCAAACCAACTCCACCATAAACAAATAAAGGATTATAAGTTGTTCCCGGGCTTTGTACAATTGCTTGTGCTGCCGCGTGTGCAAGTTCGTTGCCCTTTCCAACAATAAAATTTTCAAAAGTATATCGAGGATTTAATCCTTGCTCGTTTGACACCACCATTTTTGGCGGAGATTTTTTTATAAACATTGAAACGTCTGAGTCTTGAGATTGCACAGCCTCTTCTTTTTCTGTATTAACCTGAATTGGCGGAGTGATTTTTGTTTCCACACGATAAACAATTTTTTTGATTGTTCCGTTTGTGACGTGTTGTAAAGATTTTACAATAGAAGTATGATATTTTTTTTCTAACCAAGCTTTTGTAAAAGTATTTGGAACACAAACAACGGCCTCACCGTCTTGCGCATTAGCAATAAAAGTATTTTTAAACCAAGTAGTAAAATTTGGTTTTGAAAGTGTGAGTTCTAATTCGCCAAGAACCGCTTGCCATAGTTCATTTGTGTTCATAGAGTTGTGTAAAAATTAGGAGCGTGTTTGATTCAATCATAATGATCCTTTTCAAATATAAAGTCAAGCGGTCTTTATGTTGATATGGTGTGTACTTTCTGTGTACAGTATTTTACACAAATAGTCAAGAAAAAGCAAGAGAGTCAAATTAAGGATTTATGGGCGACGACCACGTAATTTAAGTAATTGGGCAATCGGGTAATTAAAGAGCTACGCGAGGTAATACTAAACTCAAAACAAAAAATACAGCGGGGTGTGTTTTAGTGTTGCTTGGGCAGTATTTTTAGCTTTTAATTACTCAATTACTTAATTACCCAATTACTCACCGCACCACGTTTGACTAATTTTCCACAACATGGTTTAATAGTTGGTGTCCGATTCGGTTTTATTAAAAGGGCTTGCCGACAAACCCTAAATTGAAATATGCCAAAAAGAACATATCAACCAAAAAAAGCACGACGCCGAAAAGTTCATGGCTTTCTAAAAAGAATGAAAAGCCCGGGTGGACGGAGAACTCTGGCACGACGCCGCCAAAAAGGACGAGCTAAAATTGCAGTATAGACACCACGGGTTAAATACCCGTGTTTGTTTTGGGGGGTCTGTTACCAAACGCCATTTTGGCTCTAACCTCCAGAACTCGGTCATAATTGTTTAAAAATTTTTTGACTTACTTTTTAAGTAAGCCTTCAAAATTTGTTAAACAACTCTGCCTCGAGTTCTGAAAATTAGAGCTCAAAAGCGCGTTCGGCAACAGACCCCCAAATAAACCACGATAAAGATTATATATGTTTGCAAAAACTTACCGTTTACGGGCAAAAAAAGACTTTGACGCGCTTTGGAAAAGGGGAAAATCAGTTCATGGTCAGGCGCTTGGCATAAAATATTCCCTAAACAACCTTGGTGGACCAAGGATTGGGGTTGTTGTTAGCACAAAAATACACAAGAGGTCAGTCCAACGCAATCTTATTCGCCGCAGAATTCGTGAAGCCCTGCGTCGAGAGTATGTACCAAAGATAAAAAACTTTGACATCGTTGTAATAGCAAAAAACAATATTGTTGGTCAAAAATATGCTAAAATAAGCGAAGATCTTGGTTTTGTGTTTAAAAAAGCCGGTTTAATATAAAATATGCTTAAATGGCTTAGTTTAGCAATAATTTCAATATATCAGAAAACCTTGTCACCGGATCATGGTTTGTTAAGAAACCTTTTTCCGAACGGGTTTTGCCGGTTTTACCCGAGCTGTTCAGAATACACAAAGCAGACCATAAAAAAACAGGGATTTTTTAAAGGTGTAATTCGTGGAATGTGGCGAATTTTGCGTTGCAATCCATTTTCTAAGGGTGGTTTTGATAATTTATCTTAGACTTGTCCCTAAATAGCATTTTGGTTGAAATCCCTATTTTTTGGTCATAATCGCTTAAAAATTTCTTGGCTTAGTCTCCAACTAAGCCGCAAAATTTATTAAGCGGCTCTGCCTTTCAAAAATGAAAATTTCATCCCAAAAGCCTATTTAGGGACAAGTTTAATGTCTAAAATAAGCAAATAAAAAGTTTATCCACAAAATATTCACTTAAGTTTACAAAAAAGCCCTTGACAGGGTTTTTTGATTGGGGTAGACTGGGCATTACCTGCGCATGAAACGCGCACGCACAATAAAAATTTAAACCCACAACCAAAGAAAGGTATGGAAATCAGGGCTACCGAATTTGTGCAGCCCGTAGCGCCAAGCCGCTGGCTTCGGTCAACGACAAGGTGTTAGCGAAGAGCACGAAGGAGATGTTCTGAAAGAAGTGCCTTTTGATGGTAATAACGTGGACACCTTGCTTGCAAAGTTGGTATAGAACAAAGGCCGAGACTTCTTCGGAAGTCAAAAAATCAGCCGATGTTCAAGCGTAGAAGTACGTTGTGACGAGAGGGCGCTTCCTCTCACACTGGTTGCAAAACGCCGTAAAGACGCCGAGAACCCATTCTCAAGGCGCTTGTACGAAGCACCAAATACACAACCGCGCTAGAGCCAACGGTCTCGGGTAAATAATGGATAACCCAAGACCAAAGAGCATTGTGTGGCATTAAAGAGAGTCATGAACTCCTAAATATTTGGTAGCAGAAGCTGCTCACAGCGAACAAACCTTGTTCCGACCAACAGTCCTGACAAGTTTTGGAGCAGAAGAAGCAATCAAGTGGGATTCATGACACGCCGGAACTTTGGGCATAGAGTTGCTACGAAGGGATCCGGCTCGCCCCGGATCCAGGTAGTACGACTAAACGCTCAGAGCCTCTTAAGTGAGAAAGCGTCGGCCGGACCCCTAATCCGGTATCACGCTTTAAAAACCAAAGCCATAGACCCTCTTTACTCCCGAGATAATACCAAAGGAGAATCCACCAGACGAAAGTTTGGCGCCTGAATCAGTTTGAAATCCGGTTTTCGAAAACCAGGTTTTGAACTTTTACAGGAAAAGAAAAGAGGCCCACGCATCACGTGGTTGCTTTGGACCCCAGCACCTTCCAAAATGGTAAAGAGCAATAGGAAGTTCTTTGCCGGAAGCGCTACTAGCCTGTTCTCGCAAGAGAACCACTTCGCGATAACATCAAGAAGTAAAAGCGAAAAGCGGTTGTTGTCGAAAGACAATAATGAGAGCAAGGTGATAAAAAACGAGACTGTGCTTGACCCGGAACAAGAGTCGCAAGACGAATGAGCTGGTTAGCAGTCGCGCAAAATCACTGTAAATGGGGAAATGACGGACACAAATGTGGTACCTTGCCTCCCTTCGGTTAGCTACCGAAGACACGACAAAGCTTCGGCTGCGTCGGGTGTTTGGCCACAATTGTGCAAAGGCGCCTAGATTGGATGCTGTTGGAAAAGATTCCGGTTATGACGAGAAAAGTGGCGAAAGTCACTAAGTATGGTCGTAAAGACGGAGGAAAAGAAAACAGAGAAAGATCTAATGCGAGTTAGGAAAGAAGACTGGGTAACACCGGTCAAACAGCCTAACGAGCCCCGTTCCGTAAAGGGGAGCGCCAGCCCAGAAGAGCTTTGACCGCCGAAAGTAACGGAGGGCGGAAAGGCAAACTACTTCTTGGGGCAAGAAGAACGTAAGAGCGACGGGTCACACCGTCGCTCTATTTTATTTCCAAAAACCACCGAGCTTTGGGTGTTTTCTTGGATCATACGCAATATAGGGTTCTAAGCATAAAATTTGTCCACTCGGAATAAATGGAATTTTTTGTCTCGCACACCACGCACAACAGTTCTGAAGTTCTGAGTTATTGGACATTTTGGTGGGGCTATAAATGATGATAAACATGTAATTTAAGACTAAAAACGACTTAAATTTACACTCTAAACCTATTTTATGAATTATTTTACCATCAACTAAGCAAAGAAATTAATTTTTCAACCCCACCAAATTGTCAACCAAATCTTACATCTCATTTTGTTACTTTGTTAATACCCTATATTGCGTATGATCCGTTTTCTTCTACGCTTGCACAGACAATATTTTTTTGGTATTATTTATATAGAGATGGTTTTCACACCACCCGTGCCCAAACGAACGGTATTTTTAATCGTTCCACAAAATTACCCAAATGTCCGAAGTTGAACTTCGAAGTTGAACTTCGGACACCCCACCTCGGACACCCCACTGCTTCTTGGGGCAAGAATAACGTAAGAGTGACGAGTCACACCACCGCTCTATTTTATTTGAGAAATTATTAGAAAAGAGAAAAGGAAAAAACAGAAAAGAGCGCGCTCGAAACAAAAACACCAACTCTTTACGAATCGGTGTTTTTTGTTTTTTGCGTAGTTTCGCGTGTGGTTCTGTGTGGTTTTGCGCGACACCCCTACTCCTTATTTCCGGTCGCGTATTCTTTTAGAATTGCGATTGTTTTTCGATTGCGGAGCACCTGCATAAACTGATCGCGGTAAGCCGGAGAGTATATTCTTTCCTTTGCATCCTTATCATCTTTATAGAATTCTGCGGTGTGGTCAAGCTCTTCGTCTAACTCTTTATCAGATACCTGCACATTTTCTTTTTCTGCCACGTCACGAATGATTAAGGTTGCCTTTATTCTTTTAATGGCATCTGGTGTTAAATCCAATTTTAAATCGCCCTCACTTTTTTTAATTTGTTGTAAATACTGGTTCCATTCAACGCCTTGAGAAGTGATATTGTGTTCGAGTTCGTGCTTCATGCGCTCGACCTCTTCATTTACAAGCAGGTCAGGAATGTTGTCAAAATCAGAATTTTCAACCAAGGTTTTTAGAATTTCTTGTTCCACCCGAGCTTCTTCTTTGTTGGTTTTTTCTCTCAAAATATTTTCTTTGGCCAACTCTTTTAGTTCAGCTAGAGTCTTTTTTCCCATTTCTTTTGCAAAGTCATCATCAATTGGTGGACTGATTCGCTCGTATATTTCTGTGACTTTGATTTTGAAATCAACCGGTTTTCCAGCCAGATTTTTTTGGAAATGATCTTCCGGAAAAGTTAGGGCGAACCTTTTTTCATCGCCCTCTTTAAGGGTCAGGAGTTCGTTTGTGAGACCGGGGACATAATATGGTTCATCCATTAAAACAACATGTCCTTTGGTGGCGCCACCAGCAACTGGAATATTATTTTGTGATATTTCAAGGTCAATCACCACGCGGTCAGCTTTTTCAATCGGCCGGTTTTTTCTAACTTCTCTGGCCCGAACTTTTTGCAGGTCGCCGAGCAACAACATTATATCCTCATCAGAAACAACAACAGGCTCTTTTTTGATTTTAGTTTTTTTATAATCAGTAAGCTTGTTGATTTTTGGAATGGTGGAAACAGTCATTTTGAAAATCAGGGTGTTTCCCGGAGCAAGTTTTTGGATATCAACCGAAGGAGAACCGACGGTGTCGAGTTTGTCACTCATCACCACCTCAACATAGGATTTGCGAACAATTGATTCAAGGGCTTCTTCTAAGAGTTTGAGCGCACCAACCTGTTTTTCCACTTCTTTGCGTGGCGCTTTTCCTGGGCGGAAACCAGCGATTTTAAGATTCTTGCTCAAGCGACTCGCCGCTTCGTCTAAAAACGGTTCGATTTCATCCGGCTCGAGTTCAAAGGTAATTTCTAACGTACTTTTTGGAAGATTTTTTATGGTGTGTTTCATATTTATGGCGCCATGCGCTTAGTTATTGAACGTGCTTATTTTGCCACATTTTGTTGATTTGGTCAAATAGGAATGGGGAGTGGGGAGTAGAGCCATAAGCCATAAGCTGTAAGCCATAGAAATTTCAAGCAACAAGTACCAAATTACAAGCCGACTCCGAAGGAATCGTCCTGAACTGTTGTAGCGAATATTCCTACGAGGGTGAAGGATCTCCGCGACTTACTAAATCACAAACCCAAAAACAAAAAGAAGTAGCGCGGGGGTTTATCCCCTGCATCAAGTAGGGCGTGGTCTCGCCTTGTTAGAAGTTTGAGCTTCTAACAAGGCTTGCATTCCGCCAACAAGGCGGTCCATAAGAGAGGTCGCCTTGACAAAATTGCAACAATGGTGGTATTGTTTTGGTGCTAATCAGGATCATAAAACAAAAAGGAGGTTGGGATGGATAATTCAAAAACACGGGTAAAGATGAGCAATGTTTTTGAAGTTATGTCAATTGCAATTTTCGCCACGGTTTTACTATTTCTTTTTGTGAACGGCATTGTTATGGTGTTTGTTAGCGATTATGTGCCGATGTATACGGAAAAAACGAGGTTGCTGTTGGTGGGTGTCGCGGTTTCTGGTTTTTATGGGTGCAGAATTGTTTCTGTTGCTTTGAAATATAGAGCCAGACAAAGACAAACAGACTACGGAACACCAACAGTCAGTTATCAGTAGTGTTTTCTCACAGGACCACGCGGTCCTGTTTTTTTGTACAAAGGGTCTATTTTAGCTATTTTAACCACAAAAATGGGGATAAGTTGGTGATGATAAGTGGACAACGTTGAACAATGCTTGTATACATGTGGGGATTTTCGGTGCAAAAGGTTGTTGGGTTGGTAAATTCCAAACCACAAGCACCAAGCACCAAACAATTTCAAAAACACAAAACACAAATCTAGAACAAATTCGTTGCCCCGAACTGTTATGATGAATATTTTTGTGGGGGCGAAGGATCTCTGTGTGGCGTGAGATTTCTCGGATCATACGCAATTTAACGGGACTTGATAAATAAGCTATAATGATAATTACTAATTTTTAAGGTTTTATTTCATGAATAAAATCTTGGCTAAAATAAAACAATTATTTATACAACAAAGCTAATAAAAAGTGTCAATTATGTTCGTGAACTTGAACAGTCCCGTTAAATTGCGTATGATCCGAATATTCGTTAAAACGGTTCAGAACGACTTCCTGTGGAAGTCGTTTGGTGCTTGGAGTTTGGAATTTAACTATGCGCCAGAGCATAACTCTGTGGAAACTTAACTTGACACCAGTTTTATCGGGTGTAAGGTAGAAGTAAGAAACCTAATCGAATCACAGAGTTTAACGCGAACACCGATAGACTTTTGTGGTTATCAAGCTATATGTCAGTCCTATGGCAAACAGAACTTGATCAAGCGATTCAGGCCGGCCGCAACACCAAGGAGAGCTATTCTCGACTGCTCGAATCAATCGACAGTCCTGAGCTTCGTACCGTGGTGCGCGATCTGTTGCTCATGGAGGAGATGAACGAGGTATTGTTGAACAACCTCTATGTGCGCAACGCTTAGTTATTTGCTGGTTTGAACCGCAGTCGGTGGTTATCCGCCGTTTATGGCAGATAAGTGCGATTTGGGTTGTCTTTTTTTATGGGCCACAAGGCGCGTTTTTTTGTTTAGATTGAAGATTAAAGATGGGGAGTAGGAAGTAGGGTGTAGGGAGTGGGTTAAGAGATTAAAGTAGGGCGGGGGCTTGTCCCCCGCCATAATCTATTTATAAAAATTTCAAACGACTTCCGTAGGAAGTCGTCCTGAACCGCCATAACGAATATTCCTGCGGGGGTGAAGGATCTCTGCGGTTTGTCAAATTACAAATTCAAATAACCAAAACACTATCTTAAAATCTTAAGATTTTAAGATAAGAAATTTAAAGAAAATTTTTATTTTTAACTGCCTGTTTTTTAATTATTTCTTTATCTCGCATTCTCGAGAATTCGAGAATGGAATTTTACTACCTACTGCCAACTAAATTCTGGCCACCATTTTAATTTGTTTTGTGTTTGGGTTTTGTCAAGTATTATCTACTGACCACCTTTTATATAATTGCCACCCCACTGACTAATTTTTCTTTTTTAAATTACCAGTTACTGGTTACGGGTTACCAGTTCTTAATTACCATGATTAAAAAAGCAGAGGCATTTGCCCCTGCTTTTTTTGCGTGGTTTTGCGTGAGATTTTGCGCATTTTCGCGCAACGCTTTTACTCAGATAATCAACGACACCAACAACAACGCCACGATATTTACAATCTTAATCATCGGATTGATGGCCGGCCCGGCAGTATCCTTGTAAGGATCACCAACCGTGTCTCCGGTGACTGCGGCGGCATGAGCCGGAGAGCCCTTGCCACCAAAGTTTCCAAGCTCAATATATTTTTTAGCATTGTCCCAAGCCGCACCACCCGTGGTCATGGAAATGGCAATGAATAGTCCGGTAACAATTGTACCAATCAACAATCCGCCAAGCGCCTCAGGACCAAGTAAGAATCCAACCAAGATCGGAGCAACAACCGGAATAAGCGCCGGAACAATCATTTGGCGCAAGGCCGCCTTGGTTACAATATCAACCGCTTTGCCGTATTCCGGTTTTCCGGTTCCTTCCATGATTCCCGGAATTTCGCGGAACTGGCGCCGCACCTCCTCAACAACTTTCCCCGCTGTTTTTCCAACCGCCTCCATGCTAAGCGCACCAAAGAAGTATGGCAACAATCCACCAATAAACAAACCAATTATAACCAAGTGATTTTCAAGAGAGAATAAGAATTGTTGTCCAAGAGCAGCAAGGTTTTGCTGATAAGCAGAGAAGAGTACGAGTGTTGCCAAAGCTGCCGAACCAATCGCGTATCCTTTTGTGACTGCTTTGGTGGTGTTTCCAACGGCGTCCAAAGGATCAGTAATATTTCGAACCTCTTCTGATAATTCCGCCATCTCAGCAATTCCACCGGCATTATCAGTGATTGGGCCGTAGGCATCAACAGTTACAATAATTCCCACCAAAGACAACATGCTCATTGCTGCAACCGCAATTCCATACAAACCAGCCAACCAGAAAGAAGCAAAAATTCCCACAACAATTACCAACACCGGAAGCGCGGTTGATTTCATGGAAAGTGCGAGTCCGGCAATTATGTTTGTTCCGTGTCCGGTTTCAGAAGCCTTGGCTAAATTTTTAACTGGCGCATATCTTGTTCCTGTATAGTATTCAGTAATCCAAACAATGAGACCAGTGATAACCAATCCAACCAAAGAAGCCAAATAAACGCGGGTTATTTTTCCACCATCTTGATAAACACTGCTTAACAACCAGCGGGTGATTGGATAAAATAGAACAACCGAGGTCACACCGGAAACAATCAATCCTTTGTAAAGTGCGCCCATGATGTTTTTTGATTTTCCAAGTTTGATTACCCAGACACCAAGGACAGTTGAGATAATTGAGGTGGCACCGAGCATAAGTGGGTACAAGAGTGCTGATTCGTTGTTGCGGAAAAGAAGCCCACCCAAAATCATTGTTGCAACTGCAGTTACAGCATAGGTTTCAAAAAGATCTGCGGCCATACCGGCACAATCACCAACATTGTCGCCGACGTTATCAGCGATCACAGCCGGGTTACGAGGATCATCTTCTGGAATTCCGGCCTCTACTTTTCCAACAAGATCAGCACCAACATCAGCCGCCTTGGTAAATATTCCACCACCAAGTCGGGCAAATACGGAAATTAAACTGCCACCAAAACCAAGTCCGATTAATGCAGAAAGAGTGTTGTGTTGATCGGTGCCTGTAGCGCGGAAGATTGCATAAAGTCCGGCCACACCAAGAAGCCCAAGTCCAACAACAAAGAGTCCGGTAACTGCTCCGCCACGCACAGCAACATCAAAAGCTTGAGACAGTCCAGACTTTGCCGCCTCAGCAGTTCGTACGTTGGCGCGCACAGAAATATTCATTCCAATATATCCGGCAAGAGCGGAAAGAACCGCACCAACAACAAATCCAATAGCATAACTGAATCCGAGAGCAACCCATAATATAATGAAGACAATCGCACCGATTAAAGCAACAACTTTATATTGTCGACCCAAATAAGCACGCGCACCTTCTTGAATAGCATGAGCAACACCGGTCATTTTTCCTTCTCCGGCCGGTAACTTAAGAATCCAACGGACAAGCAGAGCGCCAAAGATTAGCGCGACAAACGAAGCGATTATGGATAATAGAAGTGGTAGAGGCATAGTTTAAAAAATAATTATGAACGATGAATTATGAATTCAGAATTTAGAATAATGAATTCAGAATTATGAATTATGGTAAAGACGAGTCTTTATCTTTATTCATTATTCTTACTTCATAATTCTATATTCATACTTCATTATTCATTCTTTATGAATTAAGGATTGTGAATTAAGATTTAATTAGTTTTTATTGTAGCGCATCGTGATATAATACATCTACCGCCGTGCGCGATCTATTTTAAATTATTCGCTCAAATTAGTCAAGCGGTTTTGTGGATATGATACATTTACCCACGTTTAAATTAGAACGAGAATTGGCTGAACAGGGCTTTGATTTGGTGGCCGGAGTTGACGAAGCTGGGACCGGCGCGCTTGCCGGACCGGTTGTGGCCGCGGCTGCGGTTTTACCAATCAATTCTCGGTTGGGTCTTGTTCGTGATTCAAAGCTTTTATCAGCCAGTCAGCGGGAAAATCTGCTTCTAGAGCTGATTAAAAAAGTTGTTGGTTATGGAATTGGCGAAGTTTCGATTACAGAAATTAATGAATTGGGTTTGCGAAAAGCAACTTATCTTGCTATGAGAAGGGCGTGCCAAGAACTTGTTAAAACTACAAATATTTCTTTTGTTTTGGTTGATGCTTGGACTATTCCTGAATTAAATTTTCCTCAAAAAGCGATTATTCACGGAGACCGGTTGGTAAAATCAATTGCCGCGGCTTCTATAATTGCCAAGACACACCGAGATTCTTTAATGAAAAAATTGGACAAAGAATTTCCAGAGTATGGTTTTGCCAAACACAAAGGTTATGGAACGAAAGAACATTTAAAAAATCTTCAGATACATGGTGCGTGTGCAATTCATCGTTTGAATTTTGCGCCGGTTCGCGAGGTGTCGGATGCGGGTGATCGGGCGAGTTTATAATTTGTGGTGAGTGGCTGGTAGTAAGAATTAGCTTGTAGCTTTTTAGGAAGATCAATAAGTAGGGCGGGGTCTTGCACTCCGCCAACACGACTTACTCAATTACGCACCCCCGCCTGCTTGACGATAACCGGTTTCCGTGGTACACTAACAGCTGTTCTTTTGTGGTAACACTATGGACAAAAATAAGATAAAAAAGCTTGTACTTGCCCTTGCTTTGGGTTCATACAGAACTATTGGTTTTGTTGGACGCTTATTTTCTTTTGTTTTTTTAAGAGGCGGACAAGCAACTTCTAAAATCATCAAAGCAACCTTTCTCCCGGTATTAATTATTGTATACAAGGGATTTTTTATTATTCGTAAAGATGTGACTGCGGTTGTTGCACCGTTGCGTGGAGCGGTAATTTATATTTTTGTGCATCGCCACATGATCCACGTTGCAGTTGCAATAATTGCGGTTTCAACTGTTTTTATTTCTTTGGGCAATCGCACTGCTCGGGCCGAGGATCTTGGAACCGGCAGTTATTTATATAGAATTGTTACTGATAATTATCAAGAGTTTGTGGAAGAAGATGTTTCTTCAAGTCCGGAATCTTACCCAACATCCTATTTGGTTGGGGGTGCGGCGGTTTCAGAACAAGACGGAATTGATTTTGATTATTTTGATGCGCCGCACGTCCAAACAATTGGTGATGGAAGCGCGGTTATTGCTCCTCATCCAAACCGTGCCGGCACAAGCGTGGCTTCACGTACCGAAGTTGAAATCTACGTGGTGCAGTCTGGCGACGCAATTTCCACAATTGCTGAAAAATATGGTTTGCGTTTAATTACTTTGCTTTGGGCAAATGATTTGACATCGCGTTCTTATATAAGACCAGGCGACAAACTTATAATCCCTCCGGTTGACGGCGTTATTCATAAAGTAAAGAGGGGTGAAACCGTTGCAAAAATTGCTCGCACCTACAATGCAAAAGAAGACGACGTTATTTCTTGGAATAAATTAGATTCCGGAGCCACCTTGGCGGTTGGCGAAACTATTGTTGTTCCTGGTGGAAGGGAACCGGTTGTAGTCAGTGCGCCGAGGGCGGTTGCGGGTAGTGTTGGGGCATATTCGAGCTCAAAGCCGGTCGGAGCGGGAAGCACGGCTTCCGGTGGAATTATGCTTTGGCCGGTTGGTGCTACCCGTATAACTCAATATTTTGGTTGGCGACACACCGGTCTTGATGTTGGAGCAAAAGTTGGAACTCCTATTTATGCAGCCGAAGACGGTGTTGTTGAGGTTGCTGGCTGGAATAGTGGTGGTTATGGCAATCAGGTTGTTGTTAATCATGGTAATGGAATTAAAACACGCTATGCTCATGCTTCAAAATTATATGTAAAAGCCGGCGAAAGCGTACAAAAAGGCGAAACAATTGCCGCGGTTGGTTCAACCGGCCGATCAACCGGACCGCATATTCACTTTGAGATTATAAAAAATGGTAAGTTTACGAACCCGCTTGAGTATGTAAGGTAGGGGCGGTGGGGAGTAGGGCTGTAATAAGGGGTGGGGCTATAAGCCATAAGCTGTAAGCTATAAGCCGTAGAATAAGGAGTATGGCCATAAGCTATAAGCTGTAAGCTATAGAAATTCCAAGCACCAAATTCCAAATCACAAGTACCAAATTCCAAATAATTTCCAAATTACAAATTACAAACCTAAAACAAATTCGTTCTGATTGACAGTAGCTCAGGTCTTTAGACCTGAGACATTATCGACCATTCTCAAACCTAAAGGTTTGAGCTACACCGACTATTGTCATCCCGAACTATTGTATCATCATGGAAGTCTTCCCCCCCTGTTCTTCTGTTTCTCAGTTTCTCTGTTACCTGATAGTGAGGGGTCTTTGCGAAAGAGCTAAGAGTCATAAGCTGTAAGCCATAGAATAAGGAGTAGGGCCGTAAGCTATAAGCTGTAAGCTATAGAAATTCCAAGCACCAAACGACTTCCCATGGAAGTCGTCCTGAACCGTTTTGACAAGTATTTCTACGAGGGTGGAGGATCTCACATTCCTAACCAAACAACACCAAAATCACAAGTTCAAAACACAAAACAAGAACACCATTCTGAGCGTAGCGAAGAATCTCGTGATTATAAACAACCGAAGTAATACTTAGGGCGGGGTCTTGTATCCCACGAACGGGTGGGTGGTAAAATTCCAAATTCCAAGCACCAAATTCCAAACAATTTCAAAACCACAAATCCAAAACAAGAAGTAGTGCGGGGGAGGGTCCTTTGCCACAGCCTGTTTATAATCAAACAGTCCCACAAGAAGTTACTCGGTAGTCAACATTTCACACCAAGACCGCAAAATAGAGCTTAACCTGGTTATTTTTATATAAAGTGTGGATAAGGTGTAGAAAAGTTGATAACTCCTGTGCAAAGTGTGGATATGTTTGAACACCGTATTTGTTCAAAACAGAGCACTGTTTGTTAGTATGTTTTTTAAATACGCAAGATAAGCGAAAAAATGCAGGGTTGACCAAGTCGATTTTTCATGGTATAATAGTTATGTAAGGTAAATGCTCATTCACATCAAAGGAGATAAATCCAATCCAAACGGATTGGGCGTGTTTCCTTCTTCTTTACTACTCCTTTCTCGGTTTTCTAAAACAAAAATAAAAGTAAAAAAAACGAACGAGGTATCCCATGCTTGTTTCTCTGTTCTAGGGCACTACCCGAGTGGCGGTAAAGAAGGTCGTTCCTTTCTGTCTTTGGCTGACGATCTCCAGGTTTGACGTCCGTGTTACGCTTTATTTTTAAATGAAGTGTGGCAGGGGCGTCGAATCAGAGTATGTCAAAGACTAGGCGTAAGCGAGCCCCATAAATCTCTATAATTTGCGGGCACACAACTTGCGCCTTTTAAATTTGTTATTTTGTGGCAAAAATTGCGATATTTGCTTGCTTCCCTCGGGCACTTCGGTCGGTGTACATTCAAGTACACCTCCCTTGCCCCCTCGGTCCAGCAAGCAAATCTCATCAATTTTTGCTCACAAAATATCGTCCATTTAAAGACGTATAACTTGCGTCTTTTTAAATTTGTAAAATATTAGGACTGAGGACCAAGGAATTAGGACTGAGGGGTGAGACAAAAACAAAATAGATACACATTTTTTGATGAGGGTGAGAACCACCCCGCCACATCTATTTTTGGAGGTTAAACCTCCAATTTTTTAATCTGTCCCAAAATAGATTTTGAAGCTGGTCTTGAAAAAAACCGTCCCAGAAGGACGGTTTACTGTGTGTCATTTGTTTAAGCAAGCCGCAAGAATTGACCCAAAGACAAGAAAGATAATTACTGCTAGGAGAAACGTAATGACACCAAAAACAAGAGAGTAGAGTATACCAACACCGAAAGAAATAATACTAAGAAAAATACTGAAAAAAATCACAGACGCAAGTACACCAAACCCGAGGCTCTCTGTGAAGACAACAACGATTCCAAACAATAAAGCCAATACACCACTAACGAATAAACAGAAATTAACACCCAATGTCGCCAAAGCAACACCTGCAACAATAAAAGAAAAAATAATAATGTCTAAGATTTCTCTGGCATCAGAATAGTGATCTTCTTTTATCTTCACCAAACCGGTGAACAATGCGGGTGTGATAATCATTGCCACGGGGACATCCCACCACCGGGAAATGGCAAAAGGCAGAGCCACTTCCCATGTTCGAGACATTGTTATTGTTTTGGCAACTGGAACATCACCAACAAGCAAAAACCACACTGACCAAAGCAGAAAGATGCAGGCCGGGACAAGCAGTGAAAGATAGATTAGCTTGTCGCCAAAATAAGGGTCTTGAGTAATTTTTTTTCCCCTTGCCCATGCACCTATTTTTGTTGTCAGGTGATCCAATGGATTTTTTCTCGGTACTGCTGTTGCCGTCGGTTCAACATCATATTCTTCTTCCAGTCGTTCAATAAGCGCGTCGAATAGTTCGTGCAAGCCATTTGCACCACGACTTAACTGGATTTTTTCAATCTCTCGAAATCTTTTTACTTGCTGTTTTGTAAAGGACGTGTTTGGCATTTTTTCTCCATTTCTTTTACAGTAAACCCATCAAAGAAACTTACCAAACTTTGTTATTTTTGTCAATAGGCGATTAGAGACCGTTGCAAAACTCTCAAATAGTGCCTGAGCCTGTCGAAGGCCTATTTGAAATTAGCCAAATTCATATGGTGAGCTTGTCGAACCATTACCTCTTCGACAAGCTCAGGGAATAAAATTTGGCACGGAAACAGGGTTTTGCAACAGTCTTGATTAGGTTAGAAAAGAGAAAAAGAGAAAATAGAAAAGAGTCGGCAGATGGGCAGAAAGAGAAGATAAAATTTTGAATTTTGAATTTTTAATTTCGAATAAATTTTTAATGATTTAATTTCGAAATATCGTGTTTCAAAATTATAACATTCTAAATTGATTCAAAATTAAAAATTCATCATTCAAAATTACCAGTCTTCTTTTCTTTTTATTTCCTACGTACTCTTTTCTAGTTTCTCTTTTCTCTTTTCTAAACCTATTCAGTACTTGACACGACTTCGGTTATAAAGTATAATTTTCACATACTAATAACTTGAAACATATGGCAAACTTTAGTCAAAAATTTTTAAAAGATATTAAAGAAAAGCTTGAATCTGAACAAGAGCGTTTAACTCACGAGCTTGATCAAATTACAACAAAAAAAGCCCACGGCGATGAAGATCGAACTGCTTTTCCAAACCTTGGAGACAAGGACGACGAGAGCGCGGCCGAGGTCGCGGTTTACAGCGATAATTTGACCATTGAGAAAGAACTTGAAAATGCTTTGCGTGATGTTAAAACATCATTAAAACGTCTTGAAAAAGGTGATTACGGAACTTGTAAATATTGTTCAAAGAGCATCGACGAACGTCGGTTGCTTGCCCGCCCGGTTTCTTCAGCTTGCGTTGATTGTAAGAAATTACTAACTCAAGAAGCTTAACCAGAATTTGTGCACCGAACCAAAGCATTCAGCTTCATGTTTGTAGCAATTATTCTTGACCGTGTGCTTAAATTTGTAATGATGAAAGGACTCGTTAAAACGACGTCCTTTTTTGGTTCTTATCCACACCTTTTGTTTTTTGAAAATCATGGTATTGCTTTCAGTATTCCGGTGCCGGCAATTTTTACTATGGTGATATCAGTCGTTGTGGTCGCAGCACTGTTTGTTTGGATGTTTCGTTCGTGGAAGAAAAAAACTTCTGAGGCAGCTACGCTTATTATCTTGTTGGGTGGAGCACTGTCGAATTTGTATGACCGTATTGTTTTTGGTTTTGTTGTTGATACAATTGA
>Ga0209211_10005454_pt1 | contig 19000 bp, 14 predicted proteins | sample RifGroA2_FD_183992 | JGI IMG/M metagenome (GOLD analysis project Ga0209211, IMG submission 183992) | Groundwater microbial communities from Rifle, Colorado, USA - Groundwater A2 (SPAdes) (version 2) | ecosystem: Environmental > Aquatic > Deep subsurface > Groundwater | place: Rifle, Colorado...
GGAAGCCGGACATGTCAGCGTCTAAAATCGCCACCAGCGATACTTCGGGCAAGTCCAAACCTTCGCGCAAAAGATTAATGCCGACCAAGACATCATATTTGCCTAAACGCAAGTCGCGCAAAATATCCACCCGTTCTAAAGTTTCAACTTCGCTATGCAGATAATTGACTTTTATTTTCTGTTCAGCCAGATAATTGGCCAGCTCTTCGGCCATGCGCTTGGTTAAAGTGGTGACTAAAGTTCTTTGGCCTTTAGCGGTTCTGATTTTTATTTCTTTTATTAAGTCTTGAATCTGCCCTTGGTTCGGCCTAACTTCTATCTCCGGGTCTAAGAGCCCGGTCGGCCGCACTAGTTGCTCCACCACTTGCTTTGAATTTTTGATTTCATATTCGGCCGGCGTGGCGCTAACATAAATTGCTTGTTTTACCTTGGCGTTGAACTCTTTAAAGTTGAGCGGCCGATTGTCGCGCGCGCTAGGTAGGCGAAAGCCGAAGTCAATTAAAGTTTGTTTGCGTGATTGATCGCCGGCATGCATGCCGCGGATTTGCGGTACTGAAACATGAGATTCATCTATGAACATCAAATAATCTTTCGGGAAAAAATCAATTAAAGTTTCCGGCGGCGAGCCGGGCGAGCGGCCGGTTAAGTGCCGAGAATAATTTTCTATGCCATTACAGTAGCCGATTTCCTCCATCATTTCCAGATCATAATTAGTCTTTTTCTCCAGCCGATAGGCCTCCATCTCTTTGCCCTGTTTCTTTAATTCTTTGAGTCTTACTTTTAGTTCTCGGCGAATATTTTTTAAAGCCAGCACCATCTTATCTTCTGGCGTCATGAAATGCTTGGCCGGCAGAATGGAGATCTTTTTCAGCTCTTGGGCATAGTGATGATTAGCTATCCATAATGAGGAGGAAGGAATTAAATCCCCCTCACCCTGCCCGCTCGTGCCTCGCAGTGGCAGGCGGGCCCCTTTGTTAAAGGGGACAATAATAATTTTATCAATCACATCGCCGAACATGGTAATTCGCGCTACGGCCTCGCCCGTGGCCAGATGCAAATCAATATTTTCTCCTTTAACGCGGAAATTACCGCGTTTAAATTCTTGATCATCGCGCAGATATTGAATTTTCACCAACTCGCGCAAGAACTGGTTGCGTTTTATTTTTTGCCCGACCTGGAAATGCCGGCTCATGGCTTCATAGTCGGCGCGTTCGCCCAAACCGTAAATGCAGGAAACGCTAGCCACGATTAAAACATCCTGGCGGTTTAATAAAGATTGGGTGGTGGCATGGCGCAGGCGGTCGATTTCTTCATTGATAGTTGCTTCTTTTTCAATGTAGGTGTCGGTTTGCGGGATATAGGCCTCGGGCTGGTAGTAGTCGTAATAAGAAACAAAATAATGCACGGCGTTCTCGGGAAAGAATTGCTTAAATTCGCCGTAGAGCTGGGCGGCTAAAGTTTTGTTATGGGAGATCACCAGGGTTGGTTTTTGAATTTTGGCGATCACAGCCGCCATGGTAAAAGTTTTACCCGAGCCGGTTACACCCAAGAGAGTTTGATCGCGGTAGCCCTTTTTTATACCTTGAACCAGCCTAGCAATGGCTGCCGGCTGGTCGCCGGTGGGTTTGAATTTGGCAATTAGTTTAAATCGCATATTGTATTATTTATCCTAGAATGGTTTACGCCTGTTCGAATAGATAGCGATTTTAAAAAAATCCCATAAGAAGTGGGACCTTTAATGGATCTTGGCATCTTAAGGTAAGGGAGTTAATTAATCTTTATTTTCCAAATATTTTTTTGGTTTAATAGACAAAAATAGTTGGTAATTTTAATTTTGGCCTTTGAAATAATAATACCAGCGGACAAAGCTTTCTCTATTTTCTTTGCTCAAGCCCCGGTGAATTTTTAAAGTATTTTTCAAGTAGGAAAATTGGGATTCCAGTCCATTGGTTGATTTCTGAATATTCGAATTATCCAAATAGTGGAACATGTTGGGCAAAGCGTTTTTGATCAGCGACCGAGTTTTTCTTAGCAGCTTATGCGTGTACCATTTTCGTCCGGAAAAACTAACGCTCCGCTCTTTTAAAAATAGATCATACTTTCCGCACCAGCCTTCGAACTCCGCGATCCAATAATATTTCTGCTCATGATTTTCTATCAGGTGTAATTTTCTGACCCAATATCGCAAAGTAATACCAGCTTCAGTTTTCGGAAATCTGGTTAAATATATTAAGGACATTCTCTGAATGTGAATAATGCACCTTTGATGTATTGCCTGCGGGAAAACATCTCTAACCGCTTTAATCAGCCCTTTTTGGCCGTCAGAAGTGATACTGATAATGTTAAGTCCTACTTGTTTCAAATACTCCAGATCAGTCATATAGTTATACCAGCATTCCTGATCAACTACCCTGAAATATTGTCGTTTCTTTATTCGGCTATCGTAGTAAACCAAGACGCAGAAATTATTTTTAAAGTATGTTCCATCGATTGTTAAATGACAATTACTATTCGGTTCTGGCCTGGGCAGCGGCGGATAATCCATGAAGTTTTTAAAAATTCTTTGCAATGTTCTGGCTGATTTTCCGGTTTCGCGCGCCAACTCATTTAATGTCGCCTTCCCAGCAATCCATTTTTTAAACAGTTTTAATTTTTGATTTTTACTGGAACCGGCGTTTGTCCAGTAAAAAACTTTGTTGCAATTTTTACATCTAAACCTTTTCTTACCGCCTTGGAAACCCCACTTGATAGTCTGGCCACTACCGCAATTTACACAATGTTTTTTTTGATTTATTAGGCATAAATTCAAATCGATTTAAATTTGTTATTAATCTATGCCTAATGTTACAACGAAAACAAAGTTTTCACCAACTATTTTTGTCTATTAAACCAATTTATTTAATAGCTCAACAATAAATTCTTCGCCGGTCAAAGCTCTGATCTTCGGCGCTCCCCCGTCCGCTTCAATAATCTCCGGAACATTATCACGCACTAATTTGTTATAAATTTTTTCCACCCCGTTAGAAGTTTGATTTGTCATAATGTTTTTTATTCACCCCAATTAATTTCTAACGGGGTAAATAATTATTCTCTAAATTAATTAAACTCATCATAGCGATAAGCAACCAAAATATCACGGCCAGATCATTTTTAAAATACGGCGCATCCACTAGACCGTGCGCAATTATCGCTACCATCGCGCCGATGAAACCAATTACTATATATCTATTTTCTTGCGTTTTCCAATTTCTAGCTCCCAGCCAAAAATATTTTCCTATAATCCAAATAAACAACAGCAACCCAGCCAATCCTATCTCGGACCAAAAGTTCAGTACTAGATTATGCGGATATAAATAAATTTCCAGCGGCTGCCAATGGGCGGTGCGATATGGCTCATTAAATACCAATTTGCGCTGAAAATCAGGATCGCTAAAATCTTTTATAAATATGCCTTCGGTGTGATATGGCTTAATCGCTGTTTGAAAATTAGCCAACCCGGCGCCAATTAAAAGGCGGCTGTCTTTTAACATTCTCCAGCTGTCGCTCCAGCCGGCTTGCCTAATCTGGCCGGATAAATTAGTTAAAGTAATATTTTTTATGGCCAAATCTCTGGCCGGCAAATAAGATAATATGCCTCCAGCCACTATCAGTAAGACTGCCGCGGTCGCCAGCCTAACTTTTTTATTTGCCATTAAACCGAACGCCAAAAATCCAACCGCTACTCCGAGCAAAGCGCCTTTTGAGCGAGCAAAATAAATAGCTAAAATTGACAATAATATTGTCAATGCGATAAAAGCTATTTTTATTATATCATTCCGGCTCTCCTTGTCATTCCCGCGCAGGCGGCCTGCCTGTTCGGTAGGCAGGGAATCCAGAACTGTGTTCGTGCCTCTGCTTCCTGGATTCCCTGAAGCCCAAGGCTTCGGGAATGACAAAGTGGTGAGCCACCCGATCATAACTAAAACAATCGGCCCTAAATATAGCCCGACCGCGTTAGGGTAACCGAAAAACGATACCACTCGCCGCGTTTCTGCGACCGCCCAAGTCGGATTATCTATGAACGCGCCGGTAATCTTCTGATAAATCGCCAAAGTCGACACGACTAACGCGCTTATGGCCAATGACCATAAAATTTTCTCTCGGCCCTTTTCTCCCTTTATCACATTTAACGCTACTATAAAAAACAAAATCGGTTCAAAGAAATAGGCCTTCCAAATTCCAAAGGAGCTAAAACCAAAACCAGCTACGGCCACGGCCGACAAAGAAATCAACAACAATAAAACCATTTCCCAATCAAACGGATATCTGATTTTAATTTTCTGACTATCTTTTTTAAAATTTTCTAAGAAATTATTCTTAACCTGACTGAAATTTCTAATAAACCAAACTATAAAGACAACCCAGATCATCATTTCTAATATTGTTGATGGCAAACCGAAGATATTAAACCTAATTAAATATGCCGGCAAAGCCGCTATTAAAAACATCACCGCCAGATCTAGGCGGCGCCAAGCTAAAATAAAAAATAAAATTGTGAATAACAGAATTAAATAAATCATATTCTAATTTCTGTCATTGCGAGGAGCCCCGCATCCGCGGGGCGACGCGGTCATCGCTACGCGAGATCTGGCGTAGCCATGACAATCTCACGAATGTCTATATTTTATTAAACGCCGCCATTATTGTATCATGACTCTTCTTCATCGTTCGTGAGATTGCTTCGGTCGCTTACGCTCCTCGCAATGACAATTAAGGGTCTTCGCGTTATGCGTTACGAGCTATGAGTTGCAAATTACGAAATAAACAAATACAGTCCCAAACACACCATTAAGGTACCGATTAATTTCTGCAAGAGCACGCCGCCGCCCAATTGCTCATTTAGCATTTTGGGAAATTTGTTGGAAATTAGTAAAATTATCACAAATAAAAATAAATACTGCACGCCCTGCAAAGCATTAACGATGGCCACATTGCCTAAACTTATGGCCCAATTAATCATAATAAAAGCGGCCGAGGCCAGAAGACGGACGGCTAAGAAGAACAACATATTTTTTGGCAGTTTCCAGGCGCCTTGCTGCTGCTTAAATATTAAATATCGCCAACCAGGCACTAACAGCATTAACAGCACGCCTACGAATGACCCCAGGCGGGACCAAACGAAACTGCCAATAAACGGCTGATGCAAATAAATATATTTCATTAAAACATAATAAGCGGCAAAGAACACGGCCGCGGCCACCGAATTAATAATTAAACGGCCAGTTGGTTGAAAGCGAGCCGGCACCTCGCCAATAATATCGCCAACAATCTCTCTAACCCTGGTTATAACCTTCTGATATAAATAGACTTTGGTATGTTTAATGGAAATTAAGACTCCGCCACAGATTAAAACAATAAAAGCGATTAATTGCTGCTGGCTTAGTGTTTCGCCTAAAAAAACAAAGGATAGAATGAAGCTGAAAATTGGTACCAGGGCGCCGACGATGGGCACAACGCGCGAAGCTTCGCTTTGATGCAAGGCCTTATACCAAAAAACCAAAGTCGTTAAAAATAACAGACCGGCCAAGAGATCTAAAATCAGTTCGCGCAGGTTAGGCAGCCAGGGCCAAAAAAATAAAAGTCCAATATTAAAAATACTCCAGATGCCTACATAAAAAGCATAAGCAATGGAAGAGTGGATTTTCTTGGATAACAAAAATTTATCCGCCACATAGACGCCGGCGTTGATAAAATAAGCGAAAATAGCGACTAATAGATACATAAATGCTTAAATAAGTTATACCATTATTCTATCATTTTTCGCTAAAATTTAAAACGACCCGATCGGCTCGGGTCGTTTATATAATTTAGACAAATTTATTATCTGCCATAAGCAAACTTATAACTAAGCAACATATAAATCAGTTTAGCGGCTAAAAAATCAGAAGACTTATCGTTTGGATTCGGGCATAATTCCACTACATCAAAACCCACGACCTGTTTTTCTTTAACAACTTTCTTTAAAAATTCCATAACTTGATACCAATTTAAACCGCCCGGCTCGGGCGTACCGGTTGAAGGTAGGACTGACGGGTCAAAAACGTCCAGATCAAGACTAATATAAACTTGCTCGGTTAATTTGGCAATGGCCTTGTCCTGCCAATCGTTTCTATTATATATTTCATGCGCGAAAAAAACTCTGTCTTTTTCTAAAAACGGCTTTTCATCGGCGCCCATACTGCGGATGCCAACTTGCACGATCGGACTAGTTTCTTTGATCCTCCCCATGACGCAACCATGATTATATTTTGAGCCATAATACTCTACCCTAAGGTCGGTATGCGCGTCTAACTGCAAAACCGATAAATTCTTATATTTTTGACGATAGGCGCTGGCCGCTCCGATACTGACCGAATGTTCACCACCAACGGTCACCACTAATTTATCTTTGGCCAGAAAACCGGCGACCGCCTGTTTTACCGCCGCCACCATCTTTTCCGGCGCGCTCTTTTTTAAAACCGCCGGAGCCGTAAAAATACCTTGCCGGTAAACTTCCGAATCGGTTTCTATATCGTAAAGCTCTAAATATCGCGAGGCACGCAACAAGGCCGCCGGCCCCATATCCGCTCCCTTCAGCCAAGTTGAAGTGTCATCATAAGGCACGGGCAAAATGACTACTTTCGCGGTTGCCAATTTTGAGTTGGCTTCGGGCAAAGGACCGAATTTGGTTTTATTTGACATAAAATCTATTATAATTTATTTTTTTAAGGCGGGCGAAAGTATATATTTTAAGCGCATATGAAATTATATTATTTTTTCTTAAAATTATCCAGACCCAATTTATATTAATTTTAAGAAAAAATACTCAAATTTCATCGGCCTTTAACGCTCGCGAAAGCGGGTGGATAAATATATACCTTCGCCCGCCCAAATTTCACTCTACTCTAACCTGATTATTTTTACAAATCTCACTATAAATTCTGGCGCTCGGACGCGGCAGGCGCGCGAAAGTTTTCCGATCCACGACATAAAGCCCAAACTTCGGCTTAAACCCATGAGCCCATTCAAAATTATCTATAAGCGACCAATAAAAATAGCCGCGCGCATCAACGCCTTCGCTAATGGCCTGATGGACATATTGCAGATGACCAGTAATAAATTTAACTCTCTTTTTATCGCCCTGGTCGGCCAAACCATTTTCCATAATAAATAACGGTTTTTTAAATTTAGCGTAATTTTTTAAAACTTGATAAATCCCGGCCGGATAAATCTCCCAGCCCATATCAGTTACCTCTTTATTTAAATTTTTTCTAAACGGCGGATACCAGGCCAGGCGGTCATGAAAATAATAATCCAGGCCTAGAAAATCAAATTTATTCTTTAACTTTTTGACAAACCGGTCATTCCAGCAATGATCGGCTAATTTAGCAGAAAAAACTTCTACCAGATTCCCTTTATGCGCCGGCTCAAAGTAATTAGTCAGCATGGTTAGCCCGATCTTGGCGGCTGGAATTTTTTCATGAATGATGCCATAACCGGCTCGATGCGCCTTAACCAGATTCTGGCAAACTCGCCAGGCCTGGAAAATATTTTTTTTATTTGGCGGAAACTTGGCCGTTAAATAACCGTTAGCGATGTAGACCATGGGCTCGTTAATCGTTACCCAATAATCCACATACTCCCCTAGTTCGCGCGCCGCCAATTCAACATACCGCGCGAAATATTCTATCGCTTGGTTATTAGCCCAACCGCCTTGAGCAGTCAGCCATAAAGGATTAGTCCAATGCCAGAGAGTTAAAACGACTTTTAAATTTCTTTTTTTAGCGGCTGCCAGCACCTGCCGATAATGTTTAATCTCCGCCTGATCGAATTTACCCTGTTCCGGTTCCAGCCGCGCCCATTCCAGCCCCATTCTATAGGCGCCGCAGTTTAGGCCTTTTACCAAATCTAAATCCTCTTCATACTTATTATATGAATCACAGGCCTGGCCGCAGATAAAATCACTCAGATTTTTATTCTCTTCTTTTAACTTCTTCCTTCTAACTTCTGTTCTCTCCCATTCGCTCCAATCATTATCAATGCCGCCTTCAATCTGATAGGCCGAAGTGGACACGCCCCAGAGAAAACCTGGAGGAAATTTTAAAATCTTTGCCATATATATCGATTTTTTTGCTTCTTTATTCCGCTAACTGGCGGACCATTTTCTTATCTTTATTATATCATTTTTCCAACTTTTAATAAAAATATCGCGAAATCAGTTGACTTTTCGCTAAAATTATTGTAAAGTTAAAAAATAAATTATAAAAAGCGTTATTTTCACAAAAGTGAAAATCCAGAAAATCGCTATTGGTTAACATCACCATGTTTCTGGATTCCGGCTCGGAGGCCGGAATGACAAATCAATTGCATGAATATAACCGAACTAGCCAGAATTTTAAAAATTCCCACCCAGGAGTTGCGCGATAAACTGCCGCAACTGGGTTTTGATATTGGCCAAAAAGCCATAAAAGTTGACGATAAAATCGCCAGCCGAATTATTAATCATTGGCCGATTTTAATTAAGCAACTAGCGGCTAAAGAAGCGGCCGAGAAAAAAGCCACTGCTACGGAAACGACTATGGTTACCGAGAAAAAGGCCATAAAAATTCCCAACTTCATTTCCGTTAGAGATTTCTCAACCCTAACCGGCGCGCCGGTTAACAAAATTCTGGCCGAACTCATGAAGAATAGCATTTTCAGCTCGCTCAATGAAAAAATTGATTTTGAAACCGCGGCCATTATCGGCTCGGACTTGGGCTTTAACGTTATTTTAGCTGAAACCAATGAAGCCGACATAACCGCTGAAACCGACCTCATGCAAGAAGTCTTGGATCGGGAAACCGACGCTGATCTTAAACCCCGGCCGCCGATCATCGTGGTCATGGGCCATGTTGACCATGGCAAAACTAAATTGCTAGATGCTATCCGCCAAACCAATGTCGTGGCCGGCGAGGCCGGCGGCATCACCCAGCATATCGGCGCTTACCAGATAACTCATAAAAATAAAATCATCACTTTTATTGATACTCCCGGCCATGAAGCTTTTACCGCCATGCGCAACCGCGGCGCCAAAATCGCCGACATCGCGATTTTAGTGGTAGCGGCCGACGATGGCGTTAAACCGCAAACGGTTGAGGCCTACCGCATAATTGAAGCGGCCAAACTGCCCTTTGTCGTGGCCATCAATAAAATTGACAAGCCCGAAGCTAATTCGGAGATGGTCAAGAGAGAGCTGGGCGAACAATTAAACATTATTCCCGAAGACTGGGGCGGTAAAATCGTCTGCCTACCGATTTCGGCTAAAAATAACACCGGCATCAATGAATTATTGGACATGCTGCTCTTAACCGCGGAGATGGAACAAAAAAACATTAAAGCCAATCCTAACGCAACCGCTGGCGGCACCATCATTGAATCTCATGTTGATCGCGGCGAAGGCCCGGTGGCCACGGTCTTAATCCAGAACGGCCAGCTTAAAGTCGGCGATCCGCTGATTTTTAATGGCCTCTTGTATGGCAAGGTCCGAGCTCTAAAAAATTATTTCGGCAAAAATATTGCTCTGGCCACGCCAGCCATGCCAGTAAAAATTATCGGCCTAAAGATGGCGCCGGCAATCGGCGACATCATGCAGGTGGGCGCAGGCGAAAAAGTTAAAATCAGAAAAATTAATTCCCAGAGCCGGGATACCATGAAACCAAGCGAGGAAAAGAAAGAAACTGCCGACGCCAAGAGCATCAATCTATTAATTAAGAGCGATGTTTTAGGGTCGGGCGAAGCCATTGAAGGGTCGCTCGCCCGAATTGAAACTCCGGAAATTAAAATTAGAATTGTTAATAAAGGACTAGGCAATATCACCGAAGGTGATGTCTCCCGCGCCCAGGCTAGTAACGCCAAATTAATCGGCTTTAATGTTAAAGTTACTCCTTTGGCCGCGAAACTGGCGCGCGAAACCAAGGTTAAGATTAAAACTTACGGAATTATCTATGAACTTATCAATGATCTTAAAGCCGAAGTCGCCAGTTTAGTTGAACTGGAAATGGAACGAGTTGATTCGGGCCGGATGAAAGTTCTGGCTATTTTCCGGACTGAAAAAGGCAGCCAAATTGTCGGCGGCCGGATTATTGACGGCAAAGTTGAGGCCAAATCCTTAATTGAAGTCAAGCGCGATAAAGAGATACTGGCCGAAGGCAAGCTGATTAAACTGCAAGTCGCCAAACAAGATGTCAATGTGGTTGAAACTAACCAGGAATGCGGCGTTAGCTATGAAGGCAAACCGGTTATTAAGGCAGACGATATTTTGCAATTTTATAAAATGCAAAAGAAAAAGAAATAATTTAGCCCCTTTAACAAAGGGGTCGCCCGAAAGGGCGGGGGATTTATAAAACGAATAAATAAAAATTAAATCCCCCTGACCCCCTTTGTTAAAGGGGGCAATATCTTTTATGCCCAGACAAATTGAACGGTTAAACGAGCAACTAAAAGAAGAACTGGCCAATCTAATCATAAAAGAAATGCCATTAAACAACGGCCTGATAACCGTTTGTTTTGTCAGTTGTTCGCCTGACTTAAAATACGCTAAGATCGGCATCTCGGTTCTGCCAGAAAAGTACGGGCCTTCGGTTTTAAGAAAATTGCATAAACTCTCCGGCCTCTTCAGCCGAATTTTAAAAAATAAGTTAAAAATTAGACAGATACCGAAATTTAGCTGGGTGTTTGATAATACCGAGAGCGACGCGGCAAAAATAGAAGCGGTATTGAAACAGATTAAGGAAGAAGAGATTCAATCTCCATCTGTCATTGCGAGGAGCGCCTTTAGCCCCGAGCTTGACCCGGGGGACGAAGCAATCTCACGGATGTCTATATCTCATTAAATCTCGCCACTATTACATTATGACTATTCTGGCCGTTCGTGAGATTGCTACGCCCCGACCAGAGCATCGGGGCTCGCAATGACAATTTATATATGGATACTCAATTATTCAAAAAGGCCTATTCTCTCATAAAAAACGCCAACAGCATTCTCATCGTCACTCATGAAAATCCTGACGGCGACGCGGTGGCGTCGGTTTGCTTAATGGCCGAGATAGCTAAACAAGTCAAAAAAACCTATTGGCTTTATTGCCATAATTCGCTGAATTATCAAAACGAATTTTTGCCCCACTTAGATGAATTTAAAAATTATTATGATAACTTTAATTTTGATTTAATTGTCACTTTAGATTGCGGCTCGGTTGAACGAACTAAGCTGGAAAAAGAGATAACTAAGAGGCGCGCCGATCAACTAGTCTTAGAAATTGACCATCATCCCAGGGCGCGTGCTTACGCCAATTTAGAAGTCCGCGATTCAACCGCGGCCGCCACCACGGAAATTCTCTACCACTTTTTAAAAATCAATAAAATTAAAATCAATAAAAATTTGGCTGATTGCGTCTTAACCGGGATCTTAACCGACACTGACAACTTCCTCTATCCTTCAACTTCTCCCGAAACTATCAACATCGCTTCGGAAATGCTGGCCGCTGGCGCGCGGCTGCCGCAAATTATGGAAAATACCTGGCGCAATAAAAGCATTGGCTCAATGAAAGCTTGGGGCAAGGCCCTGACGCGGCTTAAAATCAATCCTAAATATAATTTCGGCTTTACGGTCCTAGAAGCTGAAGATGTGCCGCCGGAAATAACCGAAGAAGAACTTGAAGGCATGGCCGGCTTCTTAAGTAACCTAAATGGAGTTAACGCCATCATGCTTTTGCGAGAAATGCCGGATGGAACAATCAAAGGCAGCTTAAGAGCAACTAAGCCCAATATCAATATTGCCCGACTGGCGGCTACCTTAGGCGGCGGCGGACACGCCAAGGCCGCCGGCTTCAGCATCAACGGCAAACTTGAAAAAACGGAAAACGGCTGGAGAATAGTGTAAAAAAAATTAATTTCTAATTTTCAATTTCTAAACAATGATTTAATATTTTAATTTTCAAAAAGCCCATTTTTTAGATAATGAATTACCCCACCGCAAGCGGATGAGGTTTCCGCTTATCTTATTATGTCAGAAAACCTTAGCGGTTTTCCGACACCTTTCCCTTGCAAGGAAACCCCACCCTAAAGGGCTGGGGAATAAGCTACGCTATTTAAAATTAAGTCATTGAAAATTGTTTAAAAATTAAAAATTGATAATTGAAAATTAATAATTCGGTTGACATCGCCAAATATATTCTTTACAATATACTCGTAAATAATTTAATTCTTAATCTAATAACCATATGTCATTAATTCCCACGGTTATTGAAAAATCCGGCCAAATCGAACGGGCCTATGATATCTACTCCCGCCTGTTAAAAGATCGCATCATTTTTTTAGGCGAACCCATCACCGACCATGTAGCCAATATCGTCATCGCCCAATTTCTCTTCTTAGACGCGGAGAATAAAGACAAGGACATTAAGTTCTATATCAATACTCCGGGCGGTTCGGTCACGGCCGGCCTAGCGATTTATGACACCATGCAATATGTTAAATGCGCTGTTTCCACTATTTGCGTCGGCTTGGCCGCTTCCATGGGCGCGGTGCTTCTGGCCGCGGGCAAGAGCGGCAAAAGGTTCGTCCTGCCCAATTCGGAAATTCTCATCCATCAAGTCATGGGCGGTTTTGAAGGCCAGGCTTCGGACATCAAAATCCATTCCGAGCATATTTTAAGAGTCAGGGAGAAATTAAATAAAATCTTAGCCAAGCATACTGGCCAGCCGATTACCACTATTGAAAAAGACACGGATCGGGATAATTTTATGAATGCTGAAGAAGCCAAAAAGTACGGCATTATTGATAGAATAATTACCAAATAAATCTCATAACTCACAACTCGCGGCTTAAAATTAAAAACAGCTAAATTTTCTTAATTTAGCTGTTTTTATTTACCTTACCGAAAAAAATTTTAATTTTAGCTAACTATTGACAAAATAAATTAAATTGTGATAGGGTTTTAATAATATCGGAGTTGCTCTGATATTACGAAAGGGTCAAGGGCATAATCCTTTCGTCTGCTCATTGCAAAAAATGCCCAACAAACCAAGGCGCGAAAAAATCCGCGCCGCCATCGGAGCAAAAGAACATCATGCCAACCGAAAAAAAATCAGCGAAACCAGCAAAAGCAACGAGGAAAAGGACATGCGGCGCGCGCCGGAGCATAAAGCGTCCCGCAACTGTTGGCGCAAGAGTGACCGCGCTCACGCCACCCGAGCCCCTGCCAATGCCACTGCCAGCGCCCGTGCCCGAAACGGCTACGGAACTTGGCGAACCCCTGCCGCCGCCAACGCCCGTGGCTGAAGCCGAACCGCCCGTGGAACTGCTCTACATGCTGAAGGGGCAAACCGCCCCCGAAACGCCGCTTGCACCGACGGCTGCGACCGCAGCAATGGCGGAAACGGAGGAACCACCATCGGCCCCAACCACGTATGAACCGCTGGCTGGACAGCCTGCGGAAACAGGAGAACAACCGGCCACCTCTGAAGCTGCGGCGACAGCGCCTGCGGCCGTATCAACTGAAGAGCGGCCGGCCGGAAACAGGAGACACGACTTCATGACCGAAAATCCGCAACCGGCCGCGGCCAAGGCACCGGTGATAACGGGTCTTCAAAACGGACAAGAAACCACTTAGCAGGAAACAAACTGCTTAAACTTCCAAACACAAAGCCCCGCCGGGATCATCTGGCGGGGCTTCATTTTTGAGAAAGGCCGGACAAAGGTTTTAGTTTTGAGCGCATATGAAATTGTTTGTATTTTTCTTGAAAAGAAAAATACCCAAATTTCATCTAAGCGAAAAACTAAAACCTTTGTCCGGCACTAAATCGTTAATTACAAATCAAACACCTTTAAATGGATTTTCTTGGCCTCTTGATCGGACAATTCTTTATAAGCCACCCGTATAGTATATCTTGTTTTATTTTCCCCGCCCGAACGACTGGCATCGTTCAGTCGGGCGGGCAGAGGGTAAATATCGGCGATAGTTAATGCCCAGAGATTTTTTCTATCTAACTTTTTTTCTAACTGATTAAGGTATTTATAAACCGACTCATTTTTATTTAATTCAATATTAGCGTCCAGATAAATTAATTTCTGCGTCAGTTCAACTGCCGGATTATTCTTTACGCCCTTAAGCATCTCGGTAATTAAAGTAATATCAATTTCAGAGAAATAAACATTTAGCTTACTCTCTGGCGGTCTTAATTTATAAATTATGCCGATGACTTTCCCGTTAGCGTAAATATCCCAAGCCGAACTCGGGTTGGCCAGGGCCGGTTTGATTTTGGCGTTAAAATATTTAAGATCACTAAAACCTAACGAACGCAAAAGTGTTTCCAGATTATTTTTAAATTCCGGAAGCGACTTGTCTTTAGGCGCGGACATTAGCCCGAGCGACTCATGCTCCAGATATTTTCCGCCCTGCTCCCCAAAAACCTTGCCAATTTCAAAAATGTCAATAAATTTTATGTTCTTCTTAGTGTATTCATCAAGTTGAATTAACAGGCCGGAAGCGATGGATTGTCTTAAAATCGGATAAAGATCATTAATTGAATTCTGGGCGGCTATGGCCTGCCAATCAGAATAATTAGCCGCGGCATTATCCTCCGGCTTAGTTAACGGCCAAGACAGAATTTCATCAAAACCCAAAGCATTTAAAATATCCCTGATTTTTTCCGCTAAAACTATATTCTTCGGCGTGATATCCGGCGCTGCCTGCAATTTCGGCACTTCCTTCGCCGGTATTTTATCATAGCCATGAATTCTAATTACTTCCTCAATCAAATCTTCGGGAAATTCTAAATCCTGACGATAGGTCGGCGGCGTGACCAGAAAACCGCTACCAGATTTTTTAACCGTAAAATTCAAATCATTAAATATTTTAAGCGCTTTTTCTTCGGATATGGCAATGCCAGCAAACTGACTCGGCAATTCGGGGCTAAATTCTATAGTCGGCGAAACATATTGCTTAGGATAAAACTCAAATGGCCGACTAATTGCTTTAGCGCCGCTATATTCTTCAATTAGCGCTACCAAGAGCTCCATGGCCGATTGCACGCCGCTTGGATCCAATTCTTTTTCCAGGCGGTGGCTGGCTTCGGTCACGATATTTAAGCTTCGGGAATTCTTTCTGATAACCGCGCGATTGTAAATCGCCATTTCGGCAATTAGTGTATCAGTCTTATCATCAATCTCGGCCGCTTGGCCGCCGATTAAGCCGGCCAGAGCGATAATATTTTTATCATCACGGATAATTATTTCTTGGTCTTGTTTTAACGACACGACGGCGCCAAACAGGGTTTTAATTTCAGTAAAATTATGATTCAACGACCACTTAATCCCGCCATTGACTTTACTAAAATCAATTAAGTGCGAGGGATAGCCGGTTAAAAACATGACATAATTAGATAAATCCACCAATAAATTAACGCTATTAATGCCGTGAAAACCGACATATTCTTTAAGCCAAGCCGGGGAATCGCCGTTCTTAACGCCGGCTAATTTCACGGCCAAAACTCTTTTGACAAATTTTTCAGACTCAACTTTGATATCAAGCCGACCGCCTGCGCAGGCAGGATCATCGGCCGCGGCAATTTTCTTGACTTCAGGCAATTTTAATTTTAAGCCGTAATAGGCGGCCACTTCTCTGGCTAAGCCAAAAACACCTAAGCAATCGGCGCGATTTTGCCTGACTTCAAAACCAATTAGATAGTCTCGGCGGTTTTTAAATTTAACCTCGTCAAAGCCGTCCATCATAAAACCGGTCAAGCTCAAAGCTTCACCTACTTCTTTCGGGTCGGCTTTTAAGCCAGGCACCAATTCTTTAATTTGACTATATAAAACTTTCATTTTCGTAATATTTATAACCTAAATTACCGCCTAATAAGGTTCTAATATCCGTAATATTATATTTAGCCATGACCAAGCGATCCAGTCCTAAGCCAAAAGCAAAACCCTGCCATTTCTTAGCATCAATCCCGGCCTTTTTCATGACATTGGGATGAATAATCCCGGCGCCGCCGATTTCCATCCAACCTATGCCTTTACAGATTGGGCAACCCTTGCCTTGGCAATTAAAACACCTAAGATCAATGCCAGCGCCTGGTTCAACTTCCGGATAATATTTATTGCGATAACGGACAATCACTTCCGGACCGTACATTTTTTTTAATAAAACATTAAAAACTCCAAATAAATCTTTTAAGCTTGCTTCATTAAGCACCGCCGCGGCTTGATATTGATGAAAAATAAAATGGTTGCTTTTATTAACATTTTCATTCCGGTAAACTCGGCCTGGCGAAACGATTTTAAACGGCGGCTTATAATTTTCCAGAACCCTGGCTTCAATCGAAGAAGTTTGTGTCCGTAACAAAACATTCGGCTCTTTAATGTAAATTGTATCCTGCATATCTCTGGCCGGATGATCAAACGGCACATTTAATCTCTGAAAACAATATTCATCCTCTTCTATTTCCGGTCCGTCCATAATGCTAAAGCCCAACCTCGTAAATAGCTGATTCATTTCTCTAATGGTCTTGGTAATGGGATGAAGATGGCCAATTTTCGGCAAATCATAATTTAATTCTTCCGCTCCGGCTTCAAGTTCTGATTTCAATTTATCACCTTTGAGCAAATTTTCTTTGGCCTTAAACAGATCTAGAGCTTCCTGATAGAGTTGCTTCATCAAAGGCATTTTTATTTTCTTTTCGGCCACGGTTAAATTCTTTATCTCTTTAAGAGCTAATTTTATGGAACCGCTATCACCGAAATACTGACGCCAAATTTTCTCCGTATCATTAATCAGTCGAGCGGACAATAAATCCCGCTTAAGCGAATCTATTAAATTTTTTACTTTATTTTCCGACATAAAGAAAAAAATCCAGGACTTTATTCTTCCTAGTTTTCGGCTTAACTAACTTCAGTTTAGCACTTTTCCGGTAAAAAATCCAGTAAATACATCAACCTTGAATCTCACCACTAAAACCATCTAAATTAATGGCCAATCTTATCATCCCCTACCATTTTTCCCGAAAGAGTGATATAAAATATAGCTATGGGGGGGGAATTAACCCGAATGTTTCAATTCTATCAGAATCGGGTCGGCTTTAAATAAGTCCGACGCTTCTGCTAATTGAAACTAACGGCTGCTCTTTCCAAAACCTCAATTTATAGAAAGGACTAGTATGAACATTCTACTGCTCTACCCAGAGTTTCCAGACACCTTCTGGAGCTTCAAACATGCGCTAAAATTCATCCGCAAGCGCGCTTCATTACCACCACTGGGCCTACTGACCGTGGCAGCTATGTTGCCTACTGGCTGGGCAATGCGCTTGGTTGATCTAAACGTTAGCCGGCTGACCGATGCCGACTTGAATTGGGCAGATTGTGTATTCATTAGCGCCATGGTCGCGCAACGGAGTTCATCAGAACAATTAGTTAGCCGTTGTCATGCGTCCGGGAAAAAAATCGTGACCGGCGGTCCGCTATTTACCGCTGAACATTATGCTTTCCCTAAAGTCGATCACTTCGTACTTAACGAAGCCGAAATTACCTTGCCGCTTTTTCTGGCGGATTTAAGCAATGGTACGGCTCAGCGCCTTTACCGTTCCGGCAAATTCGCGGATATGGAGAAAACTCCGGTTCCACGCTGGGATCTCCTGGACATGGGGGCTTATGCTTCTATGAGCGTGCAGTATTCGCGCGGCTGTCCGTTTGACTGCGAATTTTGCGATGTCACTCTGCTCTTCGGCCATCGGCCGCGAGTTAAAACCGCGCGACAGATAATCGCCGAACTTGATGGTTTACTCGCGGCTGGCTGGAGAAACAATGTCTTTTTTGTTGACGACAACTTGATCGGCAACAAGCGGCAACTCAAAACCGAGCTCTTGCCGGCGCTAATCGCTTGGCAAAGTCGTACCGGTCGCAAAACGCCCTTGTTTACCGAAGCGTCCATCAATCTGGCCGATGACGAAGAATTGATGCGCTTAATGGTAAAAGCTGGATTCAAGCGCGTGTTTATCGGCATCGAAACGCCGGAGGCGGCTGGTCTGGCCGAGTGCAACAAGCGCCAGAATCAAAGGCGTGATCTGGTCGCCGATGTCAAGCGCATTCAACGCGCTGGCCTTGAGGTACAGGGTGGATTCATTGTTGGCTTTGACAGCGACACGGCGGCAATCTTCGCACGGCAAAAAGAATTCATCCAAAAAAGCGGCATTGTCACGGCCATGGTCGGCATGCTTAGCGCGCCTCCCGGCACTAAGCTCTGGCTACGGCTTAAACGGGCCAATCGAGTGGTTGGCCACCTCTCCGGCGATAATGCAGACGGCACCACCAACATCATTCCGCTCATGGGCGCGGAAAAATTGCGTGATGGTTACCGACGCTTGATGGAGCACCTATACGCACCGGGGAATTACTATCAACGAATCCGGACATTTCTCAGAGAATACCGGATGTCCAAGACTAAACCGCGTCTTGACCGCCAACACATTCTGGCCTTCTTTCGCGCCTGCTGGCACTTGGGGATAGTTAAACGAGGCGGACGTTGTGAATTCTGGGCATTTCTCATCTGGACTTCGTTCCGTAAACCTCGTTCCTTGCCCATGGCTGTGGAAATGGCCATTAATGGTCATCATTTCCGCAAGGTGACCGAATTGCACATTCAAGGATCTTAAGAAAACACTAACCGGACGGTTCACCCCGCCCGGTTTTTTTATTCTCGCACATATGACAAAACGCCGGACAAGGATATTTATTTTGAGTACATACGAAATTTGGGTTTAAGTTAATTTTTGGGTGCTTAAAAGATTGATATTTTGCCATAACTTAGATAAAATACGGGTATAATTTACAATTAAACATAAATCTATGGTTATGGTATATAAAAAAATGTTCTTTTTGCAAATCATTCGAAGTCATCAAGAAAGGCAAACGGCGGAATGTCCAAAGATATAAATGCATTGCCTGCGGA
>Ga0209211_10005455_pt1 | contig 18999 bp, 16 predicted proteins | sample RifGroA2_FD_183992 | JGI IMG/M metagenome (GOLD analysis project Ga0209211, IMG submission 183992) | Groundwater microbial communities from Rifle, Colorado, USA - Groundwater A2 (SPAdes) (version 2) | ecosystem: Environmental > Aquatic > Deep subsurface > Groundwater | place: Rifle, Colorado...
AATTCTTAGAATCGCCCCCCTCCTTTTTCATTTCTTGGAAGAGCTGTGCCGAAAAATTCGCAAAAACGGCTCTTTTTCTGGAAGCACCTCAGGCACGATTGTTGATATTGTAATCACTGAGATTCTAAGTCCCCCACAACAGCTCGTTGTCCAAAGATAGCCTCCTTCGACGAGCTGATCTAGGCTGCCGTTCGGCGTACGGCAGCCTTTTTTGTTTCCACCTTGAAAGATGTCCTTTTCGTCAAAAAAAGAGCTCCCTGACCGGAATCCGGGAGCTCTTTTCCTAAAAACCCTGACCGCTCACTTCCCTTTTGCGATTTCGACTATGGTTTCGAAGGCCTTCGGGTCATCACTTTGCCCCAGCCAGAAGATAGCCTGCTTCCTGATTTTCGGATTGGAGTGAGTTTTCGCAATCCTGATGATTTCCGAGAGCCCTCCATTACCGTGAATCTGGGTCAAAGCAAATACCGCCTGCTTTTGCACCTCGACATCATCGTTGTTGTAGGCAAAATCCTTTAACGTTTCGACGACTCTTTCGGAGGCCTGCTGACCGAGCCAAAAGACGGCCTTCTTCCTCACCTCCCGATGTGGACCATTTTTCCCGAGGTCGATCAGAACATCGATTGACGCTTCGGTCCCGATCTGGCTGATCGCAAACACAGCCTGTTCCGCGACATCCTGTGAAGCCTCATTCCGCGCAGTTTTTGTGAGGAATCCCAGAGCCTCCGACGAATTCTGCTGACCGATCCAGAACGCAGCATCCCTCCTGACATTCGTCTGATCATTTCCCTCTACGACTGCTTTCAGCAACCCAAAGGCCGCAGGAGAATCATGCATTCCATAGGCCATGATGACTCTTCGTTTCTGCTTCACACTTGAGGACTTCTGGAACAGTTTCTTGAGCAGATCCAGGCTCTCCTCTGTTGATGCTTTGCCCAGCCAGATGAGCGGCAGGCCTTCCAGGTCCACACTAAGGTTCATATTTGTCGGCTGAACCTCCTGGATCTGACTTTCAATGGCGGAGGGATCTGAAAACCGGAAGAGGAACGCTACTTCTTTCATCACCTTCTTCTCAGTTCGTTTTCTCTCGCTTCTCGACAATGCTTTTCGGGCAGCGTCGCGAAGGTCATCAGCCGGATTCTCAATATGGACGCCGGTGATCGTCTCATACAGGGAAACTTCCTCGCTGCCTGGATATGTTCGGTGAGATCCGACCCATGAATCCTCTCCCATGAGCCTGTCGATGGAGTAGGCAATCCATCCTCCCTGTTTGAACTGGGCCTCTCCGGCCTGTGAAAGCGCCCACGACCATCGGTCACCGAGTTTCCCGGCTGTTGCCGGGGCCTTGCGGACTCCCTGGGCGATGATGCACGACCCCGGGACAAAGAGCATTGCCGCCAATACCGACATCATGATCAGTTTCATGGAGGTCCTACTTTTCAATGAGTTCGATCAGAGCAGTGCGGGCTTTTTCCGTTCCGATTTGTCCCAGAGCGTTGACCGCTGCGGTACGAAGCCTCTTGTCGGTCCCTTCACGGGCAATCCCGACCAACACGTCGACTGCATCATCGCTGCGCGAATTCGCAAGAGCGTAGACGGCGGCCAGTCTCAGTTCGGGATCCTTCTCTTCCTTCAGAATCTGAGTGAGCTGTTTGACGGATTCAGTTCCTCCCGACTCAGCCACCATATAGAGAACGGCTTTTTTCACTTCGATGAATTTTGCCTTCTTCAGGATATCAAGGAAGAGGCTCTCTGAACCCGGCTCGGTAAGATTCCGAAGGGCATACACGGCCGTTCTTGCCATTCGTTCGTCGTCACCCGTTGTGGCAATCCCGATGAGGAAGTCCTTTGCATCCGTTGATTGTGAATTTGCGATTGAATGCAGAGCTGCCTCTTTGGTTTTGGAATCGGAACTTTTTGCGTAGACCTCCTGAAGGACCTTGCCGACACCCGCTTCGTGCGTATTCCCGATCGCGTACGTAGCCGCACGGCGGAGATTCAGATCGGCATCCGTCAAGGCAACCTCTCTCAGAATATCGAGACCCGCTGCATCCTGTCGATTCGCCAGTGCATAAAGGGCCGCCTCACGGATTTTCGCTTTCTTTCCTTCCTTCATGATCTTCTTCAGCGCGGTTATGGCATCGTCCCGATTGAAGTTTCCCAGAGCATATGTCGCCGCCCTGCCGAGGGATTCGTCGTTGTCGTTCAAAGCAATATCCACCAGAATCGGGATTGCCTCCTCGTTTTGCGTGTTGGCAGTCGCGTAAAGTGCGGCCTCCCTGACCTTGCTGTCAGTCGTCGTGGAGGTCAAGACCGCTGTGAGGGCCTTCGCGGCCCCTGCACCGCCCCTATTTCCGATGGCATAGACGGCGCTTTTACGCACCTTCATGCTCTTGTCATTCTTGGCAATGTCGATGAGCTTGTTCAGAGCCGCTTCGGACTGAAACTGCCCAAGGACGTAGACAATCTTATCGCGCAGGCGTTCGCTTTTCCCCTTGTCAAAGAGGCTCACGATGGCGTTGAACGCACGTTCATCCCCTACATTTTGGAGGGCGTAGAGCGCAGCCAGCTGAACTTCTTCGTCGTCTCCCTCCTGCAAAGATTTGAGGGTCGCCTCGTATTGCGGCTTGCCGGCCTTGGCCAGAGCATACGCGAGCCGCGCCATATTTGCCTTTGCGTCGTTCACCCACTTGCTCTTGGGATAGCCCTTGATGAATCTGTTGTACGATTCGAAGACTTCTTCAGGGGTCTCATTGAGCTTTTCCCGCGTGTAGCAATGCCAGAATGAAGCAGCGTCGGCCAACGAGCTCTTTGAATAGGACTTAAGGTACTCGTCGAGCGCCTTTTTCGCGTCGGTCCACCGTTCGTCCAAGACAAGCTCGTAGGCTTTCTGATATGCCTTTGACGCGGCATCCTGCTCATCCGGAAGTCCCGTGGTGATTACTCCAATCGGTGCGGCGGCCGCAAGCAGCAGCGTCAGTGCCCTCATCCGCAGACCCTTATTTTGCTTCTGTTCCATGGAATGCTCCTTTCTCAAATTCGTGACGACTTTGGTACAAATTCGTTCTTGGATGGAGGCGGCGCGCTTTCCTGGGCATTCATCTGTTCCAGATTTATCTTCAGGAGAAGACCTTTCCTTTCCACCCCATCACGGACAATTTCCAGCGCCGGAAAATCCTTGCTCGCTTCGAGATTCGCAATCTGCAGGAGGATCACCTCCAGATCCCCGACCAGCTTCTTCATTTGCTGCTGATCCGCCTCGGTCAATTCGGATTTCAGTGTTCCCGCTTCCTTGACCAATACGCGGGAAACTTCCTGTTGCTTGGAGAGATTCTGCGAGCTGGGCGTCATGCCATTGCCGTTGACGATTCCAAGGAGAAGAATCTTCGAGCGCTGCAGATAATTTTGCGCCCGCTCATTCAACACTGCCCTCTCCGCATCCGACAGGCGATCGGAAAGCTGTTGCGCGTCGAATTCCGGCCCGGCCGTGAGGGCGAGCCTGCCAATCAGGATTCCGACTGCAAGAATCGACAGCGCTGCAGCCCCGTACGAGATTGCAGGGCGGAAACGCAAGAATTCGACGATTCGCGGCCACAGAGCAATCCCGGCCTTTCCCGCCCGCCGGCTCGATCCGATAGCTGCCGCGAGCTCGTTCCAGAAGATTGTCCAATCTACCTGGGTCATTTCTTTACGAGTTCGCCCGCGCATGTCAGTCGCAACCGTGCGAAGGTCCGCAAAGGCGCTGAGGCACTCGGCGCATACCGACAGATGATTCTCAAATTCTTTCCGCTGACCCTCTTTCCATTCCTGATACAACGCATTCACAAACATGTTGCGACATTCACGATGTGTCATCACGCCTCCTCCATTCCTAGATCCTGACGGTAGAATGCCAGTTCTCTCTGCAGGTGTTTCAGCGCCCGGAAGAGAATCGACTTCACCGCACCTTCTGAGATCCTGAGCGTCGCCGCAATCTCCTTCAAGGGCATGTCATTGTAGTGGCGCAGGACAAAGATCGACCGTTCGCGGGGTGCAAGGCTCTTCAGAGCCTTGTCGATATGCATTTGGGTGATGCTTGATTCCGCTTTCTTTTCCGGGTCGTGTGATGTGTGCTCCTGAAACATTGCGGCAACCTCAACATTGTCTTCAAACTCTGCATGCGGTTTCATAGCTGAAAAAGATTTCCGTGATCGGTGATCATAACATGCATTGACGGCGATGCGGTAGAGCCAGGTGCCGAGCTTCGCCTCTCCCCGAAACCGGTGAAGGGACCGGTGCGCTTTCAGGAAGATCTCCTGGCAAACATCTTCGGCGTCGTGGCGATTTCCCGTCATATCGTAGGCGATCCTGAACATTTTTACCTTGTAGCGATCCACAATTTGGCGAAAGGCATCAATACTCCCTTGTCTGGCCCGTTCAACGAGGATCTCGTCGACGAACGCCGCTTCCACCGGACCATTTGATTGTGAGGATGTCATCTCAGTTGGAAGACGGCGCTGCTGCGTTGCTACCGAAAAGGCGTTTATGGCCGGCACAAGATCCCTTTTCAATCAGTGGCACGAACAAGCGCTTGCTCCTGTGTTCAATGTATCAGACGGGGTGATGTGGCAAAAGGTTTGCATGAAATTGGCGAGGATTACAGCCAGAAGCAACGGGGCAAAAAAAGTCCCGCCCCTTGGGGGCGGGACCGGAATTCGGGAAGTTCGACCCTTCTAAAGGGAAAGCCAGTAGGTGAACTTCAGCATCAGGATGTTGTCCGTCGTCGCCGTGAGCATTCTGTCGACCGAACGATTGAAACGAAATGTTCCGTCGTTGAGATATCCTGAACTGCTGCGTGTCCAGACCAGGTAGAGGATCGAGCCCGGCCGGTATTCCCAACGGAGAACAGCATTCCCCCGGACAGACGTAATATTGAAATCCGGATTCGACACGACGAATGAGGACGACGACCCCGGCCCGTCAGGGTCAAACGTGTATGACGTGAGCGTTCCGTTTCCGTCCCGCGTCTCGGTAACCGTCGAGCCGTCCTCTCCATACTTCAGGAAATTGAATGTCTTCGGCTGCTTGAGTTCCTTGAACTCGTGATAGTCGCCGGATGAGATAAGCGGCTGCATGAACAATTGAAGACTGAGCTGCGGAGAGAAGGTCCAGTTCAAACGAATATTCGCGCTGACTGTGACCTGATTGAGCGTGGAGAAGACATATCTCGTGCCGTACGTCGCCGTGGCATTCGGGTCCGCAACAGCTTTGATATACTGCGCACGCGACCGATCCCGCCCGAACGACGGCCCCATCTCAAGGGAGATGTTTGGCGCCGGTTTCCACTCGACATTTGCGTCGATTCCCCAGCTCGGTTCGTCTGTCCTAAAGTAGGAATAACCGCTTAGTTCAAAGACGAGCTGTTTCCTGCTGTCGGTTTCGAATCCGCCATCAAACTGTCTCCCGGGCAGCTGGATCATCAGAGGGCCGCCCCTTGTGCGACGGCTGTCCACGGTGACGGGATTGTATGCAAATCCCCAATAGAAGGACCAATAGTTGGGAAACTCGATAAAGCCGTTGTGAAAGTACCCGTGCCACACTTTGTTCCCGTCATAGTCGAGATTCCCGAACGTCGCGACTTGAAACCGAAGGGAACGATAGTAGGCGGTGGGATCGGACCACTGATAGCCGGCAACAAAGTGACCGTTGATCAGATTTGTCCTCCACAAGAAGCCCAGATCATTCACATCATAACGCGGATCGATGGTTCCAATTGCGGTGTTGAGGAAGAACTGCCCTTTTTGTTTGTTGAGCATGACGCGGCCGGCAAACCCGGTCATCGACGTTGCAGAACTGTCAAGCCTGAAGTGTATGGCGTCGGGCCGCTGGAAATAATGAATCGAATTCTGCTGCAGTGACGTCATTCGGGTTCTCGTTCCAGCGACTCTGGACATTGATGCCCAGGCGGTGACGACATAAGCCTTGTCCTCATCAAGGAATGTCCACCCGTCAACACCCGCCACCAATGCGTTGCTATTCAATTCGTCACTGAGTCGCTGATCCGTGAAGAAACGGTTCGTGTAGGTTGCCATGAATCCGAGCCCCTGGCGGCCGGCGTCGAAGTCGCGCTGCACTCTGGCGACTCCATAGTAGGTAAACGGCTCGATCTCAACGGTAGATCGCAGCCCAGTGCTCTGGAGACTGGCAAATTCGCGTTTCGTGACGGCCTGTACGGCCCCGATCTTCCAATCATCGAACACACGACCGGTTATCTTTCCCGCGCCAAGAATGTGAGTCCCAAGGGGACGATCGGCGTAATCGTAGCCGGGCATGCTTCCCTGCGGAGCCCGTCCCACGCGGCGGCTGTAGAAGAGCGTCGGGCTTCCCCAGTTGAATCCCCAGAAGTTATTTGAACCTCCGTAACCAAACTCAAAAACGTTCGCCCCTTCGATGAAGAACGGCCGCTTCTCCTGAAAATAGGTCTCCACGTCGCTGAGGTTGACAACTGCCGGGTCGACCTCCACCTGACCAAAGTCAGGATTGATTGTTGCATCGAGGGTGAGGTTACTGCTCAATCCCACTTTCATGTCGGCGCCAAGACCTGCAAGATAGCGCGATCCGCTGTTGAACGGATCACCCTGTTGATGCTGCAAATATTCAGCGCGGGTGTTGAAGTACGGCAGGAATTCCACCTGCTGCGCGGGAGTTATCGAGTTGATGCTTGTCAAAGCGGGAAAACGGGAAACAAAACCGCTTCCGTTTCGGGGAGTGTAGACAAGATAATCCCTCTCATTCTTGCGACCGATCTCCCTCTTGAAATTCACACCCCAGACATATTCATCCTTTTGGTGAAATCGGAGCTGCGAGAATGGGATTCGTATTTCGAGGGTCCATCCCTTGCCGTCAACACGCGTCGACCCTTCCCACACACCGTCCCAGGAGTCATCGTCCCAGTCATCGTTGTAGAGAGTACCGTCGGTCTTTGTTCCGGCAGCACTCAGGGAGAAGTAATAGCCGCTGCGGCCGTCATGATACGGATCAACATAGATCGTGAACCAGTCGGCTGTTGTGAATGCATCCCGACGCCCGAGTATTTGCATGATTGAATCCGGAGCGGAATCGTACATCCTTGCTGCAACGTAGAGCGCAGCATCGTCGTAGGCAACCCACACTTCGGTCCTTTCTGTGGGGGCTTCTCCTTGATTCGGCTCGCTTTGCCGAAACTCAGAGAAACCGGGACCCTGCCATGGCGGTTCTGTCAAATTCCCGTCAATCTCGATTCGGTCAACAGTGTGAATTGCAGAGACGTTGGTCTTCGGAGCATTGTCCTGTGCACCTCCCACATTCCAGAAACATACCATTGCAAAAAGAAGAATAGCCGATGCCTTCATAGGGTGCCTCCATCCTGATCGTTTTTCGGCGTCAGTGCGTTCTCGGGGAAATGATAAGAACGATTATAGGACTGCTCAAACCCAAGAAAGGTTGTCCCCACTCGGCCCGACGGGTTGCATCATTTTGGGCAAATTCTTTCCTCTTTTGGATTTTTTCCCTATACTGAAGCCATGGATTCACTGGAAAGCTACCCTGTGTATGAGTTGGCCGATGTGGCCATCGATCCCACGATTTCTTCGCTGAGATTCCGATGCGACGTAAAACGTTGCAGGGGAGCCTGTTGCACCATCCCCGGCGGCCGGGGCGCACCGCTTCTGGACGCCGAAGTTGAGGAGCTCCAAAAGGCCCTTCCCGCTGTGGAGCGCTACCTGAGCCCCGAGCATCGGGAGGTAATTTCCCGGGATGGAGTTTTTGAGGGATCGCCTGGCGGATACTACACAACATGCGTCGACCATCGGGCGTGCGTTTTCGTGTTTATGGAGGGTGAAATCGCCAAATGTGCTCTGGAATTCGCCTATCTCAGGGGGGAAATTGCCTGGCGAAAACCGCTTTCCTGCCACCTTTTTCCTATCCGAATCGACCGGGGTAAGCAGGAAAGGGTCAGGTTCGAATATCTGATTGACTGCGAGCCCGCATATGACCATGGGTCGGCCACCGGGACCTACCTCTCCGACTTTGCCGCCGAACCGCTTGCAAGAGCCTACGGCAAAAGCTGGGTAAAGAAGTTCATCGATCTCTGTCGCCGTTTGAGAACAGACGGAGAGCCGTCGGGAGAACCGGAGTGACAACTCTTAATCTCACCCAGCAGCTTCGTCTCGGCCTCAAACTCACCCCCCAGCAGGTTCAGTACCTTAAACTCCTCCAACTTCCAAATCTTGCCCTCGAGCAGCGCATCAAGACCGAATTGGAGATCAATCCCATGCTCGAGGTAGAAGAAGACCTTGAGCCTGGACTCGAAGAGAATTCCCCCGAGGACGATGTTCAGGAGGAAGAGAAAACTGACGAGTCCACCGACGAAGGTTATACGATCGACGACTATCTGAACGATGACCAAGAGGGGCACAAGAGCCCCGAAGCGAAGTACTCTTCGAACGGGGACGAGGAGTACGAGGCACCGCTTCCTTCGACTCCACCGCTCTCCGAACGGCTTCTCGCGCAGTTCCGCATGCTCGAGGCGGACGACACGGACATTCTTCTCGCCGAAGAGATCATCGGGAACGTTGACGAAGACGGCTACCTTCGACGCGAGCTGCATCTTATCGTGCAAGACCTCAATTTAAGTTTCGGCCTCGAGATTCCGGATTTAAAGGCCGAAGAGGTTCTGCGGCGCATTCAACAGCTGGATCCGCCCGGTATCGCCGCACGCTCTCTGCAGGAATGCCTCGTCGCACAGATCAGGTCGGGCGTTACCGATCACTCCCTTCGCGAGCTCGCTCTCAGGATTCTCGAGCATCATTTTGAAGACCTGAAGCTCAAGCGATACGACGTTCTGGGCGAGCGATTGGGAGTAGGCACAGAAACACTGAGAAAGGTGGTAGAGCTTGTACAGCACCTCAATCCAAAACCAGGCGAGGGAGAGTTTTCTGCGCAGGAGAATTATGTGACCCCTGATTTCATTGTCGAAAAGGAGGAGGGTGATTTTCTCATAAGCCTTAACGACCGGACAATCCCCACGCTCCGGTTGAACAGAGCCTATCGTGAGCTCATCGCCCCAAAAGGGAAAAGAGCCTCAAAAGAAACCAAGGATTTCATAAAACAGAAATTCGAAGCGGCAAAGTGGTTCATTGCGTCGATCCATCAACGGCGCGAAACGCTCCTGAAGGTCATGCGCGTCATTGTTGACCGCCAGCGGCAATGGTTCGAAGAGGGGGAAATCCTCAAGCCGATGATCTATAAGGATGTGGCAGAAGTCGTGGGAGTGGATATTTCCACGATCAGCCGGGTGGTCAACAGCAAGTACGTCCAGACGGAATTCGGCGTTTTCTCATTGAAACATTTCTTCACATCCGCAATCGAGACGGAAAACGGCGAGGATCTGTCAAACCTGACCGTCAAGCAGAAGGTACGAGATATCATAGAGGTGGAAGATCCGAAGCAGCCTCTCAATGACGACAAAATTGCGGAACTTCTTCAGAACGAGGGAATCAAGCTCGCCCGACGCACGGTGGCAAAATACCGCGAGCAACTTGGCCTCCCCATTGCACGACTTCGAAAGAAAATCTGACATGGACAAGCCACAGATCCACGCAACCACGATTATCGGATTACAAAGGGACGGCAGGGCGGCCCTCGGCGGCGACGGTCAGGTGACTCTTGGTTCGACCATCATGAAACATCAATCGAACAAGATCCGCAGGGTCTACAAGGAATCCGTCCTTGTCGGCTTTGCCGGAGCTGCGGCGGATGCTTTCAGCCTTCTTGATCGGTTTGAGGAGCAGCTGGAAAAGCATCAGGGCCAATTGGTCCGATCGGCCGTTGAGCTTGCAAAACTGTGGCGAACCGACAAGTACCTTCGCCAGTTGGAGGCCATGCTGGCGGTCGTAGACAAGGACCACGCTCTTATTATCTCGGGAAACGGTGATGTCATCGAGCCCGACGACGGCATCGTTGCGGTGGGCTCGGGCGGAATGTATGCACTTTCAGCGGCGCGAATGCTGGTAAAGCACACGACGCATTCTGCGAAGGATATTGTGCGCGAATCGCTCGAAGTTGCCGCAGAGATATGCGTCTACACGAACAAGAACATTCATATCGAAGAACTCTGAGCTTTATCCATTGACACGTCAAACGAAACTTCCACCCCGCGAACTGACCCCCCGACAGATCGTCAAGCAACTCGATAACTACATTATCGGGCAGCAGAATGCCAAACACTCCGTGGCCATTGCGCTTCGCAATCGATGGCGCAGACTCCAGGTGCCGGAAGGCCTCCGCGAAGAGATCATGCCCAACAACATCATACTGATCGGGCCGACGGGCGTGGGAAAAACCGAGATAGCCCGCCGTCTCGCGAAACTCGCCAATGCCCCGTTTTTAAAGGTCGAGGCCTCGAAATTCACCGAGGTCGGATACGTCGGGCGCGATGTTGAGTCCATGATTCGGGATCTCATGGAGATCTCTGTAAGCATGGTGAAGGCCGAGCAGGCGGCTGAGGTTGAGGACCGGGCCCGGGTGCTTGCCGAGGAACGCATCCTGGACATTCTGGTTCCGCCCTTGCCCCGAAGTCAGCGCATGTCGCCTCCCGAGGTTCAGGCCGATCCGGAAGAAGAAGGAAAAGCGCGCTTGCTATTCCGTGAGAAGCTGCGCGCAGGAGAACTGGACAGCAGAGTTATCGAAATCGACATCCCCGCCCCGCAAATGCCTCTCATGCAGGTGATGGGCCCTGTGAGCCTGGAAGAGATGGGAATCAACATGCAGGAGATGTTCGGCAACATCCTCCCCAAGAAAAGCAAGATCCGAAAAATGTCAGTCCGTGAAGCGCGGGAAATCCTCACTCAGGAAGAGGCGGTCAAACTCATCGATATGGAGAAAGTGACAAAGGAAGCGATAACAAGGATGGAGAATTCGGGGATCGTCTTCATCGATGAGATCGACAAAATTGCAAGCGCCAGGGGTCAGACCGGCGGGCCCGATGTCTCACGCGAGGGAGTACAACGCGACCTGCTGCCGATCGTGGAAGGTTCGAACGTAACCACGAAGCACGGAATGGTCCGAACCGACCATGTTCTCTTCATAGCATCGGGAGCGTTCCATATAACAAAACCATCCGATCTGATTCCCGAACTCCAGGGGCGCTTTCCGATCCGCGTGGAACTTCAGAGCCTTACCGAAGAGGATTTCGTCAAGATACTGACACTTCCGCACAACGCACTGTTGAAACAGTACTCAGCGTTGCTGGAGCCGGAAGGAGTAACCCTTGAATTTGAGATGGAGGCGGTGCGGGAGGTTGCCAGGACCGCTTTCGAGGTGAACGAACAGGTAGAGAATATCGGGGCCCGGAGGCTGCACACGATTCTCACAACGCTGCTGGAGGATCTTCTGTTCGACACACCCGACGAGATCAAGTCGGCGAAGGTCGTTATTACGAAGGGAATGGTCGAGGAAAAGCTGAGGTCGATCGTCAAGAACAGGGACCTCAGCCGTTACATTTTGTAGCCTGCCTAGTGAACCTTCTCCCCTTTCCCGGGGGACTGGAATCCGAAACCCTGACCGCCGGTCACCTCGCCAGCAATCTTGATCTCTCCGAATTTCTTTTCAAACTTCTCAATGTTATCCTGAATCGCGTTGAGCAGCATCTTGGTATGCTGCGGCGTCATGATCATCCGAGCGTGGACCTTGGCCTTGGGAACACCCGGCAGGACGCGCGTAAAATCTATTACGAATTCAGCGGGCGAGTGCGTGATGATCGCCAGGTTCGAATAGATCCCCTCCGCTTCCTTTTCTCCGAGCTCGATATTGATCTGCTGTTGTTGGATCTGTTCTGCCATGATGTTCTTCCTTCGTCAAAGACCAAAATGCCCATCGCAAGCGATGGGCATTCGGGATTCGACAGTTGAGTGTACGGATTACTTGCCTGCCCGAAGTTTATCGGCCTGGTCGAACGCCTTGACCGCCTTCTCCTGCATTCCGAGCTGAGCATAGATGGTTCCCAGTGTTTCCCACACCTGCACATCTTCCGGCTTTTCCTGGGAGACCCTCTCGATATACGGGAGTGCCTGTTTGAATTTTTCCTTGTGCTCCTGCGTCGCCTCTCCTTTTTCGTCCGCCGCCCGCATGATCTCAACGCCCCAGTTGTAGTACGTTGCGCCGAGGTCAAACAGGGCATCACTGTACGCCGGATCAAGCTTTATCGCCTCTTCAAATTGCGCAACAGCGGCTTTGTAGTCTCCAGCGCTCCGATACAAGACGGCGAGGATATAATGGTTGACTTTGTTGTCAGGATTGGCCTTCGTCACCTGCTCGTATTCCCCAATAGCCTCTTTGATCCTGTCGGACTGAACGTAGGCCTGCAGAAGGATGTTCAGAACTTCTATGTCGTCCGGGAGGTTTTTCTTCCCCTGCTGCAGCAAGGCAACGGCTTCGCCATATTGCTGCATGGCAAGCTTCTGCTTCGACGAGTCGATCGCCGGCCTGTAGGGAGAGGAAAAAGTCTTTGATACAACCTTGGCATTGTCCATTTCGAGCGTCAACTTGTAGCGCGTGTATACCAGAGTCTCCTTCTTTGTGCCCCGAGCACCCCTGCGGATGTTGTCCGGCGCTCCAAGAGCGGAAATAACGTCATTTCTTGAGGTATTTCTTCGCACTTCCGCGAGGCTCCGAACTGCTTTGAGGTTGTCGGCATTCTCGGTTTCAAAGGCATTCTTCAGCTTGTCCCCTTGAAAGATATAAATCCGGGCCATCCGTTTCAACGATTCAGCATCCCTCCCTTTTTCCCAAGCAGTGCCAAATGATTTCACTGCATTGTCATAGTCAGACTTGTTGTTGTAGGCATACCCCAGATAGCGATAGGTCAGTGACGTATCGGGATTGGCAATGGCCGCCTTGCTGAACTCGTCGATCGCCTGATCGAAGTACATGGTGGACTCGGGGGTGGCGCGCTCCAGCCACTTCACACCCGCATTAAGATGAATCCCCCATTGGTTATACCGAATCGTCCGGATATCCGAGGCATGTTTATCAGACAATTTGAGAGAGCTGTCGAAAGCCTCGTTCATTCTCGCGTATTCCTGGTCTTCGGCAGAGAGTGCCCCGAGAAGATACCACGCTTCATCGTTTCCCGGATTCTTCTGAACTTCGATTTCCAGCAGGCGTTTTGCCTCCTTGTAGTTCTTTTGAGTCATCTTCAGCTTTGCACCTGTAAACTCCGAAGAGGCACACTGGAATCCTTGCAGGAGGAGGGCAAGCACGGTGAAAACAAGGAGGAGAGCTACATACGGCTTCATGATTATTCCTTTGGCGATGTGGTCAGTGGGACAAGACGGAAAAATATACCAAAACAGGTCTCGATAAGCAACTTTGACTTTCGGTCATTTTTTGATAGATTTATTATTCACCAACCCGGTGGGCCCTCATCCGAGATGAACAATTGCGTTTTCTGCAAGATTATTGCCCGCGAAATTCCTGCTGAGATTCTCTTTGAAAACGAGGACGCGCTCTGCATCCTCGATATCAATCCCATCCACTTTGGCCATTCACTGGTGATCCCGAAAGTTCATTGCAGGGATTTTCTTGACGTCAGCCCCTCAGCGTTCAACGGCCTTTTGAACGCCGCTCATAAGGTTGCGCGGGCAACGGTCAGGAGCCTTCAACTTGACGGCTTCAACATCTTCTCCAACAACGGCCATACTGCCGGACAATCCGTTTTCCATTTCCATCTCCATATCACTCCGCGCTACCCGGACGACAACATACGGTTCGTCCTCGAGCTCAAGAAATACAAGAATGGCGAGATGGAGGAGTATGGAAATAGAATCCGTACATCTATCCACGAGAATTCCTGAAACAAGGAGATAGCACGAAATGCCTCAGTACGTAAAACTCAAACCCCCGACAACAGGACAGGCAATCACGTTCTCAAAGAATAAGCTCAACGTCCCCGACCATCCCATTATTCCCTTCATAGAAGGAGACGGGACGGGGCCTGATATCTGGCACGCATCCCAGCATGTTCTTGATGCCGCAGTCAAGAAGGCCTACGGCGGCAAGAAAACAATCGTATGGTTTGAAGTCTACGCCGGGGAAAAGGCAAACACCGTGTACGGGCCAAACACGTGGCTTCATGATGACACGTTGGAAGCAATCAAGAACCATATTGTTTCTATCAAGGGTCCCCTGACAACCCCGGTCGGCGGCGGCATCCGATCCATCAATGTGACCCTCCGGCAGATGCTCGATCTCTACGTTTGCCTCAGGCCCGTGAGATACTTCGAAGGTGTCCCCTCGCCGGTGAAGAAACCAGAACTGGTCAACATGATGATCTTCCGTGAAAATACGGAGGATATCTACGCGGGGATCGAATGGAAGGCCGGTACGCCGGAAGCAGAGAAGATCGTCGCATGGCTGCAAAAGGAAATGGGCGTGAAAAAGATCAGATTTCCGCAATCATCCAGCATAGGTATCAAGCCAGTTTCGAAAGAAGGAACCGATCGCCTTATCCGTGCGGCAATACAGTATGCCGTCGCCAACAAACGCAAGTCCGTCACGTTCGTGCACAAGGGGAATATCATGAAGTTCACGGAGGGGTCGTTCCGCGATTGGGGCTATGAGCTGGCGCAAAAGGAATTCGGCGGAACGCTCCTCGACGGTGGCCCGTGGGTGAAGCTTCCCGGCGGAATGACGGTGAAGGACATGATCGCTGATAATTTCCTCCAGCAGATCCTGACAAGGCCTGCGGAATACGACGTGATTGCCACCCTGAATTTGAACGGCGATTACATCTCGGATGCTTTGGCAGCTCAGGTCGGAGGAATCGGAATTGCCCCGGGCGGGAACATCAACTACGAAAACGGTTTTGCCGTCTTTGAAGCGACACACGGGACTGCGCCAAAATATGCGGGACAGGATAAGGTCAACCCTGGTTCCGTCATCCTCTCCGGCGAAATGATGCTCAGGTATATGGGATGGACAGAGGCCGCCGACCTTATTATTAGCGGTCTCGAGAGGACCATCAAGTCGAAGATCGTCACCTATGACTTTGCCCGCCTGATGGAAGGGGCAAAAGAAGTGAAATGCTCTGAATTCGGAGAAACAATCGTACGTAACATGTGACAGGCGTCCGGAAACGGTGACAGGGCATCCTCCGATGTTACGAGGATGCCTTTTTTTTCACTCTTCCTGTTTATTGAAAGACACGCCGTTTTTGCGTATTTTCGAGAAAGATTCCTATGAGCTGGGAGCATGTGCAGGAAATAATCGGCGCTGCAGGGACACGCCCTGCCGGCGAAGAGAAAGACGAAACAGACGTCCTCACGGGGGAACCGGCAAAAGTCATCCTCTACAACGATGAGATCCACACCTTCGAAGAGGTCATCGGGCAGCTCATGAAAGCTCTGGGATGCGATGCTGCAAGGGCCGAAGCGTTGACGTGGGAAGTCCATGCGAAGGGAAAGGCTATCGTTTATGATGGGGTGATGAACGAGTGTCTTCGCGTTTCTGCCGTGCTTGAGGAAATCGCACTTCACACACAGATCGAAGTCTAGATCACTTTGCGTTTCAACCGGTTTTGAAATGACATCACGAGAAATTCGAAACAGTTTTCTTTCGTTCTTCAAAGAGCACGGCCATGCCGTGGTTCCCAGTGCGCCGGTCATTCCCCAAGACGACCCCACCCTCCTCTTCACGAACGCCGGGATGAACCAGTTCAAGGACGTGTTCCTGGGAACCGGAAAGCGCTCGTATCTTCGCGCTGTCGACACGCAGAAATGCATTCGGGTGAGCGGCAAACACAACGATCTCGAAGAGGTCGGCCGCGATACGTATCATCACACTTTCTTTGAAATGCTCGGGAATTGGTCGTTTGGGGACTACTACAAAAAAGAGGCAATTGCCTGGGCATGGGAGCTTCTTACCGATGTTTGGCAGTTGCCGAAGGACCGGTTGTGGGCCACGGTTTACAAAGACGACGAAGAGGCGGAGAAACTGTGGAAAGAGGTGACAGACATCAATCCGGCCCACGTGCTGCGGTTTGACGAAAAGGATAATTTCTGGGAGATGGGAGAAACCGGCCCCTGCGGACCCTGCTCCGAGATCCATATCGATCGCACTCCAGGCGGGACAGCAACGGCCTCCATGGTCAACGCGGGCACGGCCGATGTTATTGAGATATGGAACCTGGTCTTTATTCAGTACGACCGAGACCAATCCGGGAAGCTTCATCCCCTTCCGGCGAAGCACGTCGATACGGGAATGGGCTTCGAGAGGCTTTGCGCGGTGCTTCAGAAGAAACTGTCGAATTACGACACAGACGTTTTCATACCGATCATCAATGCCATCAGCAGCATGGCGGGCAAACCGTATGATGGCCGGATGAACGACGCCGTCCCCCGCGGTCAAATGGAGCTGGATACGGCCATGCGCGTGATAGCGGACCACGTTCGAACACTGACGTTCGCCATCGGAGACGGAGCCATTCCTTCGAATGAGGGGCGCGGGTACGTCCTGCGCCGCATTCTCCGCAGAGCGGCAAGGTTCGGACGCAATCTCGGGATGCATGAGCCGTTCATCTACAGGCTCGTACCGACGCTCGTCGAACATATGAGTTACATTTTTCCCGAAATCGAGGACAAACAGGAGCACATTCAGCGGGTCATCAAAGGTGAAGAGGAAGGATTCAGCGCGACGCTCGACCGGGGACTGGAGGTTTTTGAGGAGGTTTGGGATAAAGTCAAAGTTCAAAAATCAAAAGTGATACAGGGGGAAGATGCGTTCCGGCTTTACGATACGTTCGGATTTCCCCTGGACCTCACCGAACTGATGGCAAAAGAGCGGAATCTTGGCGTCGACGTGAAGGGATTCAATACCCTCCTGGAGGAACAGCGGAACCGTTCGAGAGGGTCGGGGAAAGGCCAGACTCCAGCGGTGATCATGACGGGGATGAAAAAAGACACTCCGACGATCTTCACAGGTTACGAACACATGGAAGACCGATCGGTCATCACCGGTGTGTCAGGCGATTATCTGACGCTCGACAGGACACCGTTCTATGCAGAATCCGGCGGGCAGATCGGTGACACGGGTTCTCTTGATTTTCAGAACAGGAAGATACAGATTCTCGACACGGTGAAGGACGGCGGTATCATTGTCCACAGATTCGAAGGCGAAGTTGGCGACGCATTCGCTAAACAAGTAACTGCGAAAGTGGACGGAGAGCGCCGCACGGCAATCATGCGCAACCACACGGCGACACACTTGGTCCACGAGGCGCTGCGTCGGATTTTGGGAACCCACCTACATCAGTCGGGCTCGCTTGTGGCGCACGATCACCTCCGTTTCGACTTCAATCACTTCGAAAAAGTCTCGCCCGAGCAGCTGCAATCGATCGAAGAGATGGTGAATGAAAAGATCGCCGAAGGGATCGACGTTGTTGCAATCAATGATCCTTCGCAATGGATCACTATTGAACAGGCGAAAAAGAAGTGGCCCAATGTGAAGATGTTTTTTGGAGAAAAATACGGGGAAAAGGTACGGGTCGTCGAGATTGATCCGAGATTTTCCGTAGAGCTTTGCGGGGGGACACATGTGAAGAACACCAGTGAAATAGGCTATTTTCGCTTCCGTTCGGAGGGAAGCGTCGCGAGCGGGACAAGGCGGATCGAAGCGGTAACGGCAGATCATGCCCTGGAGCTTCTCAAACTTCGTGACAAAGAATTCGGCGAGCGACTTGAGTATGCGTTTGCCCAATTGGAAGAAGTAATGCGGCTCAGACAGGCAGGCGGCAAAAAAGAGACGGAGAATCTGGATCAGTCGCTCAACACCCTCAAGCGATCAAGGAATGCGCTTCCGGAACGTTTCTCGTCTTTTACCGGCGCCTTTCGGTCACAGGATGACAACAGACGGATTCTGGAAGATATTGTGCTGCGGTTGGCCGATATACGGAAAGACATGGAGAAGGAGGTTTCACGTTCCCGACTTCAGTCGTTCAAGTCCGACGTTGAGGAGCTCATCAAGAAAAGTGTCACGATCAACGGACTAAAGCTCGTGACGGCGCAGTTGAGCGTCGGCTCCATGGAGGAGCTCCAATCGCTCGGCGACACGGTGCGCACAAGGCTCGGCAGCGGCGTAGGGCTCCTTGCCTCCGTTACGGACGCCAAAGTTCTTCTCGTCTGTGTGGTAACCGACGACCTGGTTGCAGCCGGGAAGCTCCAGGCCGGCAGGATCGTGGGGGCCGTTGCAAAACTTGTTGGAGGAGGGGGGGGAGGCCGGCCTCATATGGCCACGGCCGGCGGCAAAGATGCATCGCGTTTGCCGGACGCCCTTCGTTCTGTTGAGTCGATTGTGCGAACATTTCTTCACTAGCCAGGACTGCTCATGACTACGTTTGACCGTCTCTTGTCGATTCGAAAACAACGCGGCGCCGGGTACCTGATTCTCATCGATCCCGATAAGGTTCACGACGAGAACCTCCCTTCGTTTGTCCGGAGCGCGACGGAAGCCGGAGTCGACGGTTTCCTTGTCGGAGGCAGCCTCATGATGTCGGACGAGTTTGAGAAACAGATTACAACGATCAAGCGCAACACAACGCTCCCTGTCGTGATCTTCCCGGGAAGTCCCTTTCAAATCTCCGCCGCCGCAGATGCGATTCTTTTTCTTGTGCTCATCAGCGGCCGGAACCCGGAACATTTGATCGGCAACCAGGTTCTCGCGGCCCCCATCATCAAACGTCTGGGGCTGGAGGCGATTTCCACCGGATACATGCTTGTCGGAACAGGGACCATGACATCCGCCGAATTCATCAGCAATACCAAGCCGATCCCCTACCACAAACCTGACATAGCTCTTGCCCACGCCCTGGCAGCAGAGACCATCGGCATGAAGTGTCTCTATCTTGATGCCGGAAGCGGCGCCGACAAGCCGGTCTCTGACGAGATGATTCAGACAGTCGCCAGGTATTCTTCGATCCCGATTATTGTC
>Ga0209211_10005456_pt1 | contig 18997 bp, 18 predicted proteins | sample RifGroA2_FD_183992 | JGI IMG/M metagenome (GOLD analysis project Ga0209211, IMG submission 183992) | Groundwater microbial communities from Rifle, Colorado, USA - Groundwater A2 (SPAdes) (version 2) | ecosystem: Environmental > Aquatic > Deep subsurface > Groundwater | place: Rifle, Colorado...
GCACCAAAACCCGCTGCCAGCAACAGGACAAACGAGCCCCAAAAATGGACGCGCCTGCTGCCGCTTGCGCTGAGCAGACCGGCCACGATAGCGACCGAGAAAAGGGCATAACGCTGCACGATACACATCGGGCAAGGTTCCAGCCCCTGACTGTGCTGCAAGTACAGGCCGAAGGCCAACATGGCCAGGCAGACAGCACTTAAAAATGCAAAAACGCGCCGAGGCGCGTTGTCAAGAATTGCCAGGAATGTGTTCGCCATGGACTCAACACGCTTTACTTGGACGCTTCATCGAGCGCTTTGCAAGAGGGTGAGCAAACCGCCTGAGATTTACCCAAAATCTTTTTGGAGACCATCTGGGATCGGGCGCGGTGCTTGCCACACAGGAAACACGACATGGTCGCGGCACCAAATGAAGTAGCGGCTGTGAAAGGCGAACCTGACACTTTGGATTTGTAACGCAGGCCATCGGCCACGATTTTGGTTTTGGTATCTGCTTTTGACATATGCAGGATTTTAACGCAGGAGCGCGCAGTGCAAAAAACCTTGCTACAGTTACATGCTTTGACTCATTATTGAAAGATCGTTATGGCGCGCACTGTGAATTGCATCAAACTCGGCATGGAAGCTGAAGGACTCGACTTTCCACCCTACCCCGGTGAGCTGGGCAAGCGCATTTGGCAAAGTGTCAGCAAACAGGCCTGGGCCGACTGGCTCAAGCACCAAACCATGCTGGTCAATGAAAACCGCCTGAACCTGGCTGACGCCCGTGCCCGCCAATACCTGGCCCGGCAAATGGAAAACCACTTTTTTGGTGGGGGTGCCGATGCCGCCCAAGGCTATGTGCCGCCCAAGGAATAAGCCCTTCCCCAATGGGGGTTATCCCAGAAAAACCGCTGCACCCCCTGAACAAAGACCCTAAAAACACCTGGCAAGGGCTGACGTGCTGGCGCATGCTTGACACGCAGTTTGCATTGGGTGAACGTTTTTTCCAAACCTGGCAGACCTGGCGTGCAGACCCGCAACGTTCGCGCCTGTTGCACTATGTGGCGTTCACCCAGACGCCGCCCAGCGCCCCGGAGCTGTCAGGCGCTGTGAGCCACGACCCAACGCTGGCGCACCTGGCGCAAGAACTGGCCAGCCAATGGTTTGGTCTGCTGCCGGGTTTTCACCGTTTTTTACTGAACCAGGGCCAGGTGGTGCTGACGCTGTGTGTGGGCGACACGTTAAATTTGCTGCGCCAGCAACAGTTTGAGGCGGATGCGGTGGCGCTAAGCGTACACGACGCCGAGACCGGTTCGCTTTGGCGCATCAAGGCGCTGGCGCGCTGCTGCCGTCGTGGCACCCGCCTGAGCGTCCGCGCGCCGGATGTGTGTGACTTGTCAGATGTTGCGCAGCATTTGTCGCAATGCGGCTTTGCCATAGAAACGCCAACAACCGCCCACCCAAGCCCGGCGCCAGCCACGCTTGAAGCCAGCTTCAACCCGCGTTGGACGCTAAAAAATACCCGGCACATGGCCTTGAAAGCCGCTGTGCCGGTGGGCAATTGTGCCGTGATTGGTGCAGGTTTGGCAGGGGCCAGCGTGGCTGTAGCACTGGCACGGCGCGGCTGGCAGGTGACCGTGCTGGACCAGGCCGAGGCCCCGGCATCGGGGGCGTCGGGCCTGCCGGTCGGCCTGGTCGTGCCCCATGTCTCGGCCGACGACTGTGCGCTGTCACGGCTGTCGCGCAGTGGTGTGTGCCTGACGCTGCAACAGGCCCGCAACCTGCTGGTGGCGGGCCAGGACTGGGCACCAACCGGGGTGCTGGAGCGCGATATTGGCAGTGGGCACCCCACCACACAAGACATCTGGCACCCGCAAGGGGCCTGGCTCAAACCTGATCAGTTGGTGCGGGCCTGGCTCAGTCAACCTGGCATCACGTTCATGGGCAATTCAGAGGTACGCCAACTGCGCCAGCGCGATGGTGCCTGGGAGCTGCTGGATGCGCAGGCTAAAGTACTGTACCGTGCCGAGCGTGTGGTGCTGGCCAACGCCAATGGTGCAGTTGCGTTGTTACAGCGCTTGCTGCAGGACGAACCACGACGCGCGCCGGACTTTGCCAGACTTCCCGCCACGCATGGCATGCGCGGTCTGTTGAGCTGGGCCCGACACAACAACACCAGCAAGGCGGTGTTTCCGCCCCACCCGGTCAATGGTTCGGGCAGTTTGGTTCCGCGCGTCCCCGTGGACGGCGGATTCGCCTGGTTCACGGGTTCATCCTACCAGCCTGACAGCCAGCCCGAGCGGCCAGACCAGGACAACCACCTCGGCAACTGGCAGCACTTGCAGCCCCTGCTGCCTGAACTGGCCGATGCGCTAAAGCAGCAATTTGAATCCGGTGAACTCAACAGCTGGAAAGGCACCCGCTGCGTTACCACCGACCGCTTGCCTGCCGTCGGCCCCCTGGAGGCTTCCGATGCCTCAGGCTTATGGATCTGCGCGGGGCTGGGTTCGCGGGGCTTGAGTTTTTCGGTGTTGTGCGCCGAGCTGCTGGCCGCACGCTGGGGCTTGGAGCCCTGGCCGGTCGAGGCCAGCCTGGCCAAATCCTTGAACGCCCTGCGCCACTGACACCCTTACGACGCAATCGCCGCCTGGGCTGCTGCCAGCCGCGCAATCGGTACCCGGTAGGGCGAGCAGCTCACATAATCCAGGCCCGCTTGGTCAAAAAACGCCACCGAAACCGGGTCGCCGCCATGCTCGCCGCACACGCCCACTTCGAGATCCGGGCGCACGCTACGGCCTTTTTCAACCGCCATCTGAACCAGCACGCCAACACCTTTCTGGTCGATGGAGCGAAACGGGTCATGCTCATAAATGCCACGCTTGAGGTACTCGGGCAGGAACTTGCCGGCATCGTCGCGTGAAAAGCCCAGCGTCATCTGCGTCAGGTCGTTGGTGCCAAACGAGAAAAACTCGGCCTGCCTGGCAATGCTGTCAGCCATCAGCGCACCACGCGGTGTCTCAATCATGGAGCCCAGCAGGTAGTCGAGTGTTTCGCCGCGCTCGGCAAACACCGTGGCCGCGGTGCGCCGAATGACCTCGGCCTGGGCATTGAACTCGCGCACCGTCCCGACCAGCGGCACCATGATTTCGGTCTTGACATGGATGCCCACGGCACGCACATTGAGCGCCGCCTCAAAGACGGCACGGGCCTGCATCTCGGTGATTTCGGGGTAGCTGATGCCGAGGCGGCAGCCGCGGTGTCCCATCATCGGGTTGAATTCATGCAACTCTTCGACACGCATCCTGATTTTGCCCAGCGACACGCCCATCTCTGCGGCCATGGTGCGCTGGTTGGCTTCGTCATGCGGCAAAAACTCATGCAGCGGTGGATCGAGCAGGCGGATGGTGACCGGCAGGTCGTGCATTTCGCGGAACAGTCCCTCAAAGTCGCCGCGCTGCATCGGCAGCAGCTTGGCCAGCGCCTTGCGACGACCCGCCTCGTTGTCGGCCAAAATCATTTCACGCACCGCCAGAATACGCGCGCCCTCAAAAAACATGTGCTCGGTGCGGCACAGGCCAATGCCGGTGGCGCCAAAATTGCGTGCCACCATGGCCTCATCCGGGGTGTCGGCATTGGCGCGGATGTCCATGCGCTTGTACTTGTCGGTCAAGGCCATGAGTTTGCCAAAATCGCCGCTCAACTCGGCGTCTTTGGTGGCTATTTGCCCTGCATACACCTCGCCGGCAGAACCATCCAGCGAGATCCAGTCGCCCTCGTGGTAAACCGCTTCGCCGATGCTCATGGTGCGGGCCTTCAGGTCCACATGGACCGCGCCCGCGCCCGAAACACAGCACTTGCCCATGCCCCGCGCCACCACAGCGGCGTGCGACGTCATGCCGCCACGCGCGGTCAAAATGCCCCTGGCCACACTCATGCCACGCAGGTCTTCCGGGGAAGTCTCCTTGCGCACCAGAATCACGTCCTTGCTGGCCTTGGCCCAGGTTTCCGCTTCATCGGCATGGAAAACGATCTGACCGGTGGCGGCACCGGGCGAGGCCGGCAGGCCACGCGCCAAAATGACCGCTGCCTTCCGTGCCCCGGGGTCAAAAATGGGGTGCAGAAGTTCATTGAGGCGCTCGGGGGCAACACGCTGCAGTGCCGTTTTCTCGTCAATCATGCCCTGCTGCAGCATCTCCATGGCAATGCGCACCATGGCCGACCCGGTGCGCTTGCCATTGCGGGTTTGCAGCATCCAGAGCTTGCCCTGCTGGATCGTGAACTCGATGTCCTGCATGTCCCTGAAATGGTTTTCCAGCGTCGTCTCGGCACGCAGCAATTGCTGGTAAATGTCGGGCATCAGCTCTTGCAGCGAGGGATAGTGCAGCTGCCGTTCTTCTTCACTGACCAGCGCCAGCTCGGCCCAGCGCTGCGACCCGACCAGCGACACCTGCTGCGGTGTACGGATACCGGCCACCACATCCTCTCCTTGGGCGTTGACCAGAAACTCCCCGTTGAACAAATCCTCGCCGGTACCGGCATCGCGTGAAAAAGCCACGCCGGTGGCGCTGTTCTCACCCAAGTTGCCAAATACCATGACCTGCACGTTCACCGCCGTGCCCCAGGAGGCGGGAATGTCATTGAGTTCGCGGTAGACACAGGCGCGCTCGTTGTTCCAGCTCTCGAACACCGCCCAGACCGCGCCCCAGAGTTGTTCCCACGGGTCGGTGGGAAAGTCGCGGCCGATGCGCGCCCGAATCAGCGACTTGAAGCGCTGCACCAGTTCCTTGAGATCGTCGGCGTCCAGATCGGTGTCCAGCTTCACGCCCTTTTGCGCCTTCACCATGTCGATGATGACTTCGAACGGGTCGTGGTCTTCCTTGGAAACAGGTTTCAGGCCCATCACCACGTCGCCATACATCTGCACAAAGCGGCGGTAGGAGTCCCAGGCAAAACGCGCGTCATTGGTTTTGCGCGCCAGGCCCAAAACAGCCTCGTCGTTCAGGCCCAGGTTCAGGATGGTGTCCATCATGCCCGGCATGGAGGCCCTCGCACCGGAACGCACCGACAACAACAGGGGGTCGCTGGCGTCGCCAAAGCTTTTCCCCATTTCGGTCTCAAGGAACTTCACGCCCGCCAGCACTTCACCCTGGATCAGCTCAAAAACGGCATCACGGCCCTGTTCGGTGAACGCGGTGCAGGCCTCGGTGCTGATGGTGAAGCCCGAGGGCACCGTGATGCCCAGGCGGCACATCTCGGCCAGGTTGGCACCCTTGCCACCGAGCAGGTTTTTCATGGCGGCAGCGCCCTCGGTGCGGCTGCTGCCAAAAACATAGACGAATTTCTCAGGGGTTTTCATGGTCGGTCCTCGTTCAAAGTACTGAAAACATGATGTCCATCCTTGGCCTGGTTCATATTGATGAACCGCAAGCTTTATGCCAAACCAGACCATGCGCCGAAAAAAGTCAGCACGGCACACCGCCTGAGGCGAAGGGCCATGCCCCACACTGCCGGCGGCGCAGTCCGCCTATAGACGCTGCAATTTTTCCAGCGCGAGGTTCAGGGTGGCTGTTTTTTTGGCAAAACAAAAACGCACCACCTGCTGGTCGAAACCTGCGCCATAAAAGGCCGACAGGGGAATGGCTGCCACGCCGATCTCTGAAGTAAGCCATTGGCAAAAATCCGCTTCCTTCAAGTCATTGATCTGCGAGGTGTCGACACACTGGAAATAGGTGCCCTCACAAGGCAACAGCCTGAACTTGCTGCCCTCCAGACCCGCCCGGAACAAGTCCCGCTTTTTCTGGTAAAAATTGGGCAGATTCAGATAGGCCTCCTGATTGGCCATGTAGGCTGCCAGGCCATACTGAACCGGGGTGTTGACGGTGAACACATTGAACTGGTGCACTTTGCGAAACTCATGCGTGAGCGTGACCGGGGCCGCCACATAGCCCACTTTCCAGCCGGTCACATGGTAGGTCTTGCCAAAACTCGACACCACAAAAGCGCGCTCGACCAAGCCTGGGAACATGGCCGCACTTTGGTGTTTCTGGCCGTCATAGACCATGTGTTCATACACCTCGTCGCTGATCAGGATCACGTTGGTGGGCGCCAGCAAAGCCTCAAGCTGACGCATTTCTGCTGCCGTCCAGACCGTGCCACTGGGGTTGTGCGGTGAGTTAACGATGATGGCGCGCGTTTTGGGCGTGATGGTGGCCGCAATTTTTTGAAAATCAGGGCGAAAGGTACCAGGTATCAGGGGCACACGCACCGGTACACCACCGGCCAGCTCGATGTTGGGCACATAGCTGTCATAACAAGGCTCCAGCACGATCACTTCGTCGCCGGGGTGCACAACGGCCAGAATGATGGTCAGAATGGCTTGTGTGGCCCCGGCCGTGATGGTGACCTCGGTGGCGGCGCTGTACTGGTGCTGGTAAAGCGCAGCAATCTTGGCCGCCACGGCTTCACGCAATACCGGTACACCCGGCATCGGCGGGTACTGGTTTTTGCCCTGCTGCATGGCCTGGGTCACGGCATCCAGCAAGCGGGGGTCACAGTCAAAGTCCGGAAAACCCTGACCCAGGTTAACCGCATTTTTTTCTGCCGCCAGGGCCGACATCACGGTAAAGATGGTGGTACCGACGTTGGGAAGTTTGGTTTGGAGGGTAATCATGTTTAGTCAGTTGAGGACAGAGCTTGCTCGCTGCGCGAGCTGCGGTCTGTCCCGCAATCCTTTAATTTGTTGAGGACAGAGCAAATTTGCTTCGCAAATCTTGATCTGTCCCGCAAGGTTCTAATATGTTGAGGACAGAGCTGGTTCACTTCGTGTAACTGCGGTCTGTCCCGCAAGGTTTTACAATTCATAATCATTCACATGTCCCGTCATGGCGCGGGCCACCAGGTTGCGGGTGAGGCGGGAGCTGAGCAGTTCGGCAAATTGGTAGACAAAATTACGCAGATAAGCGCCACGCTTGAAGGCGACCCGGGCCACATTCTGGCCAAACAACTGGCCAGCTGGGCGCACCACCAGATCGGGGTTGGGGCCGCCGTCCACCAGGTCACGCACCGACATTTCGGCGGCAATACCCACGCCCAGCCCGAGCTTGACATAGGTCTTGATCACGTCCGAATCAATCGCTTCGAGCGCAATGCGGGGCTCAAGCTTGCGTACCGCAAAGGCGTGGTCAATTTTGGTCCGGCCGGTGTAAGACGGGTGGTAGGTGATCAAGGGCTCATGGGCGATGTCTTCGAGCGTCAGGTTTTCCTTGACACACAGCGGATGCCCGGCCGGCAACACCAGCACGTGTTGCCATTCATAACAGGGCAGACTCACGAGCTCGTCAAAACCATCCAGCGACTCGGTGGCGATGCCAATTTCAGCCACTTCGTCCATCAACATCTGCGCCACCTGGTTGGGCGAACCCTGGTGCAGGCTGACATTGACCTTGGGGTAGGCCTGGCGCAGTTTGGCCACCGGTTCGGGCAGGACATAACGCGCCTGGGTATGGGTGGTGGCAATCGACAGGGTGCCGCTGTCCTCGGCACTGAATTCGTCACCAATACGCTTCAGGTTGGTGACTTCACGCATGATCAGCTCAATGCTCTTGAGCACTTGCCGGCCCGGCTCGGTGACCCTTTTGAGGCGTTTGCCATGGCGCGCAAAAATCTCGATGCCCAACTCTTCTTCCAGCTCGATGATGGCTTTGGAAACGCCGGGCTGAGAGGTGTGCAGGGCCCGGGCGGTCTCGGTTAAGTTGAGGTTGCGCCGAACCGCCTCCTGGACAAAGCGGAATTGATGCAGGTTCATACGACTGCGCTGGCCGTCGCAGGCATGCCGGGCAAGGCAATCTGCGCCAGCAGTTCGACCACACGTGCGTCTTCACCCACAGACGGCTGCAACAGAAAACGAACCTCGGGGTAGTCGGCCTGCAGCGCCTGCACCAGCACCGGCAGGTCGTCGCGGGCATGGCGGCCCACCCCCAGAAACATGGGCACGATGGTGATGCCGCTGACACCCAGAGCCACTAGCTCGGCGGTGGTCACGGCCAGATCAGGCGCGGTGATCTCAAGAAAGGCACAACGCACACAGCACTGCGGGTCAATCACCTGCATACGCTGCGCCACTGTGTCAATCGGAACCCGCCAAAGCGGGTCGCGTGAACCATGTCCAAACAGGATCGTTGCTTGCATAGGTCAATAGCCTTCAGTCAAAAGTCTAAATATCTGTCATTTTCCCGTCAGCGCCGGAGCACCAGCCAGCCGAAGGCCGTCAGCGACAGCACCGAATAAATCATGCCAGGCATGGCAGCCGTCAGCCAGGGCTGCCAGTTCTGCAAATTGCCAATATAACCAAATACGTTATTGAGCAAAAAGAAGCTGATGCCGGCCATGACACCACCAAACACATAGGTGGTGATGCTGCCCGCGCGAAAATGCAAATAGGCAAACGGCAGGGCCAGCACCACCATCACCAGGCAGCTCAAGGGGTAAAAAACTTTTTTCCAGAACTCGATCTCATAACGCTGCGCGGCCTGCGCGTTGCTTTGCAAATGCGCAATGTACTGAAACAGGTCAATGGTGCGCATGCGCTCGGGCTTGAGCAAGGCGGCTGACACCATGTCTGCGCTGAGCTGATTCGGCCAGCGCAAGGTTTCCAGCTGGCTGCGATCAATGCTGGCGGTGGTGGCTCCCTCGGCTGGAAACTCGGTGCGCTGCACTTGCAGCAATTGCCAGGACGCATCGTCAGACACCGAAGCCGATTGGGCCTGCATCATCGACATCAGAAAACCACGGGTGTCAAACTCAAAGATCCGGATGTCGTGCAAAACGCCATCCGAGGCGAGTTCTCCCACATTGACGGCAAACTGACCGTCATTTTGTTTTTCCTTGAGCCAGGCGCCCGTCTGTCCCACCGTGATACGCCCGGTATAACGCGCCTTGAGCAGTTGGGCCGTGCGGTCCGCCGCCGGTGAAACGTAGTCGCCCAGCGCAAAGGTCAGCACAACAAAACCCAGCCCCAAAATCAGCAAGGACTTCAGGGCGCGCCCGGGGCCAAGCCCGCTGGTACGCAAAATGGTGAACTCAGAACTCTGCGCCAGCCGCGCCATGACAAAGATGGTACCGATCAGCACCGCAATGGGCATCAGTTCATACAGGTGGCTGGGAATGATCAAGGCCACATAGCTGAGAGCGTGCACCAGCTTGTAGCCAGTGGCCGCATGGCGTCCCACCGATTGAATCTCTTCAACCAGATCAAAGAAGAAAAACAAGGACAAAAAACCCAGCGTGACAAACGCCACCGCAACGAGGATTTCACCGTAAATCAGCCGGCGCATGGTTTTCATGACGGGTTTGCTCCGCGCCGCCAGTGCAGCAAAGCCAACATTTCACGCCCCTGCCAGTTGTGATGTCTTTTGATCAGCACCAACATGGCCAACACAAAAATACTGCCGTGTAAACCCACCAGCAATTGGGTAAAACTGAATTTACCTGTGGCAATGGCGTTTTGCCCCAAACTGAGCAAGTTGTAATACAAAACAAAGGCAAACAAGGCAAATACCAAGTTGGCACTGCGCGCCACACGCGGATTCACGCTCGACACCGTGACCCCGATGATCACGAAATTGAACGAGGTCAAAATCAAGCCCAGTCGCCACGACAACTCAGCCCAATGCCCGGGTGTGAGGTTTTTGAGCAGCTCCCCAGTGGTACGGGTGTTGGCGGGCCGGTAATTCATGTCGTCCAGCGTTTCCTGACCAATCTGTACACCGTACTGCTCAAACTCGCTGAGTTTGAGGTCAGACGACCCGATGGTGCGCTCCAGTCGCTGACCATTGCTGAGCATTAAAAAGCGCCCTGTCGGCAGATTTTCAATCCGGCCGTTGCGCGCCGAGGTCACGGTTTCCTTGCCTTTTTCGGTGGTGGCAATAAAAACATTGGCACCGGTTTGTGTGCCTGACGCTTCTTTTTCTACAAAAAACACCCGCGAACCGTCGGCAGACTCCTGAAATTGACCGGGCTCAACACGCTCCAGGTCACTGCGTTTTTCATATTGATTTTTGAGCTCTTCGATGCGCAAATTGGTCCAGGGCAAGATCAACAAAGCCAGGCCGGCCACCACGGCAAACACCGGCCAGGCAAAACGCAACAAGGGTCTGACCACGGACAAGAGGCCCTGCCCACTGGACAACCAGATCACCATTTCACTGTCACGGTACATGCGCGACAAGGTGGAAATAATGGCAATAAACAGGCCCAGGGTCAGCAGCGTGGGCATATAAGCCAACACGGTGTAACCCATGACCAAAAAAACGTCCGAGGGATTAAAGCTGCCGCGCGAGGCCAGACCCAGGGTGCGGATCAGCGTCATGGTCATGACCACCGTGACCAACACGATCAGGCTTGCACCAAAACTGCGGGACAGCTCTTTACGTAAGGATGAATGGAATAACATTGATGCAATTTGAAAGGCTGAATTATGAACTTTGAACTGCTGGATTTGGATGCGGCGCAAGCCGGCCACGAAAAATGTGATGTTTTGCTGATGCTGCTCTCAAGCACCTTCAAAGCTGGCCGGAATCCGCTGTCCAACCTGATCAGCAAGGCCTTGAAAGCCGGTGACCTGGCCGACAAACCGGGCAGCCTGCTCGACATCTACCGCCCCGCCGGCCTTAGCTGCGCACGGCTGGTGCTGGTGCAGGTGGCTGATGGCAAGCCCGGCAACGTCCGCAAAGGCGTGTCGGCCGCCATGGCCCTGGTCAAATCGGCCAAGCCCAAACAAGTTACCCTGTGTTTTGACCAGACCCCCGACAGCCAGACGCTCCATGTGGCCTTAAGCACCCTGGCTGAGGCCAGTTATGTCTACGCCACCACCTTGAGCAAAGCCGAGGTGCGCACGATCAGCCTGGTCAAGGTCGGCGTGCCCAGCAGCACGGATCTGGCTGCATCCTTTGGCCAAACCGTTGCCACTGTGCGCGGCATTGAACTGGCCAAGGAATGGGCCAACCGCCCGGCCAACCACGCCACACCCTCTCATTTGGCGCACGCCGCCCAGGCCCTGGCCAAATCACCACGCATCAAATGCACGGTGATGGGTCTCAAAGAGGTGGAAAAGCTGGGCATGGGTGCTTTTCTGGCGGTGGCCAAGGGCTCGGCAGAACCCCTGAAATTCATCGAACTGCACTACAAGGGTGCCGCCAAGAACCAGCCTCCCGTGGTGTTGGTGGGCAAAGGCATTACCTTTGACAGCGGTGGCATTTCCATCAAGCCTGCCGCCGAAATGGATGAAATGAAATACGACATGTGTGGCGCCGCCAGCGTGCTGGGCGTCTTCAAGGCGCTGGCCGAGCTGCAGCCCAACATCAACGTCGTCGGCCTGATTCCGGCTTGCGAAAACCTGCCCAGCAGCCGCGCCGTCAAACCGGGTGACGTGGTGACCAGCATGAGCGGGCAGACCATCGAGATCCTCAACACCGACGCCGAAGGCCGACTGGTGCTGTGTGATGCCCTGACCTACGCCGAACGCTTCAAACCACAGGCTGTGCTTGACATTGCCACGCTGACCGGCGCCTGCGTGATTGCGCTGGGCGGTGTACGCAGCGGCTTTTTCTCAAGCGACCCAGCTTTGTCTGTGGCAATAGCAAAAGCCAGCGAGTCGTCGCAAGACCTGTGCTGGCCCATGCCGCTGGATGATGACTACGCTGACGGCCTGAAAACCAAGTATGCCGATGTGGCCAATGTGGCCGGTCGTCCCGGCGGCGCCATCACCGCCGCCAAATTTTTACAGCGTTTTACCAGCAAGTACCCCTGGGGGCACCTGGACATTGCCGGGTCGGCCTGGAAAAGCGGTGCAGCCAAAGGTGCCACCGGGCGCCCCGTGGGCTTGTTGCTGCACTACGTGATGTCGTTACAAGTCAGCGCCGCCTGAAGCCAGTGTCCGACGTCGAATTCCATACCCAGGTGCCAGACCGGCTGCTTCATGCCTGCCGCTGGCTGCGCAAGGCGGTTGCCAGCGCCGCGCAGGTGCGGGTCACGGCAGATGAAGAAACGCTGTTGCTGCTTGACCAGCGCCTCTGGACTTTTTCAAGCACCGATTTTGTGCCCCATTGTTTTCAGGACGCACCCGCTCAGGTGCTGGAACACACCGCCATCGTACTCAGCCCGCACTTGCCTGCCCCCACGGCCTCCGCCATCTTGTTGAACCTGGGTTCCGGGGTGCCTGCGGGTTTTGAGCAATTTGCGCGCGTCATTGAAATCGTGAGCGAAGACGCCAACGACAAACAAGAGGCCCGTAACCGCTGGAAACATTACGCCAGCATGGGTTGCAAGCTCACCAACCACAGCCTGCCAGCCAAAGCACCAACGTGACCACACCCACACGCCAACCGCCCCGCTTTGTGCCCACCCTCACGGAAGTGGTTATCCCGCCCCTGCCCACCCCGGGCACCGCCCTTGGACAGGTCGAAGCCGAAGCCCTGGCGGCAGAGATTTGGCAACAGATTCAACCGCTGCTGATGCACAGACTGCAGCAGGAAACCGAACAATGGCTGCGCGCAACACTGGCACAACATTTGCATGAGATGACTGCCCGAGTGCAAAGAGATATGGCGTCCCTGGTGCGTCAGGCTGCAATGGATGCTTTAGACCCCCAAAACCGCCCCAAGCCGACAGCGGCACCTGACAATAGTTGACATTGACGCACAAAATTGATGTCTTACCCTATGGCACAAGGTGTCAATTTAGGCTATCGTGCGGGGCTAGAATTTATTTCTACAATTTTCCTTTTTACATGGAGTTTTTATGCGCATTAAAAGTACCTTGACCCTGATCGCCGCGGCCACCTTGCTGGTTGCCTGTGGCAAAAAAGAAGAACCGGCTCCTGCCCCAGCTGCTGCGCCTGCACCTGTTGCTGCCCCCGCACCCGCGCCCGCCGCCAATGTTGTCAAAATTGGTCACGTTGGTCCTACCAGCGGCGCCATTGCCCACCTCGGCAAAGACAACGAAAACGGCGCTCGCCTGGCCATTGACGAACTCAATGCCAAAGGTGTCATGCTGGGTGGTCAAAAGGTTACTTTTGAGCTGCTGGCTGAAGACGACGCTGCCGATCCCAAGCAAGGTACCGCTGTTGCGCAAAAACTGGTTGACGCCAAAGTGGCTGGTGTCGTGGGTCACCTGAACTCAGGCACCACCATTCCCGCCTCCAAGATCTACAGCGACGCAGGCATTCCCCAAATCTCGCCCTCGTCGACCAACCCCAAGTACACCCGTCAAGGCTTCAAGACCACCTTCCGTATGGTGGCTGACGACACCCAATTGGGCGGCACGCTGGGCAAATATGCAGTGAACACCCTCAAGGGCAAGTCCATTGCCGTGATTGATGACCGTACCGCTTATGGTCAGGGCGTTGCCGAAGAATTTGCCAAGGCAGTTGAAGCCGCTGGCGGCAAAGTGGTTGCCAAAGAATTCACCACCGACAAGGCCACAGACTTCACCTCTATCCTGACCACCATCAAGGCCAAGAAGCCCGACGTGGTGTTCTTCGGTGGTATGGACGCAGTGGCCGGCCCCATGCTCAAGCAAATGAAATCTTTGGCCATCAAGTCCAAGTTCATGGGTGGTGACGGCATCTGCACGACCGAACTGGTCAAGCTCGGTGGTGACGCCATTGCCGACAACCAGGTCTACTGTGCTGAAGCCGGTGGTGTGGATGGCGAAGCCAAAGTTGGCATGGATGAGTTCAAGGTCAAATACCAGGCCAAGTTCAACACCGACGTCAAGCTCTATGCGCCTTACGTCTATGACGCAGTCAACGTCATGGTGGCTGCCATGGTCAAGGCTGACTCGTCTGATCCGGCCAAATACCTGCCCATGCTGGCAACCACCGCCGATTTCAAGGGTGTTTCTGGCCCTGTTTCCTTTGACGAAAAAGGCGACATCAAAAACGGTGCTTTGACCCTGAAAACCATTCGTGCCGGTCAGTTGGAAACCCTGGCTGTGCTGCGTTAAGCCAAATTTCTGTCGCTGGCAAACCCAAAAGTCGCCGTCCAAGCGGGTAGAATCGCCAGCTTCGGAGCGGTGGATGAGTGGTTTAAGTCACACGCCTGGAAAGCGTGCGGGGAGTAAAATCCCCCGGGGGTTCGAATCCCCCCTGCTCCGCCAGTGATAGTTTGAAAAATCCTTTGTAGATCATTGATTTACAAAGGATTTTTTTCGCCCATACGCGGCAAATGCTAAATTCCTGCAAGAACAAACTTCGGCAAAAGACGGGTACGCCACAGCTCGCGGCTGATGTGACCAATGAGTTGCTCACCCAAGGTGTCCGTGATCATGCGGGCATACACGCGTTGAATGAGTTCACTGCTGGCAAACTCTTCAAAAGCGCGGCTGAAGGTGGCAGAGTTATTAACCGCTGTGCGAGCCAGTCAAAAGTCACAACAGCAATAATTTGTTTTCTATGGAAAAGTTAGTGATATATTATTTCCATTGAAATTTTTAAGGAGGGCGCATCATGCCAGTCATCAAATCCAAAGTGACACAGCAGCCAGAGGCCGCCGCAGTGCTCAGCAAGGCCGTGGCCCGTGCCGCCGAGCGGCTGGACGTGTCCAAAACTTTATTGGCCAAGGTGCTGGGTGTAAGCGCACCTACCGTCACTCGCCTTTACAACGGCAGCTACCAGCTAGACCCCAAGCGCAAAGAGTGGGACTTTGCCTTGCTCTTTGTACGCGTGTTTCGTTCGCTCGACTCTATCGTGGGTGACGAAGCCACCGCCCGCAAATGGCTACTCAGTGACAACCTGGGCCTGCAAGCCAAGCCGGTTGAACTCATTCGCAACACCGAAGGATTGGTCCGTGTCGTTCAGTACCTGGATGCCAGCCGCGCTCTCGTCTGAGGCCCGGCCTTGGGCAGAGGCTGTATGGCGAATGGTGGAGGCCCAGCACACGGCATCCACTATGAAAATCGTTGACACCGACGACGAGCAAAACTTGCTTGAATCTTTGCTGGAGGGCAACAAACCCGCCCAACCCGCCACAACCAAGGGGCTGGACTACCTGCTGGCTACCCCGTTTCGCTACTACCCCATGCGCCGTGGCTCCCGTTTCAGGGCAGTCACTGACCCCGGTGTGTTTTACGGCGCAGAGTCGGTGCGCACCGCTAGCGCCGAGCTGGGTTACTGGCGCTGGAAGTTCCTCAAAGATGCCGTAGACCTGGACAAGCTGCAGCCCGTGGCCCACACCGCCTTCAGTGCCGATGTCAAAACCCAGGTGATTGATTTACGCCTGCCACCGTTCAGTACGCAAGCCGCGTATTGGTCTGATCGCTCCGACTACACCGCCACCCAAGCCCTGGCCCAGATGGCCCGCACAGCCCAGGTGGGGGGCATTCAATACACCTCCGTGCGTGACCGACAACCTGCCTGGTGCCTGGCCCTGCTGACACCGCAAGGGTTTGCCAAACCCAAGCCAAACCCACTGATGCAAACTTGGTGGCTGGCCGTGCATCAAAACGGCGTGTCCTGGCGGCGTGACAACGCGTCGATGACATTTTCTGCGGCTGCATGGTGACAAGGCCATCCACATCCAATGGTTAAACACAACATTTAACCTGAAGTTTTTCCCCAAAATAACCGAATTTCTCCAATGAAACGCCTTGTAATTGGGGTTCCACGTTCTGACTACGGCTTGATCTGACCGATCAATTCAAAGGCTCGTTTTTGCTTGCCGGTTGGCATCGTGATGAGCTTGAAGGTAGGCGTACCATCGACACCTTTTTGCGTGCAACACGTGTTCTGAACAATGGTTTGAAGCGGCGCCATCAAGGTCTGGAAGCTATGTACCGGAGAGCCATCAGGGACTTAGGGCTTTTTCATTGGCATCGGCAATTTGCACAAACCGCGGGACCACGCTGTCAGCGGTGGTGACCAGGTCATGAAATTCTGCCAAAGGACGCATCCAGGTCACGTCCTGGCTGTCGCCTTGCAGCGGCTGGTACAACACGCCCGGTTGCAGGGTGGCCTCAATCAGGCAAGTACCGACAACGGTATAACGCCCGCCTTTGTAATGCCGGAGCTGGGTGCCGGGTGCAAAAGGCTGAGGTTTTGGATCGTTCAATGGCATCGAAATTCCTGGGTCAATTTGAATTTCCCACTTTATACCCGCTGCTGCGGCCTGGTTAACCTGAACTGCCATTCTATTGCTCTCAAGCCGACCACCAAATGGCCCAGCCGCCCCCTAAAATCAGGCGCATGAGTCACCCCGCAAACACACACAACAAACCTGCTGCCAGCGCAGTGGCCACCGACGTCGTCAAACCCAGCAATTTTTTGCGCCAGATCATCGAATCTGACCTGGCCAACAGCACCTATACCGGCCGCCAATGGGGTGGCAGCCCCGGTGACGCCGCCCACCACGCCAAGGGCCAGCCTGACCCGGCCAAAATCCGCACCCGCTTTCCCCCGGAACCCAACGGCTACCTGCACATTGGCCACGCCAAAAGCATCTGCCTGAACTTTGGCCTGGCGCGCGACTATGGCGGCGTGTGCCATCTGCGCTTTGACGACACCAACCCCGAAAAAGAAGACACCGAATACGTCAACAGCATCATCGACTCGGTGAAATGGCTCGGCTTTGAATGGAACGGCGCCCCCGATGCCGCGCCCTACCAAGCCAGCGACTACTTTGACTTTATGTACCGCGCCGCCGAGTACCTGATTGAAGCCGGCCACGCCTATGTGGACGAGCAAACGGCCGAGCAAATGCGCGTGAACCGGGGCGACTTTGGCAAACCCGGCGTGGACAGCCCGTACCGCAACCACACCCCGGCAGAAAACCTGGCCCGCTTCCAACAAATGCGCGACGGCCTGTACCCCGACGGCGCCATGGTGCTGCGCGCCAAAATCGACATGGCCAGCCCCAACATCAACCTGCGCGACCCAGCCATCTACCGCATCCGCCGCGCCACGCACCACAACACCGGCGACAAATGGTGCATCTACCCGATGTACACCTTTGCCCATCCGATCGAAGACGCGCTGGAGCAAATCACCCACAGCATCTGCACGCTCGAATTTGAAGACCAGCGCCCGTTTTACGACTGGCTGATGGCGCGCTTGATCGAAGGCGGCCTGCTGGCCAGCCCGCCACCGCACCAGTACGAATTTGCCCGCCTGAACCTGACCTATGTCATCACCAGCAAACGCAAGCTGGCGCAACTGGTGTACGACCACAAAGTGTCGGGCTGGGACGACCCGCGCATGCCAACCATCGTCGGCCTGCGCCGCCGTGGCTACACGCCTGCAGCGTTGCAACTGTTTGCCGAGCGCATCGGCGTGACCAAGAGCGACAGCTGGATCGACTACGCCACGCTGGAAGGTTGCCTGCGCGAAGACCTGGAGCTGAAAGCCCACCGTGGCTTTGCCGTGCTGAACCCGGTCAAGCTGGTGCTGACCAACTGGGACGAGGTTTTTGCGCCCGGCCACCTGGAACCCTGCAGCCAACCGGCGCTACCCCACCCGACCGAAGGTATGGAGCTACCACCCGCGCGCCACTTCACCATCGGCAAGGACGTGTGGATTGACCGCGAAGACTTTGAAGAAGTGCCACCCAAGGGCTACAAACGCTTGTTCCCGGGCAACAAGGTGCGCCTGAAGGGCGGCTACGTGATCGAGTGCACCGGCTGCAGCAAAGACGCGAACGGACAGATTACCGAAGTGCTGGCCACCGTGGTGCCCGACACCAAAAGCGGCACCCCCGGCAGCGAAACCGTCAAGGTCAAGGCCGCCATCACCTGGGTCGGCGTGGCCAACGGCGTCAACGCCGAAGTGCGCCTGTACGACCGCCTGTTTCTGGACGCCCAGCCCGACGCGGGCGGCAAAGACTTCATCGAGAGCCTGAACCCGAACAGCCTGAAGGTCATCACGGCAAAAGTCGAGCCGTCACTGGCGAACGCCCTGCCCGGCCAGAACTTCCAGTTTGAGCGGCATGGGTACTTTGTCGCGGATCGGGTGGATCATGTGCAAGGGACAAAGCCGGTGTTTAATCTGGCGGTGGGGTTGAAGGATAGTTGGGGGAAGTAAGACGTGTTTTACCTTGACCTGTTTGCCACCCTGCACCGCCACCAGGTCCAATACGTTTTGATTGGTGGGCTGGCCGTGGCCCTGCACGGCATTGAGCGCAACACCATGGACATCGACCTGTGCATCGTCATCTCACCGGACAATCTGCACAATATGATCGAGGCAGCAAAGGAGTTAAACCTCAGCCCGGTTTTGCCTGTGCCATTGGAAACGCTGAACCAAATCGACACCCTTGAACAATGGCATCAACAACGCAATTTGCGGGCCTTCGCCCTGCGCACACCTGACTTGGCGGGCGTCACACTGGACCTTCTGCTGTTTCCTCCCATTGCCCCTGCCGACATGTGCCAACGCGCAGTACACCTGAATGTCTCGGGTGTCCCCATCCAACTGGCCAGCGTGCAAGACTTGATTGCCCTGAAACAAAGCGTTGGCAGGCCCATTGATTTGACCGACATCGAACACCTCAAACGCCTGCCAAGCCCATGAGTCCCGTTACCACACCCAACCCACGCGACCAGCGCACCTATTACGTCAGCGACGAACGACTGCGGGCGTTTGCCAAGCTAAGCTACGCACAGAGATTGCATTGGGTGGAACAATGCTCACAATTTGTTCGGCTGGCACAACAGGCAATGGCCAAGGACAACAAATTAGGCCATGTAGCGGTAGGCTTGATTGATCCACGCAAAATGCGCCCGGAACAACGTACCAGCGGATGTGTTGAAACAGCTCAATCTGGAGACAGGAAAATGCCCACGACTGAAAGACAATTGCTCGCTTGAGATCATGAACCCAAACAGCCTGAAGGTCATCACCGCCATCGTTAAGCCGTCACTGGCGAGCGCCCTGCCCGGCAAGAACTTCCAGTTTGCGCGGCATGGCTACTTTGTGGCGGATCGGGTGGATCACGTTCAAGGCTCTAAGCCGGTGTTTAATCTGGCGG
>Ga0209211_10005462_pt1 | contig 18984 bp, 17 predicted proteins | sample RifGroA2_FD_183992 | JGI IMG/M metagenome (GOLD analysis project Ga0209211, IMG submission 183992) | Groundwater microbial communities from Rifle, Colorado, USA - Groundwater A2 (SPAdes) (version 2) | ecosystem: Environmental > Aquatic > Deep subsurface > Groundwater | place: Rifle, Colorado...
CCGAATCTATAAATGCTAAAATAAAACAAGCCACAAGACATAATAAAGGCACTAGAGATATAGACTTTTTTCACTTTAGATTAAATCTAATTTTATGACTTCAGCACATCAAAATAAAATTATCCCATTTTGTGTTCTCGTGCTTTTGTTGCAAAATTTTCCGAATAAATTTTTAATGAATTGTAAAATCACGGGCAACCCATTCTTCATTTCCTGCCTTATCGGAACATGTAACAATAAACAAATAATTTCCGGTATCTACATTTAATGGAATACTGAAAGATTTTTTAATTATATAATTTATTCCACTTATTGAACTGTTTATTGTTGTATCCCAAATATAATTTGTTTGTTTTAAAATTGGAATAGAAGCAGAATGAATATTAATTTTATAGCTTTTAAGTTGAAAATCGTCACTAAATTCTAAATTATAAGTTAATACATTCCCTCTTGTAAAATTGTCGTGATTTTCGGGCAAGTTTATTTTTATAAAAGGTGCCTGTTCGTCTTTCTCTGCTTTGTTACAGCCGAATAGACAAACAATTACTAAAAACGTGATATTTGCAATAAAAAATTTAATAACCAAAATTACAAAAAATAATTGCAAATAGTATCAATAAATTTAGAGCAAATGAAAAATGAAGAATTTAACCCCTAACTTCGCTTAATTTAAGTAGTCGTTTAGCATAAATAATTAACAATAAATAAGTTACTCAACTTTAATAGAATACCTAATTAGGTAGTCTAACAGAATTTTTTGTTTCTTGTTAATCAGTTATTTATCAATAAAGCTACCTAAAAAATTGCGGTGTTAGGGTTTAACTATAAATTCAACTTCTTTATTTTGTAAATTAACCTGTTAATAAATCGTGTTCCATTTGCAATTATTTAGTTTAGAAATGTAAAAAAAATAACAAAATTTGTTTTTAAAATTAATATTATTATTTATGAGAATTTTATTATTGTCTGTACTATGTTATTTGTTTTCAATTTCATTTTCTAATGCTCAGAAAACTAAAGCCATTCCGCCCGAAAAACCTAAATTAGTTATTGGTATTGTCGTTGATCAAATGCGGTACGATTATATTGCACGTTATTGGGATAAATTCGAAAAAAATGGATTTAAACGACTAATAAACGAAGGTGCTTTTTGTAAAAATGCACGACAAAATTATATTTACACACAAACCGGTCCTGGTCATGCAACAATATATACTGGAGCAACACCTTCGGTTAATGGAATTGTTTCAAACGAATGGTTTATAAGATTAAAAAAACAAAAAGTTTATTGTGTCGAAGATTCAAAAGTAAAAACAATTGGCAGTAATTCTGATAAAGGAAAAATGTCGCCAGTAAATTTGTTAACAACAACAATAGGTGATGAGTTAAGATTATCAACCTTAAATAAATCGAAAGTAATTGCAATATCATTAAAAGACAGAGCTGCGATTTTACCTGGTGGACATAATCCTATTGCTTCATACTGGTATGATGATGCTACAGGTTCTTTTATTACGAGTTCATATTACATGGATAGTTTGCCTAAATGGGTAATTGATTTTAATAATAAAAAACTTGCCGATTTATATTTAGATAGACTTTGGTCGCCAATATTATCAATTACTGAATATAAAGAAAGTTTACCCGACACAAATAAATACGAAAAAGGATTTGGAAATAACCAGAAATGTTTTCCCTACGACTTAGCATTTTTAAGCAAACCCACAAAAAAAGAACGCGATTATTCAATTTTACGTTCATGTCCATTTGGAAATACTTATACTCACGATTTTGCAATTGCTGCTGTACTTGGCGAAAATTTAGGCAAAAGTAATTATACCGATTTTCTCTCGGTAAGTTTTTCACCAACTGATTATATTGGACATGCTTTTGGTCCACTTGCAGTTGAAACCGAAGACACGTATTTACGTTTAGATAAAGAAATTGCTCATTTTATCGATTTTATTGAAACAGAAATTGGCAAAGAAAATATTTTAATATTTTTAACTGCCGACCATGGCTCATCTGAAAATCCGAAATACCTAACCGACAATAAATTACCCGGCGGAGTTTTTAAACAATATTATGCTTTATCGTTGTTAAAAAGTTATTTGAATGCCGTTTATGGCGAAGGCGAGTGGATACTTTCATATATGGACCAGCAAATATTTTTAAATCAAACATTAATCGAAGATTCGAAAATTTCTTTACCTGAAATACAAAATAAAGTTGCCTCTTTTCTGTTACAGTTTAATGGAGTTGAAAATGCAGTTACTGCTACAACATTGCAAACAAACAATTTTACAAAAGGAATTTTTATGTATATGCAAAATAGCTTTAATCAAAAACGTTCGGGTGATGTGTTAATTAATTTAGCACCTGGCTGGATTCAGGATTCCGATTATGATGTTGACCACAATACAGCTTATTCGTATGATACACATGTTCCGCTTATCTGGTATGGCTGGAAAATTACTCGCCAAACAATTTTACGCGAAATTCATTTGGTTGATATTGCACCAACTATTTCTATAATGTTAAACATCGAATATCCAAGCGGTTGTACCGGCGAGCCCATTGATGAGCTTTTTAAATAAATACAATTATTAAAAAATATACTGAAAACGGGACAAATTTTAACATTTCATGAATACAAAATGGCATAGAGGTATAAGGTATAGCCCAAAATCTCAAATTCCAAACTCCAAATCCCAAGATGGCTCGCAGCGTAAATCTTGGTTCTTGAAATTTGGGGTTTGGATTCTTGGAACTTGGGTTCTGCGGGTTATACCCTACCCTTATACCTTTTACCTTAAACTCAAATGTAATAATTTAACCCGTTCAAAGTATAATGAATATTGAACATCGAATGATGAAACATCCACGACTAAAAAAGACACACAAGGGAATGATTATAAATTAAAAAAGTTTCGAGTTTAAGGTTTCGGGTTTCTGGTTGCTTGTTTCGAGTTTTTACAACTTCAAACCAAAAACCTTAAAACAAAAACTTTAAACTACTATATATAAACCACTTAATAAAATATAAACAGATGAAAATCAAAATAAATCAGTGTAAATCAGCGTCTAATAAAAATATAAACAAATGAAATTTAAAAATAATAAAGTGAAAAATTATCTTATATTTATTTTGTTATTAATATCATCTAACATTTTTTCTCAAAACACTTATGTTGTGTTTTTAAAAGATAAAAGTGGTTCTTTGTTTAATCCTTTCAGTTATTTCGATGCTAAAGCCATCGAAAGAAGAATGATGTTAAACAAGCCATTATTTGATTCTACAGATTTTCCTGTTTCAAATATTTATTATGATGAGATTTTAAAAAATAAAATTGAAATTACAGGACACACAAGATGGTTTAATGCGATTTTTGTTAATTCCAATGAGAAACAAATTGCAGAAATAAAAAAACTTCCTTATGTAAAAAATGTTGAGGAGTTAAATATGCAAGTTGTTTTATGTTCTTCAAATGAAAACATTGAAATAACAACTAACCAAAAAACTTTTTTAAAAAATCAAACAGGACATTTACAAGGAAATTTGTTTCGCGATGCGGGCTATACAGGAAAAGGTATGCGTATTGCAATATTTGATGGTGGTTTTCCGGGTGCTAACACACATCCCGCTTTTGAACATATCAGAAAATTAAACAGAATAATAAAAACTTGGGATTTTACAACCAATAAAGAAAATGTTTATTTGGCAAATAATCATGGCACAAATGTTTTATCATGTATTGCAGGACTATTAGATAGCATCCCAATAGGATTAGCAACTGATGCAGAATTTTTATTAGCCCGTACCGAAGTTGCAAGCGAACCTTTTAGCGAAGAAAAAAATTGGCTCGAAGCTGTTGAATGGGCAGATAAAAACGGAGCACAAATTATTAATAGCTCGCTTGGTTATACCGATAGCAGATATTTTCCTTGGGATATGAACGGAAAAAAAAGTCTGGTTGCCCGTGCTGCCAATATGGCTGCTTCAAAAGGAATGCTTGTTGTAAATGCAGTAGGAAATGAAGGCTCAAATCGCTGGAAAAAAATTATTACTCCTGCCGATGCCGACAGCGTTTTAAGTGTTGGCGGAATTGACCCTGAAACTTATTATCATATTAATTTTAGCTCTTACGGACCATCAACTGATTGGCGTTTAAAACCAAATGTTTCGGCATTTGCTCATGTTATTGCAGCAACTCCAAACAATATTCACGAAACTGATGGAACATCTTTTTCGAGCCCTTTGGTTGCTGGCTTTGCAGCTTGTGCCTGGCAAACACATCCACAATTTAACAACATGCAACTTTTTAAAGAAATTGAAAAATCGGCTTTACTTTATCCTTATTTCGATTATGCACATGGTTATGGAATTCCACAAGCATCATACTTTCTTGCTAAAACCAATCAAGTTGAAAAACAACCTTCGGTAACAATTGATATAACAGATGATTTATTAAAAATAGCAGCTATTGTTTTACCACCAAAAGATGCGTTAAATAAATATTTATATTTTCATATTAAGGATTCTAAAGGTCATTTAAAAAAATATGAAGTAATAGAAGTTTATCAGAATGATGTAATAACATTAAACATTTCGGAATTTGAAAAAGGCGATATACTTAGAATTCACTATTTAGGTTCTACTATCGAAAAACAATTCTAATATGAAAAGCATAAAAAGAAATAGAGCCACAGATTACACAAATTTAAACAGAGCAGGTACATTTTTAGGTAAATTGTTATTAAAATTAAACAAATTGTTCTTTTCTGCGACAATCTGTGTAATCTGTGGCAGTTTATGTAGAGTAAAATCATTTCAATTATTATTTTTTTTAGTTGTTGCGTTAAATGTTACAGCACAAAATGTTTTAATGTCAGAATATCCAAATGAAGATACAATAATTCCTAAATATGGACCCAATCTTAAAAAGTTTTATTTTGTTTATATTGGTTATGAAGCTTTTGCAGATGATTTTTCTGATAATTCCGCAAACATTAGAAACCGAGCATCGGGCAGAACTTCATTTGGATTTAAATTTAAAAGAAGAATAACAAATTTTTGGGCATTAGGTTATGATATAAATATGTCGTCATCAACATTTAGTATAAAACAAAACTCTCAAAAAACCTTTCCAAGCGTTGCCATTCATAAAAAAGAACGACTAATGATAGGTGGTTTAGGTATTCAAATTTTTACACGATTTAATTTCGACCGCAGAGGAAATACCATTGGAAAATATTTAGATATTGGAGGATATATAAACTGGAACTATACTTCGCAACATTTTACAAAAGATTTTACAACTCCTGCCGATAGTAGTAATGCACTTACAATTAAAACAACTGAAAGTCAATTAAACTATTTCGAAAATTATGAATATGGAGTAAAAGCTTCGTTAGGTTCTAATCACTTTGCTATTTCTGCAACTTACCGAATATCTGATATAACAAAGAGTAGTTTTGTTGGTTTTCCCGAAATGCCAAGGTTAAGTGTCGGAATTAATTTGGCTTTGTATTAATAGAAAATTTATATTTAAAGATAATTTATAAAGCAATTTGTACATTTGTAAATATTTCTTAAAAATGAAACTGCTTAGAAAAAACACACCGCGTTGGATAATTTTTTTAATAGATATTACAATTTGCGTTTTTTCTGTTTTCCTATCATATCTTTTACGTTTCAACTTTTCTATACCAACACATGAATTAACATCAATGTTTTATTATGTTTTACCAATTATTTTAATTGTTAGAACCATAACCTTTATTATTAGCAGATTATATGCAGGGATAGTAAGGTTTACAAGCACAAAAGATGCTGAACGAATTTTTTTAGTAATTTTTATTGGCAGCACTACATTTACAGCCATTAATGCAATAACATACTACTTCTTAAATAATATTTTTATAATTCCATTTTCAATAATTATTCTTGATTTGGTAATTAGTGTTTTTGTAATGACCTACTCCCGTTTTTTAGTAAAACTTCTATATTTCGAATATGTAAACCCAAGCGGAAATAAAGAAAACATTATTATTGTTGGCACAAACGAACTTGCACACACTGTAAAACGCACATTCGATAATGATGTTACAATGAAATACAAAGTTGTTGCATTTATTGACCCATCAGGACAAAACAACAGAAACAAATATGAGGGAATTAATATTTTTTCGTCCGAAAAACTTTCAGCATTAATCGAAAAACATAAAATCACATCGGTTGTTTTTGCCACAAAATTTGCCTCATCTGAAATAAAAAACAACATTTCTGATATTTGTTTGAGTTATAATGTTAAAATTTTAATTATCCCTGAAGCGTCTAAATGGATCAATGGCGAACTTAGCGCTAATCAAATTAAAGAAATTAAAATTGAAGACTTGCTTGAGCGAGACCCTATTAAACTAAATAAAGATAATATTGAAAAAAACACCATTGGCAAAGTTATTATGGTAACTGGTGCTGCTGGCTCAATTGGTCGCGAAATAGTTCTTCAATTAACAAATTACAAACCAAAACTTATTATTTTATTCGACCAAGCCGAAACACCGTTAAATGACATTTCGCTTGAGCTCGAAGAAATTTTTAAATTCAACGACTTTAAACTTATTATTGGCGATTTAACAAATGCCAAAAGACTCGAATATATAATTGAAAGATATAAACCTTCAGTTATTTATCATGCTGCTGCCTATAAGCATGTTCCAATGATGGAAAAAAACCCAGCCGAAGCAATACTTACAAATGTTTTGGGAACAAAAACTCTTGCAAATATTGCAAATAAATATAACGTTGAGCGATTTGTTATGGTTTCTACAGATAAAGCTGTTAACCCAACAAATGTTATGGGAGCATCAAAACGTATTGCCGAAATATATACACAAGCATTAGGAACTGTTTCAAAAACACGATTTATTACCACTCGATTTGGGAATGTTTTAGGTTCTAACGGTTCGGTAATACCACGTTTTAGAGCACAAATTGAAAATGGTGGTCCAATTACTGTTACCCATTCCGAAATCACACGTTATTTTATGACAATTCCCGAAGCTTGCCAACTTGTTTTAGAAGCTGGTGCAATGGGTAATGGTGGCGAAATATTTATTTTTGATATGGGCAAATCAGTTAAAATAATTGATTTAGCAAAAAAAATGATTCGACTATCAGGATTAATTGTAGATAAAGACATTAAAATTGTATTTTCAGGATTACGTCCCGGCGAAAAAATTTATGAAGAGCTTTTAAATAACAAAGAAAATACTATCCCAACTTATCATTCGCAAATAATGATTGCTAAAGTTATTGAAGCTAATTTTAATGAAGTAAACGAAAAAATTAAAAATCTTATTTCGGCAGTTAGCACTTATGATAATTATAAGATAGTTGCACAAATGAAACAAATAGTTCCGGAGTTTATTAGCTCAAATTCGGTTTACGAAAAATTAGATAACAATAAAAACTAATAAGTTCTTGTCATATTTTCGGTAACGCAAATAATGAAGTCACCCAAATTTTTATTATCGTCTTCAATTTTCGAAATATCTTCCTGCGAAACAGTAGTAATAACAACAACTTTTACCTTTTTCTTTTCTGCTATTAAATACCTGACAATTCCATCGTGCTTGTCGCTGTGAAAACTACCATTGTAATGTAAAAACAAATTTCCTTTTTTATAATTTTTTAAAATAAAATAAGCCATCGTAGCATCTTTAATAGCCTGTGCTTTAGCAATATTTGGTGTTGCGTGTTCTTTGCCCATATCAACAAGCATTTCTTTGTAACAACCTACACTATCGTTGTAATTTATTGGTAACCGTGCAATATAGCTTTTAGCTTCAGACGAAAGACTGTCTAAAATCTCGAACCCTTTTTTAGAAACTATCGAAGCATATCTTCGCGGGATATTTGTTGCAACAAATTGCACACTACTATCTTTGCAAAATTTAATTAATGGTTTGTAATCAGTTTTGTAATTTGGCCATAACCGGGCTTCTTCCTGAAATTTTTTGTCATCTATTTTATCTTCTAAATATTCATTTAAAATCAGTTGGTTATCTGCCTCAAACATTTCAGCACCTACTATTAGTTCTTCCTTTTTTACTTGATATAAATCAGTTAAAAGCTCATATTCGAGCCAATGTGCTATTGGATTATCGTGGTCTTCACCAAAAAAAACAAAATCGGCATCTTTGCACGATGTTAAAATGGCATTATAAGAAGATATTGTACTATCTTTATAAATTTTAAAGGGCTCTTTATTTTGTGCCATAATATTAAAAGAAAAAAATACTAATAAAATTAAAACAATATTTTTCATTTGTGAAAGTTTAATTTAATTGAAAGCAAAGGAAACGTTTTTTTTACTATTTTGCGAAATATTTTATGTCAAATATTTATAGTAAAATATTATTTCTTTTTTTAGGGCTATTTTTTTACATTGGCTCTTACTCGCAATCTACTGTATCTATTGAAGTTATGGCAATTGGTTTACACCCGTTTACAAAGCCTAATTTACAAGTTTATGAAAACGCCCTCGATATTGATGGTTTATTTTGTGTTGAACCCGGTTTAATTTTATCTTACGAAGCTTTTGTTTGGGAAAATACTGTTTCATTTCAGTTTTCACAATCTATTTACGCCGATGCAGCAGGGCAAATGGCAGGTTTTACTGAAATATCGTTTCGAAGGTTATTTTTTCACAAGTGGCGAAGTAGTTTATATGTAGCAATAGGACCCACAATGACTTACCGTAAATCGTGGGAATTTTTAGACGGTTATGTTGAAGAAGGCGGTTACACAAAATATGGCACATGGCAAGTAAAACCTTGGTTTATTGGGAAATTGGAATACGATTTTTATGTTGGTAATCATAGCGATATTCAATTAGGATTTATATACGGGCACGAATATAACACTTTTACAGCTTCGCTGGGTTACCGGTATTGGATTTCATCAAAAGTTAAACACTCCAAAGGTTGTAACTGTCACAATAAATATAAGAAAAAATTTAAAGATTGGTTTAGATAATTAACAATTAAAATTAAGTAAACAGTAAGCAGTAAACCGTAAAAAGTAGGCTTAAACAATGAACATAGAACAGTAAGCAGTCCACAGTCAGAAATGAACAGTAGGCAGTGAACAATGAACGTAGAACAATGAACATTTTTAAACTTTTTGAACAATAAACAGTAAACTAAAAACAGTAAACTAAAAACAGTAAACTAAAAACAGTAAACTAAAAACAGTAAACTAAAAACAGTAAACTAAAAACAGTAAACTAAAAACAGTAAACTAAAAACAGTAAACAACAAAAAATTATGCAATTTAAAAAATATAATAACAGATTTTTTCGTCATTCAATATCGGCACCATTTATTTATAGTATGCTCATTCCATTAGTTATTCTTGATATTTGGATTGAAACTTATCATAGAGTTGCTTTTGCTACTTACGGTGTAAAATATATAAAAAGAAAAAGTTATATAAAAATTGACCGTCATAAATTAAAATATTTAACTTTTTTCGAAAAATTAAATTGTATGTATTGCGGTTATGCCAACGGATTGCTTAATTATTCATGTGCCATTGCTGCCGAAACCGAAAAATACTGGTGCGGTATAAAACATAAGTACGACGAAAATTTTATTGAACCCCAACATCATGCAGAATTTATTCCTTATGACGAAGAAGATGCATACATTAAATTAAGCGAATAAAAAATTGATATAATTAGTGTCTGTCTATAAACTCTGTGTCTGATTCATAATGTTCGAGTTCAAGGCATTCGAAGTATTAAAAAATCAGGAGTTTACTGTAGTAAATGACTTTTTTTTAATACGAGAATAACGCTGAAATCGGACATTATGGACAGACACTAATTAAAAAAATCGTAATGTATATTTGTTCATTAGCGATAATACATGAAGACATAAATGATACAATCCATTTTAAAAATACGATTTAAACAAATTTTCCGGGCTACAAAAGGAATTGGACTTATTAGGTATATTTTTCTTATTTCTTTATTAGGATTTCTTGCATTTGTATTATTTAAGCAAACTGCTGTTTTACCAAATTCATTTGTTGCAACTGGTATATATTTGATAATAATTTTATTAATTCAAATAAATCGTACTGACAAGCGTTTTTTGAAATTTCATTTCAATAATTTTAAACTGATACTATTAATTGAGTATTTATTGTTATTAATACCGCTTTTTATCTGTTTGATTTATTATTTGCTTTGGACATTAGTTATTTTAGTAATTGCATTAACATTATTAATCGTCTATATAGATTTTAAACATAGGCAAAAAAGTTTAAATACCTTTATTCAAAGATTAATTCCATCAAGTAGTTTTGAATGGAAAAGTGGAGTAAGAAAAACATTATTTTTAATAATTGCTTTTTGGATTATTGGTCTATTTACGTCATTTTTTATAGTAAGTGTTCCTATTGTATTATTTGTTCTGGGACTTTTTCCATTAAGTTTTTATGACAAAGGAGAACCAATACACATGATTTTATCATTTGAAATGGGAACAAATAAATTTTTATTTCATAAAATAAAAATGCAATTAGCTCTTTATACAATCCTTTCTATCCCATTAATAATTGCATTTTTAATATTTCATCTTGACAAATGGTATATTCCAATTATTGAGTTTATTGTACTTTCAACTTCACATATTTATATTATTTTAACAAAATATGCTTTTTATCAGTCAAACAGCAAATCAGGTGGGGCAATGGCATTTTCACTAATTGGAGCAATGGGAATAATTATGCCTGTTTTTATACCATTAATTTGGTTGTTATCTATTCGTTTTTATTTTAAATCCAGAAAAAACTTAAATTTTTATTTGAATGATTATAATTGAGAATTTAGTAGTATCTTACGATAAAGGGCATAATGTTATTGATTTATTAAACCTTATACTTTCCCAAAATTCAATAAATGGAATTGTAGGTTTAAATGGTGCAGGTAAAACAACTTTACTAAATTCAATTTATGGACTAAAAAGTATTGATACAGGAATTATCAAGTATAATGATGTGAAAATAAATAAGAAAAAAATCTCATTTCTTGAAACTGAAAATTATTTTTATTCAAATATCACAGCTCGGGAATATCTTAGTTTATTTAAAAACCGACAATTTGATATTGAAAAGTGGAATAAATTATTTTCACTTCCTCTTGACACCATTATTGACGATTATTCAACCGGGATGAAAAAGAAGTTAGCTTTAATAGGAACATTGAAGCAAGATAAACCAATAATGATTTTAGACGAACCGTTTAATGGCTTGGATATTGAAACATGTAGAATTATTCGTCAAATTTTATTAAAACTAAAAGAACAAAATAAAATCATAATCATAACCTCTCATATTATTGAAACCTTGACAAATTTGTGTGACTATATTCACTACTTAGAAAATGGAAAAATAAAGTATAGTAATAACAAAAGTGAGTTTAAAGAATTTGAGCGAATAATATTTGCGACAATAGAAAATCAAAATGAGGACTTGATTAATGAACTCATGCGTATTCCGCAAATACTACCTAAAATTTAATTGGCGAAAAGCGTTAAATAAACTTGCGTTATTTGTTTAACTTTACTACTTTTGAACGGTAATAAACAAGAAATACATCTTCAAATTATAGACACGACCATTGTAACATTGAAAATTATTAAAATGAAAAATTTCGACTTATCTCTTATAAACACCCAAAACAAAAAAGCTATTTGTGTATTTTGTTCATCGAGTAGTGCGTTAGATAAAAAATATTACGAAATAGCAAAAGAACTTGGTAGATTAATTGCCCAAAATGGATTTAATTTGGTACATGGCGGTGGTAAAATTGGCTTAATGGGAGTAATTTCTGAAGCAGTTCAATTGAATAATGGTAAGGTAATTGGAGTTTTACCCGAAAGATTAAATATTGAAGGAATTGCATCGGAAACCGACGACGAAATAATAATAACAAAGGACATGGCAGACCGCAAAGCCGAAATGCGTAAGCGTTCCGAGGCATTTATTGCACTTCCCGGTGGATTTGGAACTTTAGAAGAAATTTTAGAAGTTATCACACTTAAACAATTAAAATATCATACAAAACCTATTGTAATTATTAATGCCGAAGATTTTTATGAGCCTTTAATTAATATGTTTGAGCAATTTTATAAGCAATCGTTTGCTAAAGAAGATTTTAAAAAGTTCTATTTTATTGCTAAAAATCCATCAGAAGCAATTGAATATATTAAAAATTATAAACATCAGGATGTGAAAGACAAATGGTTTTAAATAGAGTCTGTCTATAAAGTCCGCTGACTGCGTTATGCCCCAGTACGCTTTGCTACGGGGTAAACTCGTTTTGAAAACAGTCATTTACATTAGTAAACTCCTTGATTTTCAAAACTTCGCAAGCATTGTCATCGAACTTTATATTCCAGACTCTTGACTTTATGGACAGAAACTAAATAAAAATATCTTATTTTTAAATCTTTAGTTAAATTTTAAAAATTATAATAATAAACATTATTATTTATTAAGTTTTTTAATACTTTTGAACCTCAAATAAATCTTAAATATTAAAAATAAAATGAATATTCCATCGAATTTAAAGTACACTAAAACTCACGAATGGATTCGTGTTGAAGGAAACAATGCTTTTGTAGGTATAACCGATTTTGCTCAAGGCGAATTAGGCGATGTAGTTTTTGTTGAAATAGAAACAGTTGGCGAAATGCTTGCCAAAGGGGCTGCATTCGGCACTATTGAAGCCGTTAAAACCGTATCCGACTCGTTTATGCCTGTTTCGGGTAAAGTTTTAGAAAAAAATCCAAAAATTGATTTATCACCAGATGTAATTAATAAAGATGCTTATGGCGACGGCTGGCTCATTAAAATTGAAATTACAAACGCAAGCGAACTTTCCGAATTGCTTACACCAGAGCAATATCAGGTTCAAATTGGTTAAAACTTTTTTTTAATATAACAGAATTTATTTTGATTTTTCTGCTATACTATTTTTAAAAAAAATGATTTTTGCTCACGCATTCTGCCATTTGGGTAGTGAAGTTTTAACAACAGCCAATATACCGTTAATTATATTTTGTTTTTTATAATATTTTTCAAAAGGTTTATTCACATAGAGTTTACCTTTTTGTAATAGAACTGCCTTAATTTTCATTGAATATTTTCAATAACTTACAAAATATATTTGTACTTTTGATTCTATTAACATTGCCTAAATAACAAATATTTTAAAATGAAAAACGAAAAACAAGAATTAGAAGAATTTTATAAAATATTTCAAAAACAACATAGCAAGCCTTATTTCCATTTTACTAATTTGGAACCAACTAAAAGATTAAAATTTGAATTAGTAGATAATACAAATTATAATGAAATCTACACCATGTTTAAAGATGATGAATGTCCGTTTGTGATTAGCGAATTTAAGAATTTAATAAAACTAGAAAAATATGTTTCTGGCCTTCTGAATTACCATAAATATTCGCCAAAAAGAGGTGCTTGTGATTGGCTTTTTAAATTAAATAGTACAGGTGAATATGTCGGAATAATTCAATTGTATGATTTGAATTTAGAAAGTTATAACGATAATAATAAAAAATGTTCAATAGGGTTTACTACAAAAAAATCATTTAGAAGAAAACATTATACAACAGAAGCTGTTTTTGCATTAATTGAATATATTTTTTGTAATTTTGATTTTGAAAAGATATTGGCTGACACTTATAAAGAGGATGTTGCCTCTAATGAATTCTTAAAGAAAATAGGATTTAAGTATATTACAAAAGATAGAAGAAAATTAAATGGGTTGATTTATTATGAATTAAATAAATGAATAACCTTTTAAATAATATATTTTAGTTCTAAATTATTTCATTTTATGAACATCGAATATCCTAAACAATATGATACATGGATTAACCATGAAATAATTTATTGTAAAAATCCTGTTTTTGTAAATATTCCGGAAAATGAAAGACTTGCTGTTTGGAAGAAAATAGAAGATGATTATTTACAAAAATATGACACGTTTATAAGAATAGAGTTTGACTGGTGCTCATCGGGTATTTGGGAACCACCATTTCCTGGATCAGTTTCATCAGGACCAATGTGGTCTGTTGAAACTTTTTATTCATTGCCTGACTCTTTAATAAAAAGACTTGAAGAATGGGTAGATTATAATGATAATTCTCTTGACGATAAAAACTTCGACATAGTTTTATCTAATAATGAAGGAAGAAACATTGCAATGGAAATTAGAAAATATATTCCTGAAAAAATTTATTTGGAATATTGGGGTTTTAAAGAAATTATAATTCAAAATGGTTTGGTAATAGAATTAGATATACCCGACTTCTTAAAAAAATATATTAAAACAAGTTAAATAAACATTTCAAAAAACAATATAATTTCAATTAAATGTCCCTAAGCTGGAACGAAATAAAAGAACGTGCATCCCGATTCTCAAAAGAGTGGGATAATGCCTGTAACGAAGATGCCGAAGCAAAAACTTTTTTATATGAGTTTTTCAATGTGTTTGGTATAAGTCAACGCAAGGTTGCAACCTTTGAATATAAGGTAAAGAAGCTTGATGAACACGATGGTTATATTGATTTGTTATGGAAAGGAAATATTTTAATAGAAATGAAAAGCAAGGGCAAAAACCTTTACAAAGCATTAACACAGGCAAAAGATTATATACAAGGACTTCCACAATACGAAATACCAAAATATATACTTGTTTCGGACTTCGATATTTTCCGGCTTATTGACATTGAAGAAGAAAAAACAACAGAATTCAAATTAAAAGAACTCGTAAAAAATATTCATCTATTTGGATTCATTGCTGGTTATCAAAAACGCACATATAAAGAAGAAGACCCTGTTAATATAGCAGCGGCCGTGTTAATGGGAAAACTTCATGACAGGTTAAAAGCAATAGGATATTCAGGACATTCTTTAGAACGATATTTGGTACGGTTGTTATTTTGTTTATTTGCCGATGATACAGGTATTTTCGAGAAAGGAATTTTTCAGGATTATATCGAACAAAAAACAAATGAAGATGGAAGCGATTTAGCTTATCACATTGCAGCCATTTTTAACACTCTTAATTTGCCAAAAGAATCCCGGCTTGCAAATATTGATGAAAATCTTGCAGCATTCCCTTATGTAAATGGTAAATTATTTGAAGAAAATTTACCTTTTGCCTCTTTTGATTCCAACATGAGACAAACATTACTTGAATGTTGTTACTTAGATTGGAGTAAAATTTCACCTGCAATATTTGGCTCTTTATTTCAAAGTGTTATGGACGAAAAAGCAAGGCGTAATCTGGGTGCTCATTATACAAGCGAAAAAAATATTCTAAAGCTCATTAAACCTCTTTTTCTTGATAATCTTTGGAAAGAATTCGAATTTGCAAAAGGAAATGTAAGAGAACTTAAAAAACTTCAATTAAAAATCTCTAATCTTCGTTTTCTCGACCCTGCCTGTGGTTGTGGAAACTTCCTTATTATTGCTTATCGTGAGTTACGTTTACTCGAAATGGAAATTATAAAAAATCTTTTAGGCAGTCAACAAATAACAGATATTGGAACTTATTTTTTAGTTGATGTTGACAAATTTTATGGTATAGAATACGAAGAATTTCCTTCTCTAATTGCCCAAGTTGCAATGTGGTTAATTGACCATCAAATGAACATGCAGGCAAGTGTTTTATTTGGTGAATATTTTGTTCGTTTGCCTTTGAAAAAATCTGCAACAATTAAAAACGGTAATGCACTTCAAACAGATTGGCAAAGTCTTATTGATCCTTTGCCTTGGGAAAAAGAAGAACCTAAATTTCATTTCATTTTAGGTAATCCGCCTTTTGTTGGTAAACAATTACAAAACGAAAATCAGAAAAAAGATTTAGAACAAATTTTTACAGGCGTTAATGGTGCAGGTGTTTTAGATTATGTTACTTGCTGGTATATTAAAGCATCTCAATATTTACAAATTTACAATTCCGATAAAAAAGAAATAAAATGTGCCTTTGTTTCTACAAATTCTATTGTGCAAGGTGAGCAAGTAGGTGTTCTTTGGAACGAACTATTTAATAAGTATCAAATTAAAATTCATTTTGCACATCGTACTTTTCGTTGGAATAATGAAGCCAAAGGCAATGCAGCCGTTCATGTTGTTATCGTTGGTTTTTCTAACTTTGATATAACAGAGAAACTAATTTTTGAATATGAAAATATAAAAGGAGAACCTCACGAAATAAAAGTAAAAAACATTAATCCTTATATTGTTGAATCTCGCGACATTGTTGTATTAAAAAGAAGAAAACCAATTTGCAATGTTCCTGAAATTTCATTTGGTAGTATGCCTAATGATGGTGGGCATTATTTATTGACAGATGATGAAAAAATAGAATTTTTAAAAATTGAGCCAGCCGCAAAGCAATTTATAAAACCTTTATTAAGTGCACATGAATTTATAAATGGAGAAAAACGTTGGTGTTTTTGGCTTAAAGATATTTTACCGAATGAATTAAAGCAATTACCGGAAATATCAAAAAGAGTTCAATTAGTAAAAGAAAATCGAAATAACAGTAATAGACCAGCTACTAAAAAATTAGCTTCATTCCCTACTTTGTTCGGTGAAAACAGACAACCAAGTACTGATTATATCTTAATCCCAAGAGTTTCATCAGAAAACAGAAAATACATTCCTATAGGTTTTTTTAATAAAGATTCAATAGTTGGTGATACTTGTTTATCAATTTCAAATGGTAAACTGTTTCATTTTGGAATATTAACCTCTGAAATGCACATGGCATGGGTTAACCATGTTTGTGGTAGATTAGAAAGTCGTTATCGCTATTCAAATGAAGTAGTTTACAATAATTACCCTTGGCCCGAAAATCCAACAGAAAAACAAATAAAATCTATTGAAAAATCAGCACAAAAAGTTTTAGATACAAGATTGCAATTTCCCGAAAGCAGTTTAACCAATTTATACAACCCTTTAACAATACCCCCTGCATTAGTAAAAGCTCATCAGGAATTAGACAAATCAGTTGATTTAAGTTATCGTCCTCAACCTTTTATTAATGAAACAAAACGCATAGAATTTTTGTTTGAACTTTATGATAAATATACGGCTGGGTTATTTGTAAAAGAAAAAACAAAAAAATAGCTAATAATATTTAAATATATGATTTACGGTAAGAGTTTTCATCTATTCACTGAAAGTGATATTATAAGTATTGTAACTGATAAAATACCTGAAAATAAATTTTTAGAATATAAGTTAAAGTTTAATTTTTTAAAGGACGAAGATAAAAAGGAATTTTTATATGATGTTACATCCTTTGCAAACAGTGAAGGTGGAATAATTATTTATGGAATTTCTGAATTAAAAGATGATAATGGTCAAAATACTGGTCAGCCAGATGAAATAATAGGTATTGATGAAGAAAATTATGATAAGCTAATAAACAAAATAGAACAATTTCTATATTCAACAATAGAACCAAAGATTTCTAATCTTTTTATTAAAATTTTTAAAATAAATAATGTTAATATATTATTAATTGGTATTCCTATACAATGGGGATTACCTCATATGGTTATTTATCAAAAAGTAAATAAATTTTATAAAAGAGGTAATTCGGGTAAAAGTTTATTAGATGTTAATGAATTGAACCAGTTATTTATGAAAAATTCAGATTTGAAATTACAAGCTCAACAATTTCGTGATAAAAGAATTAGTGAGATAATGAATAATCAATTTATTCCAAATTTATATACGAAGTTCTCAACTATTGTACATATTATACCATTAAATTACTTTCAATCAAATCTCTTATCTCTTGCAGAAATTAATAAAATAACTCAAATAAGAGCACTTTTAAAACCAATTGAAGCTGATGGTTATGAATTTAAACATAATTTTGAAGGATATTTACTTTTTAATAGAGATGGAAGTTCAGTAACAGCTTATTCTCAACTTTTCAGAAATGGAATAGTTGAAGGCTATACTGCTTTATTACATAAAGAAAATTCAATTGATTATTTTAACCATATAAGTTTAATACAAGAAAAATATCATGATTTTGAAGTATCTCATTTTGAAACCTGTGTGATTAATTTCATTAAAGATGTATTTGAAGCATTTAAACTTTATTATTTAAATCCTCCATTTTTAATTTATATAAGCATTTTTCATCCAATAAATACATGCTTGGATGCACGTCTTCGAATTTGGAAGAAATTTTTTACTAAAAATGAATTATTGTTACCTCCAACAATAATTAATGATTTTAATGCAAAAATTGATGTAGAATTAAAAGATGTGTTTGATATTATTTGGCAAACAGGTGGTATTTTATGTAGCCCAAATTTTAATCCTAATGGTGAGAGAATTAAAAAACAATAAATATGGAAATCGAAATTTCAATTAAGAATAAACCAATTAATTACAACAAATCGCATAGAATTTTTATTTGAGCTTTACGATAAATATACAGCGGGGCTGTTTATTTATCAAAAAGCTAAATCAAAAAAGAAATGAGTTTTTCAATTGAAAAATTGTAACTTTGCTTTAATTATTTTATTGAAATGGAATTATTTTTATCCGATAAAGAAATTCAGGATTTTATACTTCAAAAGGGAATAATTTGAGTTTTACCTTTCTGACCCCCCTCTCTTTTGGAAAGGGGTTGGGGGTAAGCCGTAAAAAATTCACTAATTTTGATAAAAAAGTTTCCCCAACTTTTTGTATCATGCTGCTAATAAGACCTTTCTCTTTGTAAATAGACACATACCTAATATGTTGGAGATAACTCCAACAAAGCGAAAAGGTAATATTTCTTCTCTAATTTTAATCGAAGCAAGTGCGGTGGGTTGTCCACGAAGTGTGCGAACTACAATTTTTGG
>Ga0209211_10005463_pt1 | contig 18981 bp, 21 predicted proteins | sample RifGroA2_FD_183992 | JGI IMG/M metagenome (GOLD analysis project Ga0209211, IMG submission 183992) | Groundwater microbial communities from Rifle, Colorado, USA - Groundwater A2 (SPAdes) (version 2) | ecosystem: Environmental > Aquatic > Deep subsurface > Groundwater | place: Rifle, Colorado...
CGAGATAATCAAGCTGGAATCATCATGCACGGGATGTTTCGATGCTGATGCAGTAATAGGTGCCCTGAAAAATTCCGGCATTGAGGTTTCAGCAGAGAAATCATTGCCAAGAAACTCTCAGGAAACTTTAGATCTAATCAAGAAATACAATATTGGGAAATTGCCTGCTATTGTGCTGAAAGGAGAGATAGATAAGGATACTATTCCTGGCTTTAAGAAAGTAGAGGATGCTTTGGTATTTGATGCTATTACCCCCCCTTATGAGGACACTGCAACAAAAAAAGCCATAGGAAAAGTTTCGGCTATCATAATAAAAGATAGCGGCTGTAAAGTTTGCATGGATCTAAATCTGATGGTGCAGAACCTGAAGCAGAACGGAGTGTCTATAGATAAAGAAAAAACACTTGATTCCTCAGGAAGCGAGGCAAAAGGGCTGATTGGCAAACATAACATCACTAAGGTGCCTGTGCTGCTCTTATCAAGCGATGTAGGGGCTTATGAAGGGCTTGCGCAAAGCATTGGCAACATGAAGTCGAAGGATGGCAGCTATTACATCATAGAATCCCAGGCTCCTTATATTGAGGCAGAAAGCGGAAAATTAAGAGGCTTGGCAAAATTAACTTTGCTTAACGATTCCAGTTGCAAGGAATGCTATAATGTTGATGTCCATAAGTCCATTCTGGCAAGGTTCGGAGTATCAGTTGAGGAAGAGAAAACGGTTGATGCAGGCTCGGCAGAAGGAAAGCGGCTGATTAGCAAATACAGCATTAAGAGTGTTCCAACTATACTCTTAACCGGCGACTTAAAGGTATACGGCGCTTTTAATAGCGTATGGAAGCAGGTTGGCAAGGTGGAAGCAGACGGCGCATATATATTCACAGAAATAAGCGCTATGGGGCCAGGCATTTCATATAAAGACACTCTCACAAATGAAGTCAAAAAAGTAGAAGCGCCTCAACAAGAAAGCGCGCAGCAATAATTTTTTATTTTATATTTTTTAATTATTAATTCTTAAAAAGGCATTTAAAATAAGTTATAATTTGCAAAAATAAGAACGATGGAAAAAAATAATAAATTGTTGGTATTGGCGGTTGGAATCATTCTTTTGTCCAGCCTTGTTTATGCAGCCGAGCTTCCCCCCGGGCTGCTTAAGATTCAGGAGTATAACTCTGGATTAGCCCAGAAATTCATGCAGAATGTCTCTTTCATCATTGCCTTTCTTGCAGGCATAACAACAATACTTTCTCCATGTATTTTACCATTATTGCCTGCTTACTTTGCAATAACATTTAAGGAAAAGAAACGGATAACACTGTCTACTTTTATATTCTTTTTAGGATTCGCAGTGGTATTTGTGTTAATGGGGCTGTTGGCGGCTTTCACGGGCAAAAGCCTGGTAATGGCGATTAACGGTGCCAGCTGGCTTGTCCCTGCAGCCGGGATTGCGCTGATTATGCTTGGGATGATGATGCTCTTGGGAATGGGATTTACTGGCTTTGCTGCAAAAAGAAAAATAAGAAATGACGCAATGGGAGTTTTCCTTTCAGGAGCATTTTTTGCAATAGGATGGACAGCATGCACGGGCCCGATACTTTCCGGTGTTTTGATAATGTCTTCTGTGGCCCACAATTACTTTACCGCATTTTACCTGATGCTGGCGTATTCCTTAGGCATCTTTGTTCCCCTTTTTGTATTATCATTCTTTTACGGCAAAATTGGGCTGGATAAGATAAATTGGCTGAATAAAGAAAAAATAATAAAAATAGCAAATAAGGAATTCCGCACAAGCATTACGAATATTATTGCAGGCACTCTTTTTATTATTCTTGGGCTGATTTTCATTATCTTCAAGGGGACTGGGCTTGTCTTCAACAGCTTTCAGATGTTTGGATTGAGGCAGTTTTTTTACTCATGGCAGAATCTTTTCATAGAGAACTTTAAGTTTTTTAATATTGTAGGGCTTGTAGTTTTTGTAATCTTTATTTCATTGCTGGGGTATTTTATTGTGAAAGAGATAAAAAATAAAAATTAAGCTGCCAGCAGGGCAATGGCCTTACTTAAGCCATGCAGGATGCATTACCCATAGCATTGCAATTGTAAGCAAAACAAAAATTGCCCATGTTATATGCTTTTTGTATCTCTCATGCAGTTTCAATGGCAGCCACCTTTTTCTTTTTTATCCGTATGCTCTTTGTGCATATTCTTCATCATAAAAAAATGCATTATCGGGCATAGCAGAAATACAGTCCAGTACAGGTAGCTTTTGCTCAAGCCAAAAAAATACACTGCTGCAAACACTAAAGCTAAAGGGGCTGCACAGCAAATAACCATCATTAATCCATGATTCTTTTTTATTTTGTTAAGCCATTCCATGATTTACACCCAAATAATTCATTTAAATACTATTAATCAAAATTATTCAAATTGTTTTTTTTCGTTTCTTAATTATAATAATCCCTATGTATACAATCGCTGCTATAATCAGGATAGGCAAAGCAAGCCAAACCAGCAATGGAACTTTTGCAAAAAATGAATTTATAGAGCTAGTCATATTAGCCATAAATATATTCACGCTTAATTGGTAATCGCTGCTCATTGCAAGCTTTCCGGCTTTTGCAAGATACAGTATAAACAAGCCCATTAAAACAAACATAATTCCGGAAGCCATCTCGGCAATTGTAATCCTTACATTCTTTTTTGCAATTGAATATGAAGCCTGCTTTTTGAAAAAATTCAGCTTATTGCCTAAATTCGACTTGTCCATGAAATAAGCCAGGATAAACAGCGGGAAAACCATGCCTAAGACATACGCAAGAGCGTACATTCCGCCCCAGAATATCGAGCCGGGAAGTATTGACAGCGCTAATACTCCGGCTAATACTGGAGCGCAGCAAAGGGTTGCAAAAGCTGAAAAAATTCCCAAAACAAAAACAGAGCCAGCTCCCTGCACCTTCATTTTTGGATGCGAAGAAAAGGGCAATGAAAAGTGAATTCCAAGAAGTATAGATGCCCCTAAAAACAAGAGTAAAATGCCGCCCAAGGCAAAGAGCAGGTTATGGTATTTGCTGAACAATGCCCCCAGGCTTGCAAATCCAAGCCCAAGAGGTAAAAATACTGTAAGCAAGCCCATGAAGAACACAAAAGTCATGAGCATTACTGTCCGCTTCTGCCTAAAAATTGAGCCGAGATAGGCGGGCAGCAAAACTGTTATGCAGCATGGCGCAAACAGCGCAGCTATTCCCGCAATAAAGGCAGTTGCAAGCGATGCTATTATCAGCACATATTCCATAATAGCCTCACGATACCATCCTCATGCAAATATCCTCATGCAATCTTGTTTAGCTCAGAAAAGAGCTCGTCATTTCTTAGAGCCATTTTTGGATCGTCCATTGTATACCTGATAACTCCCTCTTTGTCAACAATAAAATAAGTATGGCCTGGATAAGAGCCCTTGTGCATTGAGGATGCAAGCGAAAGCACGTCATAAGCTGACGAGACTGCCCTTGTCGAGTCAAATAAAATCCTTGCTTTAGACATTTTAGGCACTTTCTGGATTATTTTTTGCCATTCGCTTCTTTGGTCAGGAGTTATTGAAAGCACAACCGTATCCTCATTGTTAAACCTTTCATCGTTTCCAAAAGAGCTCATCTGGTCCCAGCATGCAGGATAGCACATGCTTCCTTCTGTAAAAAACAAGACAACATTTTTTCCCTTGTAGTCGCTTAGCTTTGCTGTAGCCCCTTCAATGCTTTCCAGGCTGAAGTCAGGGGCATTTTGCCCTACAGCATTGAAAAAAGACAGCTTTCCCTTGGGAAACGCGTCTGGATTTTGTCTTGCAAGCTCTGCCTGCACTGCTGCCCTTTTCGATTCCACAACAGAGTTTATGCCGTATTTTTCAGCTGTTTTGATTATAACCTTGTCATTGGAAATTCCGGAAGCTATTAGAGAATCAATGTAATTTATCATCTCTCCTGCCATTCCGCAGCAAATCTTTTTTTTGTCGAGCGCCTGGCCGCAGCATGGGCACAAAAACATTTTGTAAATATCATCTGGGGAATCAGATGGCCCAATAAGGCTGGCTGTGGGCATTTTCTTGGCATTTTTGCTGTCATTTGCAGACATCATGCTGTACGAAAAAAAGCCGCCAGCAAACGCAGCTAAAATTATTGCTGCAATAACTATATTTTTTTTGCTTGTAAACATTTGCAATGCCTCCAACCTCTATTTATTCCATCTCATTCTATTGGATATACTTTATTTTTTATTTTTAATAAATATCAATAAATGGACATATTAGACGCTAAAAATGAAACAATATATAAGATATAGTAACGAAACTAGTTTCAGCCTGCTTTTCTACTTGTATTTTATCAAAACCATATTTGCCAGCCCGCGCCTTCTCCTTTCAATTAAATTCTGCCCTTCTAATTTGTCCAGAATCCTGCTGACCTTGACTTTTGAGCAGCCCATTTTTTCCACAAGCTCGCTCTGGAAAACAGCGCCTTGCGATGCTATAATCGCCTCATATGTTTTCTTTTCATCTCCTTTTAATGCCTTTGCAACTTTTTTTGCTTTATCAGCAGCATCTTCCCGCATTGTTTCAGCAGCTTCTGACTTCAGCGCAACTTTAATGCCTAGGAGAAATATAGCTATAAGAAGTGCGGCTCCAATATATGAATATAAAGGTATATGGGCAGTTATGGGGCATTGCCCCCCAGCAGGATGAACGCATTGCGCGGATTCTATTTTCGCAATTTTAATTGAAAAAGATGCCAGAATAATAAGGATGGCTATAGAAATAGCGCTGATTGATATGCCCATCCATTTATTATCATTGAAACTTAAAAAATATTGCCTCATTTTACGCCGCCATGAGCCTGTCTTGTTATATGGGCCGTCTTTTTATATGAGCTTGCGCAATGCATGCAGCAGAATTTTAATATCCTTCCATTCATTTTTTCTGTATACCCTCCTTCATAAACTTTGCAGCTGCAATGCGCACATGTTGTCAGCTTTGGCTCTATGGCTACATCAATGAGGTCGCCAAACCTGCTGAACATTTTTTTTGCGAAAGCCCTGCCTTCAGGAGTCAGCAAATAAACTTTTTTTTCCCTTTTTCCCTTTTTTGTCACCCTTATCAGCCTGTTTTTTATCAAAATGTCAAGAAAGGGGTAAACATGGCTTGCGCTGATTTTTTTATCCAATTTTGCAGCCAGATCCTTAATAAGCTCGTATCCATGCTTTCCGCCAGTTGACAGCAGGTACAATATGCAGAACTTCACCATATTGACTACTTTTATTTCAGGCATAAGCGCAGGAAATATTTAGAATGTATAAATAACTTTTGTTTTTTGATATAATCTGATATATCAAAATCTGATATAAACCAAAAAATTTATATAGCTAATCTGAGCTAAGGGAAAATAATAAACAAATTGATAATCAACAGTATAAATAAAAAATAAATTAAGTTTATGCCGGAGGTGGCTGATTTGAAAAAAATAATAGTATTGCTTATCGCCTTAATCCTTAGTGCAGGCACTGCCTTTTCACATGAAGATGGCGCTTTTCAGGAAGCAAAGGATATCATTAAATCTAAAGTTACATGCAGCAAGCTTACTGAAGAGCAGCTAGAGCGCCTCGGAGACTATTACATGGAGCAGATGCATCCCGGGGAAGCGCATGAAGCAATGGATGAGATGATGGGTGGAGAAGGCTCTGAGAGCTTGAGGCAAGTCCATATTGCAATGGCAAAAAGGATTTACTGCAGCGATGTCAGCGGAACGGTGCAATATGGCATGATGGGGATGATGGGTATGGGCAGGTGGGGCATGACGGGCGGCAATATGATGGGCTATGGGCTTGGCAGTGGAGGCTTTGGCTCCGGCATGATGGGGGGTGCCTTAGGGTACACCGCCATTAATTCTCTATTTTGGATTCTATCGCTTGCTTTAATAGCCGCAATCGTTTTTTTAATTGTTAAATCAAATAAAAATCCTAAGGAGAATAAAATGAAAAATAATATGGATAATGGCAATGCAAAGCTATGGCTCTTAATTGCTGCTGTTATAGTTTTATTAATACTGAATTTTGGAAACTATGGCATGATGGGCTACGGAATGGGCTTTGGATTTGGCTGGCTATTTATGATATCATTTTTGGTCCTGGTTGTTTGGCTTATCATGGAAATTTTAAGCCTCGGCAAAGGCAAAAGGGGTGGTAAAAAATGAAAAGGCTGCAGGATAAAGTTGCAATAATAACCGGCTCAAGAAGGGGCATTGGCAGGGGAATTGCATTGGCATTTGCAAAAGAAGGCTGTAAAGTTGTTGTAAGCGACTATATCGATGACACTGATGGAAAAAACACAGTGGCGGGTGTAAAAAAGACTGGCAGCGATGCAATTTTTGTGAAGGCGGATGTTTCAAGAGAAAAAGATGTTAAGAATTTAGTGGAAAAAGCTGTAAAAAAATTTGGAAAGCTCGATATAATGGTAAATAATGCAGGCATTGTTTTATTTGGGGCAGCAGATGCAATAACTGAGAAGGACTGGGACAAAGTCATTGATGTAAATCTCAAAGGCGTTTTTTTCGGAACAAAATATGCTGCAAAGCAGATGATGAAGCAGGGCAAAGGCGGGAGGATAATAAACATCTCCTCGATAGCAGGCTTAGTAGGATTTCCGGGAATAAGCGCTTACTGCGCATCAAAAGGCGGCGTTACAGAATTTACAAGGGAAGCTGCATTAGACTACGCGGGGAAGGGGATAACTGTAAACGCAATTAATCCGGGAGTTATAGCGACTGATATGACAAAAGATATGGTGGCAGACAAGGCAACAAGGGATAATTTTCTGCAGAACACACCTGCAGGAAGGCTCGGAAAGCCTGAGGATATTGGAAATGCGGCTGTATTCCTGGCCTTGGACGAATCAAGCTTTATAACTGGCCATAATCTTGTTGTTGATGGCGGGTGGACTGCAAAATAGCCTGAAAATGAAAATAGGAATAATATTAAATACAAATGAAACAGAAACAATTTGGAATTGCTTTAGATTTGGCAATGAAGCGCTTAGAAATAGCCATTCTGTAAAGGTATTTCTGCTTGGAAAAGGAGTTGAGATTGAAAATGCAAAAGATGATAAATTTCCTCTTCTTGAAGGCGCTATCAAAAAATTCATAAAAAACCATGGTGTAATTTTAGCTTGCGGAACATGCCTGAAAATAAGGGGAAAAGAAGAAAGCGGCATATGCCCAGTTTCTGCAATGGGAGACATGCTTAAAATAGTTGAAGAATCAGATAAGCTTCTGACATTTGGATGAAAAGAATAAGATTTGGGGCTGGAAAATGAAGCTAAACAATGTAAATCTGGAAAAAGCCGCTACTTTTGTTGAAGAAGTCAAAAAAGACAAGAGCAAAGCATTGAAAGTCAAAAGGATAGAAGGAAATTGGAATTTAGAAGATGGGGCAGTTCAATTTACAGCAACCCTGGAGCATCCTCGGGGCTCTACTATTATAGAAGCTGATGGCCCTCCATTCATGGGCGGCTCTGGAGTTAAGCCGGATCCTGTGCAATACTGCCTGTTTGGATTGGCAGCCTGCTTTGCCCAGACATTTGCATCAATTGCTGCAGAAAAAGGCATTAAGCTCGTTCAATTAAAAGTTGCTGCTGAAAATAAGATAAACTTGAGCAAAGCTTTGGGGCTAAGCAACGAGCCAATTGCCGAAAAAGTCATTTTGGCGGTAAATGCTTCCGGAGAAAAAGGAGAAGATTTAAGCGAAATCAAAGGATTAGCAGAGCAAAGATGCCCGGGAGTTTATTGCCTGACTAACGCTATACGGCTGGAAGTAAGGTAATTTTGGGGTGCAAAATGGGAAAAGGCAAAGGATGTTGTTAAGCCATCTTTTTTATTATTTTTATTTATCATTTTTTTATTTATCATTTACAGTATTTGTTTTTAGAATTTAATGGGGAAGATTAATGGAAAAAAACCTAAAAGAAAAATTGATTGGGGCTACAGGCAGCATTTCAGGAGCAGCAAGCATACTGGGCTCTTGGCAGGTCTGCCATAACATATGCCTTGCATTGATAGCAGCCTTGAGCCTTGTAGGGATAACTATAGCAGGCATGCCGTTGTTATTTTTAACAAAAATAGCTGTCCCTGTATGGAGCATAGCAGTAATATTATTAGTAATAACCATCATAATTTACCTGAAAAAGCCATGTATTTCAAGAAACCTGATTATGATAAACTCCGGCCTTATTATTGCAGGCGTTCCTTTTCAATCTTTGCAGAAATTTTCAATGGTTTTTTGGGCAATTGGCGGCATTGTCGCATTGGCAGGCATTTCCTTGTTTATTAAAGACAAAATGCAAAAGGGGATGAAGCATGGTAAAAAGTAAAGCATTGCTATTTTTAGCATTAGCAGCTATAATAATTTCAGGGTGCACTAGTGGCTATAGCGGGCAAAAACCTGCAAAAGAAGCTGCAGAAGTTGCGCAAAAAGCTGAGTTAAGAACAGTCTCGACAGGCAGCACGCAAACAGGCGATGTGCTGATTGAGCTGACTCCAAAATACATCGGAAGCAATAAGCTGGCAGTTGATTTTAGCGCAAACACGCATTCGGTTGACTTAACCCCGTTTGACTTAATGATGATAACTGCATTGGAGCATAATGGAAACGTGCTTAAGCCGGAATCTGCACCCAGTTTAAGCGGGCATCATGGCTCAGGAACGCTGGTTTTTGATACAGGGAAAGAATTAAAAACATTCAAAATAACAATTAAAGGCATTCCTGCTGTTGAGGAAAGGGTATTTGAATGGGGGTAAAGGAAGTAAAATTTTAGGAATGGTAAACCTAATGATTAATAAAAAATTCAATAAACAAAAACAATGAAGGGGTGAAAAAATGGGAAGCATAAATCCTAATGCTGCGGCGCTGGCAGGAGGCATAACTATTGATGCAATATCAATTGTGTGCCTGATATTTGTGGCGATAGCGCCTATAGGAACAGTGGCTTCTGTAGCAAACTCATTGTTCCACGGCCTTGATGTATCAAGCATAGCTGCAAAGAATATAAGCTTTGGAAGCTCGCTAATCGGCTTGATAGCCTTGTTTTTGCTTGGCGCAGTAAGCGGATACATTTTTGCCTTTGCATACAACAAGCTTTCGGAAAAGGCTTAATTTTTATTTAGTATTTTCAGAAAAATGGCAAAAGAATCAGTTGAAAACAAGAATAGTTATTTTACTTGTAAAGAGTGCGGCTTTTTGTACAAAGAAAAATCTTTGGCAGAGAAATGCGAAAAATGGTGCAAGGAGCACCATAGCTGCAATATCAGCATAGCAAAATATGCGGTTAAATTAGACTAAACATGCCAAAAGACCAAATTTGCGGAATGGAAGTTGATGAGAAAAAAGCGAAGTTCAGCCTAGTCAGCAAAGGGAAAAAATACTATTTCTGCAGCAAGAGCTGCTACGATAAGTTTTTGGAAAAAGAAAAGGATCCAACATTAAAAAAGCCAATAAAAAAAGATTCAATAAAAAATAAATCAATAGAAAAAGGCTCATTAAACAAAGAATCAATAAAGAATGAAGCTCAAAAAATAAAAAATAATAAAGGTGAAATTAAAAAAATAATTCTTCCGATTAAAGGCATGCATTGTGCAAGCTGCGCAATGAATATTGAAAAAAAGCTGAAAAAAGTTTCCGGAGTAAAAAGCGCAAATGTCAATTTTGCCTCTGAAAAAGCGCATGTGGAATTTGATGCAGCAAAAACAGATGAAGCTTATCTGGAAAAGGCAGTGAAAGATGCAGGCTATGAAGTCATAAAAAGTAATAGCGTGGAAGGAAAAGTAGCCTTGAGAGTCAGGGGAATGTCCTCCCAGCACTGCGCTGGCATTGTTGAAAGCAGCCTGAGGAAATTAAGTGGGGTAAAAAATGTTGATGCAAGCTTCGCAATTGAAAGGGCCATTATTGATTTTGAGCCAGATAAAGTTTCAATTGAAAAAATAAAGCAAACAATCATTGATGCTGGCTACGAGCCTGAAGAGTTTAGGGAAGATGTTGACAGGGAAAAAGAGGCAAGGCAAAAAGAGATAGAAGGATTAAAGATAAAGTTCTTTATTTCTATGGTATTGGGGCTTCCATTGCTTTATTTTGTTATGGGGCCGCAAATGGGATTATGGCTTCCCGGCTTTATAGAGCAGAATTTAATCTTAATCCAGTTTTTTCTTACTACTCCGATAATGATTGTCGGCTATGAGTTCTTTTTCAGGGGCTTCCGGGCAGTTGTAAAAAGCAGGACAGCGAACATGGACACTTTAATAGCGCTTGGCACAGGCACTGCCTACGCCTATAGCCTTGCTCTTTCAGCATTGGCTTGGGCATGGGGAAAAAATTATACTGCGCATGACATGTATTATGAGATTGCAGGGCTCCTGATAATGTTTATCCTTCTCGGCAAATTGCTGGAAGCGATAGCAAAAGGAAAAACTTCGGAAGCAATAAGAAAGCTTTTGGGATTGCAGGCAAAAACAGCTGTTGTTATAAGGAAAGGGAAAGAGCAGAAAATCCCAATTGATGATGTTCTTGTTGGCGACATACTGCTGGTAAAGCCTGGAGAAAAAATACCTGTTGACGGAATTATTGTGGATGGGCACAGCTCTGTTGACGAAAGCATGGTGACGGGAGAGAGCATTCCTGTTGAAAAAGCGAAAGGAAGCAAAGTTATAGGGGCAACAATCAACAAAGCTGGCTTTTTTAAGCTTAAGGCAACAAAAGTTGGAAAAGATACAGTATTGGCGCATATAGTGGGGATGGTTGAGGAAGCCCAGGGAAGCAAAGCTCCAATACAAAAGCTTGCTGACTTAATTTCATCTTATTTTGTTCCAGCAGTTGCTATTATAGGGCTGGTTTCCGCATTAATATGGTACTTTTTAGGCTTTGGGTTTGTTTTTGCATTGGCAATATTCATTGCAGTAATAATAATAGCATGCCCCTGCGCCCTGGGATTGGCAACTCCGACAGCGATAATGATGGGGACAGGCTTGGGGGCGAAGCAGGGCATATTATTCAAAAATGCGGAGAGCCTTCAAAAAGCAAAGGAAATCAGCACAATAGTGTTTGACAAAACTGGAACATTAACGAAAGGCAAGCCTGAAGTCACTAACCTAATATCTGTGCAAAAAGGGGAAGAAAAAAAAGTTTTAAATCTGGCTGCAATAGCTGAAAAAAGGTCAGAGCACCCATTGGCAGAGGCAATTGTGAACAGGGCAAAGGAAGAAAAAATAGCAATAGAAGAGCCAAAAAAATTTAATTCAATAACCGGCAAAGGCGTGGAGGCTTTTTACAGGAATAATAAAATTTTGCTTGGAAACAGGAAACTGATGCAGGATAATAAAATAAAAATAAGTGATATGGGGGGTGAAATAATAAAATTGGAAAATGAAGGCAAAACTGTAATGCTAGTAGCTCAGAATAAGAATCTTATCGGATTAATAGCAGTTGCAGACACATTGAAGGAAAACTCCCGGGAAGCTGTAAGGGAATTGCATAAAATGAGGAAGGAAATTATAATGATAACGGGCGACAACCAGAGGACTGCAAATGCAATAGCCAAGCAGCTTGGCATTGACCGTGTTTTAGCTGAAGTCCTGCCACAGGATAAGGCAAACGAAATAAAAAAATTGCAGGGGATGGGCAAAAAAACAGCAATGGTTGGCGACGGCATTAACGATGCTCCTGCCCTTGCCCAGTCAGATTTAGGCATTGCAATAGGCTCGGGGACAGACATAGCGATTGAAACCGGAGACATAGTTTTGATTAAAAATGACCTGAGGGATGTTGTTACTGCTATTGACCTAAGCAGGTTCACATTGAGAAAAATCAAGCAGAACCTGTTCTGGGCTTTTATCTACAATGCAGCAGGAATACCAATTGCTGCCGGAATTTTATACCCCTTTACAGGCTTTTTATTGAATCCGATAATAGCTGGGATTGCGATGGCTTTTAGCTCTGTTTCCGTTGTTTCCAATACTTTATTGATGAGGTTTTATAAGAAGCCGGATTTATAACAATAATTTACGAGACCTTGTTGACCAAAGCTGCAATAGAATATTTGCCATTTGGCAGGGCATACCTGAAAACAACAGCTTGAATATTAATAACATCTCCAGATTTGGTTATTCTCTGAGTTTCACTTATTGTTTCTGGAATTCCTGTTCCAATTACTCTGTCAAATAATGCCTGCCTCGCCCTAGTGTATTCATCGCTGGTATGATTGTTTGGGACTAAACTAGCAGATGGCATGCCTATAGCTTCATTTCTTCTGTAGCCGAAGATACGCTCAGCGCCTTTATCGTAATAAACAAGAGCCCCTTTAGCATCCTGGGCGAGCAATCCGTGAGATTCCTGAGATGATGGATCATAAGCGATATCCTGCCCTTTGAGAGAGGCATAAACCATTTCTTCTATTTTTTTATGGTCCGGAGCTATAATTTCATCTATTTCCTGTTGAATTAAAATCGTATTGCCCAAGGCTACATTTAGGTAATCATCTTTTATATTAATGCCCAGCTTGCGCAGCCCTGCTTGAGCCCTGATGGCAGCCCTAAATATCGATGACATAGGTATTTTATCATGCAACGCTCCCATTTGCTCCATAAATTTTAGGCTGCTATTAACCTCCTCCAGAGCACGCTGATAATTTGTTTCTGCTTCTGAATTATTGCCTGCTCCCAGCATCGAATCGCCAAGCATCGCATAGGCATGCTCATCCTTCGGATCAAATTCAATTGCTTTCCCTGCAATTTCAGCTGCCTCGCTAAATTTCCCCATGCGATTAAATGCATTTATCATGTTAATATATGTTGCATGAATCCTGTATAAAATAATATCGCGGGCAAAAATATCTCTTGCATTACCCATTTTAGAATCTTCAGGAGTTAGATTAGTAGCCTGTGTTGAATCATAGATCATAACCTGCGTTAAATCAGATATTGCCTTATCAAATTCGCCTAAAGGAATATATACGGAGCCTCTAAAAAAGTAAGCGTCTATATTCTCAGGATCAATCTCCAAAACTTTAGAGTATAATCGCACAGACTCTTCCAGCAGCGCTGTCCTATTAGGGGGATATGCATTCGCTTGTGTGTAATTTTGCCGAGCTTGCTCTAATAAACCTTCTAAACCTGTAGGATTAGGTAATGCCATAGCATTTGGCAATGCATATTGCTTTAAAATTCTTTGTTAAAAAGTAGCAAAATGCTAAATTCCATTATAGGCGCTAATCCAAGCGTCGCGACCATTTTGTGATTAGCCAAAATACAAAAATTAAAAAACTTGCAATCAAGCCTTTAAAAAGATAAAGCTTTTATATAAAAATGCATTAAGGAGCCAATTAGGTGGCTATGGAAACAAAAAAGGTTGGATTTGTTGTAATGGGAGTAAGCATAGCCCTAGGGTTTCTTATATTCAGCTATATGGGGCAGCTTAATGCATACGGGCAGAAAGCGGGCTGCAATCCAACTCAGGACTGCAAGCAGGTGAATTCAATGCTTGGGTTCTCTCATGCGATAGTCGGCTTTTTGTCGTTCCTGTTTTCGTTAGGTTTCTACCTGCTTTTTTTCAACAGGAGCGAAAAAGAATTAATGGAGAAATACAGCTTAACAGAAAAAATCAGCAAAGATGGGCCAAAGAAAGAAGAAAATGACAAATTCAGCTTGTTGCTGAGGCCGTTGGATGATAATGAAAAAAAAATACTGCTGTCGATAAGGGAGCAGGAAGGCATAACCCAGTCTACGCTCAGGTTCAGGGCGAACCTTTCAAAGGCAAAAGTAAGCCAGATTCTTACTGATTTTGAGAAAAAAAGCCTCATAGAAAGAAAGGCAAAAGGAAAGACTTATCAGGTTTTTTTGGCAGACAACTATGATAGCTAAGCATATGTGCGCGCCAAATGCCGATAATTTTTATTTAACTCTGCTAGTGCCCCAGTATTCCCATTGGAATATTTTTATCAGCATCGTTTATATACCGAGCAATAGCAGTATTGGGCTATTAAGCAAGGTTTATCATTTTTCCAGACTAAGCTTTGGCAAATTAGCCGGGAAACTTTCAAATGGAACATAAATTAATTTTCGAAGTAATGCCCTATTCTAAAACATCTTCTGAGAGCTATGCGCAAAAAATTACAGGCAGGATTGCAGAAGCAATTAAAGAGCTAAAAAATGTAACATTGCTTAATATTCCTGAAATTGTTGAGGAAAACCATAATGGGCAGCCATATTACCGGAACATAGATGCAAGAAAGTTTGGAAAAGAATTAGGAGAAAAATGCGGTAAAGAAACAATGGTTAATGCGGTTGTAGCGCACCATAATTCCAAGGCTGATTTTGAAAGATGGCTAGGCCAGGCTGTAGATAGCTATAAAATAAGAAATTTTATTTTTGTGGGTGGAAAAATACCATCAATAAAATATCCCGGGCCCAGCGTTCCAGAAGCCAATAAAATAGCAAGCTCGAAAAATGTGAACTTTGGAAACATATTCATACCGGGAAGGCTTGGGGAAGCTGGCAGGCTTTTTGAAAAAACCCAAGCAGGGTGCAAATTCTTTACAAGCCAGGTTTTGTTTGAGGCAGGGCATGCTTTAAGCGATATAAGCCTGTACGCACAGAAATGCAAGGCTGAAAAAGTAAAGCCCGCTAAATTCTACCTAAGCTTTGCCCCGATAAGCAGCGAAGAAGATTTATTTTTCATCAAATGGCTTGGCGCGGAGATGAGCAGGGAAACTGAAAGCAGGCTAAAAAATGCTGAAGGCATGGGGCAGGAGTCAATAAGCATTGTTTTAGGGCTAATAGAAAAAATATTAGGTTCAAATAAAAAAAAATCCAATGCTGAAGTAGGGCTGAATATTGAGTATGTGATGATCCATAATCTTGGGCTTGCCGTGGAATTGGCAAATAAATCATCCAAGCTGTTGGGCTAATCATAACTTTTTAAAAACATATAAATAGTGCATTTGACTTTCTATCTGCTCTTAAAATGAATACCTATCCAAAAAAAGCTGCATTCGAGAGGCTCAAAAAGAAGGCTAAGCTTATCCCAATTTATGCAAAGCTGAAGCCTAAGGAAAATCCACTTTCAATTTACAGCAAGGTAAGGGGAAAAAATTCTTTTATCCTGCACAGTTCCATGAAAGGCAAAAACATCGGAAGATATTCTTTTATCGGCTTTGAGCCATTCCTTATAATAAAATCCAAAAACAAGGATGTTTCCATAAATGGCAGTCATTTTACTGGAAATCCCATAAAAATTCTTAAAAAAAAACTGAGCCTTTTCAATAGCATTAGGCCCAAGGAGCTTCCATTATTCTTTGGCGGGGCAGTAGGCTATCTTTCATACGAAATAGCGCATTTCTTTGAAAAGCTGCCAAAAAATGCAGTTGATGACCTAAAAGTTCCAGACCTTTATTTCTTGTTTGCTGATAAATCTATTATTTTTGATCATTCAAAAAATGAATTATTTATTGTTGTTTTGGGAAATGATTATGAAAAATCTCTTGATGAGATAAGCAGGATTAAGCAAATAATTGAAAACAAGCCAATAAAAGCCTTAAACACCAAAATAAAATGCAGCCAATTAAAATCAAATTTTAAAAAATCAGAATATATCGGAGCAATTGAGAAAGTTAAAGGGTATATCTATGCTGGAGACACTTTCCAGGTAAACCTCTCACAGAGGATGGAAGCTCAAATTTCAGGAGATGCTCTTGCTATATTTGAAAACCTTATAAAAATCAATCCTGCTCCCTTTTCCGCATTGATGGAATTCGATAACTTTAGCATAATAAGCTCTTCTCCGGAAAGGCTTGTAAGGCTTGAGAACAGAATTGTAAGCACAAGGCCTATAGCTGGAACAAGACCGAGGGGAAAAACAAAAGATGAAGACTTAAGGCTGGAAAAAGAGTTGCTGGACAGCGAAAAAGAAAGGGCAGAGCATACAATGCTTGTTGACTTGGAAAGAAACGATTTGGGGAGGGTATGCAATTATGGCTCGGTAAAGCTGACAGAGGCGATGGCAGTAGAAAGGTACAGCCACGTAATGCATCTTGTTTCAAATATTGTTGGGAAGCTCCACAAAAGCAAAGATCAGTTTGACCTTATTAATGCTGTTTTTCCGGGCGGCACAATAACCGGCTGCCCAAAGATAAGGACAATGGAAATAATTGGCGAATTGGAGCCTACAGCAAGAGGCCCTTATACGGGCTCTTTAGGCTATTTTAATTTTGCAGGGGATATGGACTTTAACATTATAATACGGACACTAATAATGAAAGGCAACAAAATCTATACGCAGGTTGGCGGAGGCATAGTAGCGGATTCTATACCTGAAGAAGAATACAAAGAAACAATATATAAGGCGCAGGCAATGATTAAGGCTATTAAAGAGAGTAGATAAAAATAAGATTAAAAATAAATATTAAAAAATGATACTAGTCATAGACAACTACGATTCCTTTGCATATAATGTAGTGCAAACCATAGGAATTTTCAACAAAGAAATAAGGGTAGTAAGAAATGACAAAATAACATTAAAAGAAATATCTATTTTGAATCCAAGCCGTATAGTAATATCTCCGGGGCCATGCACCCCAAATGAAGCAGGAATAAGCATTGGCTTAATAAATCATTTTGCCGGCAAAATCCCGATATTAGGTATATGCTTGGGCCATCAATGCATTGGACAGGCTTTTGGCGGTAAAGTTATAAGGGCTCCATCTCCGATACATGGGAAAACCTCCCAAATCTATCATGATAAAAAAACAATCTTCAGGGGAATAAAAAACCCATTTACTGCAACAAGATACCACTCGCTTATAATAGAAAAATCAACCCTTCCAAAATGCCTGGAGATATCCGCAGAGGCAGATGGCATCATAATGGCTGTAAGGCACAAAAAATATAATGTTGAAGGAGTCCAATTCCATCCTGAAAGCTTCCTTACAAAAGAAGGAAAGAGATTGATAAGGAATTTTATTTTTTGTAAAAATAAATAAAAACTAAAATTAGAAATGTTTTTAATCAGCAAATAAATTACCTCAAACCATGCATATCTTCATCAATGGCAGATTCTATAGTGAAAAAGATGCAAATATATCTGTTTTTGACCACGGATTCCTGTATGGAGACGGCATTTTCGAAACTTTAAGGGCTTACAACGGCAAGGTTTTCAAGATTGATGAGCACATGGAGAGGCTTTTCCATTCTGCAAGATTAGCCAAATTAAAAATTCCATTGGCAAAAAAGCAGCTTAAATCCGCAATTATATTCACAATTAAAAAAAATAAGCTAAAGGAAGCCTACATAAGATTGACAATCAGCAGGGGTAAGGGAGAATTAGGCTACACAACAAAATCAAATCCGAACATTATAATAATTGCAAGGCCATTTATCAAATACCCTAAAAATGTCCATGAAAAAGGAGTTCCTATAATAACTTATGATGGGGGGCGGGTTCTTCCAGAAGTAAAGTCAACAAGCTGCATTCCATTGGTTTTGGCAAAATCCGAGGCAGCAGAAAAAGGCTGTTTTGACGCAATATTAATTGATAGAGATGGCTTTGTAACAGAAGGAACAGTGAGCAATGTTTTTTTTGTTAAGAATAATATAATTTATACCCCTAAAGAAGGAATATTGAAGGGAATAACGCGAGAAATAGTTATAAGCATGGCAAAAAAAACCTTAAAAGTAAAAGAAGCAACAATAAAAAAAAGCCAGATATGCTCTTTTGATGAATGTTTTCTTACAAACACTTCCGGAGAGATAATCCCTGTCTCAAAAATAAACGATAAAAAAATAAATGCTCCGGGGGCAATGACAGCGAAGCTTATGAAAGAATTTGAAAAAGAAGTTGAGAGCTATTATGCTAAAAGACATTAAATGCGGAAAAAATATTCTGAAATTCAACAAAACCTTAGTTATGGGGATACTTAATGTAACCCCTGATTCATTCTCAGACGGAAAATTGTTTTTTAGCCAAAATAAAGCTATCGAGCATGCAAGGCAAATGGTTAATGGTGGAGCAGATATAATTGACATTGGCGGGGAAAGCTCAAGGCCCGGCTCAGAGCGTGTTTCTGAAGAAGAAGAGCTGAGAAGGGTAGCTCCAATAATTAAAAAACTTTCAAAAGATATCAATGTTCCAATATCTATTGACACCTATAAGCCAAAAGTGGCAGAAGAATGCATTAAGCTAGGGGCCAATATTATTAATGATATTAATGGGTTAAGAAATCCCGGAATGATTAACATAGCTGCAAAATATAAAGTTCCAGTTATAATCATGCACATGAAAGGAAATCCAAAAACAATGCAAAAAAATCCAATATACGAAGATGTAGCCAAGGAAATAAAAGAATTTCTTAGACAGCAAATCAAAAAAGCAAAAAAAGCAGGAGTTAAAGATATAATTATAGACCCCGGCATCGGGTTTGGAAAAACAACAGAGCATAATCTCAAAATTTTAAAAAATTTAAGCGAGTTTAAAGAATTGAAATGCCCGATACTTATGGGCCCTTCAAGGAAGTCATTTATAGGTAATATAACCGGCTTGCCTGCCGACCAAAGGCTGGAAGGAACAATAGCTGCAATTTCAATAGCAATAATGAACGGAGCAAATATTGTAAGGGTCCACGATGTAAAAGAATGTAAGAGGGCTGCGATGGTTGCGGATGCAATAAGAGATGCTTAAGCCTCTTTCAGCCTCTCATTTAGAATAGCAGGGCAAGTCCTTGTAACCCCATCCATCTTCTCTATAGTGTTTGTTATGAAATCCCTTAATTGAGAGCTTTTTTCCATCCAGATTTCTGCCATTATCATGTGGTCTCCGGTGCTTGTGGAAACAAATTTTACATCATCATATTCTGTCAGTTTTTTTGCAACATTAAGGAATTTTTCAGCAGCAGCATCAATCCCCACTATCGCAACT
>Ga0209211_10005464_pt1 | contig 18975 bp, 15 predicted proteins | sample RifGroA2_FD_183992 | JGI IMG/M metagenome (GOLD analysis project Ga0209211, IMG submission 183992) | Groundwater microbial communities from Rifle, Colorado, USA - Groundwater A2 (SPAdes) (version 2) | ecosystem: Environmental > Aquatic > Deep subsurface > Groundwater | place: Rifle, Colorado...
CCGGCCGCGACGTGGCCATTGCCGCGCTTCTCGGCGCCGAGGAATTTGGATTCGCGACTTCCCCGCTCGTCGTCCTGGGCTGCATCATGATGCGCGTATGCCACCTGAACACCTGCCCGGTGGGCGTGGCCACGCAAAACCCCGAGCTTAGAAAAAAATTCACCGGCGACCCGGCCCATGTGGTCAATTTCATGCGGTTTATCGCGGAAGAACTCAGGGAAATCATGGCTCAGATGGGTTTCCGCACCCTCAATGAGATGATTGGCCGCACGGACAGGCTGGAACCAAAAAAAGCGGTTGAACATTGGAAAACCAAAGGACTGGATTTTTCAAAAATCCTTTATCAACCCAAGGTCGGGCCGGAAGTCGGACGTTATTGCCAAATCCCTCAAGACCACGGCTTGGACAAATCTCTGGACAACACCACACTTCTTAAACTTTGCGAGCCTACGCTTTCAAGCCGCAAGCCCGTCAAGGCCACGGTGCCTATTAAAAATACGAACCGTGTCGTGGGAACCATTCTGGGCAGCGAGCTCACGCGCCGTTACGGTGCGGAAGGCCTGCCGGACGACACGATTCATCTCTATTTCACGGGTTCTGCCGGACAAAGTTTCGGCGCTTTTGTCCCCAAAGGCATGACGCTTGAGCTTGAAGGCGATGCCAACGATTACGTCGGCAAAGGACTTTCCGGCGGTAAAATCATCGTGTACCCGCCCAAAGGATCCACTTTTGTCCCGGAAGAAAATATCCTTATCGGGAATGTGGCCTTTTACGGCGCCACGGGCGGAGAGGCCTATATCCGCGGCATGGCGGGCGAGCGGTTTTGCGTAAGAAACAGCGGCGTCAAAGCCGTGGTTGAGGCTGTGGGAGATCACGGCTGTGAATACATGACGGGCGGCCGGGTGGTAGTGCTGACTTCGACGGGCCGGAATTTCGCGGCCGGCATGTCGGGCGGCATCGCTTATGTTTTGGACGTGGCTGGGACTTTCCCCAAACTTTGCAACATGCAAATGGTGGAAATTGAAAAGCTCGAGAACGCGGAAGAAATTCTGGAAGTCCGCGCCATGATTGAAAACCACGCCAAGTACACAGACAGCCAGCGCGCCAAACATATTCTTAATCTCTGGGACGAGATGGTCCCGAAATTCGTCAAAATTATTCCCAAAGATTACAAACGCGTGCTTCAATCACTGGAAAAAATCAAAAGCACCGGATTAAGCGGCGAAGAAGCCATCATGGCCGCGTTTGAACAAAACGCCAAGGACACGTCCCGCGTAGGCGGCAACTGAGATGGGAAAACCTACCGGATTTCTTGAAATCAAAAGGGAATTGCCCCAGGATCAACCAGCTTTGGCCCGGCTCAAGCACTGGAATGAATTTCACGAGCATATGCCTGAGAAAAAACTCCAGGAGCAGGGCGCCCGCTGCATGGATTGCGGCATTCCCTTTTGCCATAACGGAGAGTTGCTCGCAGGCATGGCTTCCGGATGCCCTATCAATAACCTCATCCCCGAATGGAATGACCTGATTTACCGCGGACTTTGGCGCGAAGCGCTTGACCGTCTTCATAAAACCAACAATTTCCCGGAATTCACCGGCCGCGTTTGCCCCGCCCCTTGCGAGGGCTCCTGCGTGCTGGGCATCAGTGAGCCGCCGGTCACGATCAAGAACATCGAATGCTCCATCATTGACAAGGCCTTTGATGAAGGCTGGGTAACGCCGCAAAAACCCGCAAAAAGAACGGGTAAAAAAATCGCGGTGGTGGGTTCGGGCCCTGCCGGCCTGGCTTGTGCCGCGCAATTAAACCGTGCCGGGCATTCGGTGACGGTTTATGAACGCGCGGATCGCATCGGGGGGCTCCTCATGTACGGCATCCCCAATCCCAAACTGGACAAAAAAGTAGTCCAGCGCAGAATCGATTTGATGGCCCAGGAAGGCGTGAGCTTTGTCACCAACACGGAAGTGGGAAAAACCTTTCCCGCGGACAAGCTTCTCAAAGAATTTGACGCGGCCGTGCTTTGCGGAGGCGCTACAAAGCCCCGCGATCTTCCTATCGAAGGCAGAAACCTCAAAGGCATTCATTTTGCCATGGAATTTCTGCACGCCAACACCAAATCCCTGCTGGACGGAAAAAGATGGGAAAAATATATTTCAGCCGAAGGCAAAAACGTGGTGGTGATAGGCGGAGGCGATACGGGCACGGACTGCGTGGGAACTTCCATGCGTCATGGCTGCAAAAGCCTTATCCAGCTTGAAATTCTTCCGAAGCCCCCCATGGAGCGCGCCGCCGACAACCCCTGGCCCCAATGGCCCAAGGTTTACAAAATGGACTACGGCCAGGAAGAAGCGGCCGCGAAATACGGCGCGGACCCGAGACAGTATTTAGTCACGGCCAAACGCTTTGTCGGTGACGCCAACGGGCAGGTGAAAGAAATCGAAATTGTGAACATCGAGTGGCAAAAGAACGAAAAAGGCCAATTCATCCCCAAAGAAGTGGCCGGCTCCAACCGGGTTCTTCCCGCCGAACTCGTGCTTCTGGCCATGGGATTTCTCGGCCCCGAAGACACGGTGCTCGGCCAGCTTGGCGTAGAACGCGACGCAAGAAGTAACGCCAAGGCCGAACATGGGAAATATGCTACGAATGTGAAAGGCGTGTTCGCGGCAGGTGATATGCGGCGCGGACAAAGCCTTGTGGTATGGGCCATCAACGAAGGCCGCGGCGCCGCCCGCGCCGTCGATCAATTCCTGATGGGCTACACCGACCTCTCCTGATATCCAATTTAAAAGCCCCCTCGAACGGCTAAGCGTTCAAGGGGGCTTGGCTTTGCGGGATAATCCCGGAAAGGTCTTACTTCACCGCTGTTTTTAAAGCTCCGAGCGCGGCTTCGTAATTCGGATGATTCGTGACTTCTGTCACGTATTCCGTGTATTGCACTTTGTTGTTCGCGTCCACCACAAAAATAGCGCGAGTGAGAAGCCGAAGCTCCTTAATCAAAACGCCGTAAGCCAGTCCAAAGGAGGCGTCTTTGTGGTCTGAAACAACCTTCACCTTGTTAATGCCGGCTGTGGAGCAAAAACGGCCCTGCGCAAACGGAAGGTCCATGCTCACAGTCACGACCGCGATGTCTCCGGGCATTTTACCGGCTTCTTCGTTGAAACGGCGGGTTTGCTGGTCGCAAACCGGCGTATCCAGCGACGGCACCACGCTGATGAGTTTGGTTTTGCCCTTGAAAGTATCCAGGGTCACGGGCGACAAATCGCCGGCAAGAACCCGAAAATCGGGGGCCTGGCTACCGACCTTAATCTCGGCGCCTATTAGGGTTAGAGGATTTCCTTTAAACGTTACCGCTCCGCTTCTTTCCTGTGACATGCTGAAAAGCTCCTTTTTGAATTAAAGGTTCTGAAGGGTTAATTTTCCACCTAAACTGAATGAATTATTATACCATATTTCACCAATGTCGCCCGGTCAAAATCTTAATGTTCTTTTCATCGAGGACAATCTGGAATACGCCTCTATTATTAAAGAACGTCTGCAATCAGAAAACTCTCCCCTTCTTCGTGTTATTCATCATGATTGCTTAAGCGCCGCCTTTAAGGCTTTAGCCAAAAAAAAGTCTGACGTTATCCTTCTTGATTTGATGCTGCCCGACAGCCAGGGGCTGAAAACCTTCACGCAAGTGCAGGAAAGTTTTCCTGACATTCCCATTGTCGTTCTAACCAGTGTTGACGAAGAAACCCTGGGGCATGAAGCGGTTCAGGGCGGCGCGCAGGATTATCTTATCAAGGGAGAGGTGGACGGCAAAATGCTGGCGAGAATCCTCGCTTTTGCCGTTGAACGCAAACGCCTTCAGCTGCAATTGCTCGAGCTTTCCCTTAAAGATACCCTCACCGACCTTTATAACCGCCGGGGTTTTTTAACTCTGGCCGGACAACAGCATAAGCTGGCTGTCAGGAACAAAAGATCCTTTCTCCTTTTCTTTATGGATATTGACGGGCTTAAGCAAATCAATGACCGCTTCGGGCATTTGGCCGGCGACGAGACCCTCCAACATTTCGCGAATGCCCTTAAATCCGTGTTCAGGAGTTCCGATATCCTGGGCCGCATAGGCGGCGATGAGTTCACGGCTATGGCTGTTGATCTATCACCGGAAAACGAATCTCTCATCATGGCACGGATGCTTGACAAATTGGAAGAACACAACAAAAAAACCAACGCCCCGTATACCCTGTCTTTCAGCGTTGGCTCAGCGTCTTTTCTGCCCAATGCCCCGGATTCTTTGGAGAATCTGCTTAAAAAAGCTGACAACCAAATGTATATAAAAAAGCAGTCTGAACCGGCGGATTAACGGCGTCTATGAAGTTAAAAATATCACCCTCAAAAACAGTGCAGATAACCAGCACCCTTTTGCTGTTGATGCTGGGGCTTGTCTCGATTGCCGGCTGGCATCTTAAAAAAATCTCTCTCATTCAAATCGGTCCTGATTTTGTCGCCATTCAATACAACACGGCTCTTGCCTTCCTGTTTCTTGCCATTGGCGTAATATTCATTTATTCCGGCCAAAGGAAAATTGGCTGTTTTTGGGGCGCGCTGGTCGCGACCATCGGTTTCTTGACGCTTATAGACCATGTGTCGCATCTCGACCTGGGAATTGACTATTTTCTCACGAAGCAATTCATGTCAACATCCTCAATTCAAACGGGACACATGGCGCCCAATACGGCCGTATGTTTTGTGCTTTCAGGCACAGGGCTGCTGGCCTCCGCCTTCAGAGAAAGGCGCGATTGTTCCATTCTGAAGTTCATATTAGGGGTGTCTATTTTCTCTTTTGGGCTATCCGCTTTTCTTGGCTATCTATTAAACGCACAAATCGCCTATAGCTGGACAATTGAAAAACCCATGGCCATGCAGACGGCTTTTGGGTTCGTGTTGACCGGCATCATCTTTTTGCTCCCCGATTGGGACAGAAACAATCCGGTGCAGCTGCCATTGCTCGTCTTCACCATGGGCACGATTCTATCCGTCCTTTTCTACCGATCGTTTAACGCATCCGAAAATGAGTTTCTCAATTTGAGGTTTAAATTCGATGTCGCCAATAAAATAATATCTATCCGGTATGAGGTTGAAACATGCCAGCAAATTCTCAATTCTCTCCGGGGCCTCTACAACGCATCAACGGAAGTCACCGATCGTGAATTTCTTCAATTCATAAAAACCACCCGGGGTAGCCGCGATTTTCACACCATTCAATGGGTCCCCCGCATCATTAACGAAGAAAGCCGCGAACGTTTTCCGGTTTTGTATTCAAATCCGCCGGCGGATAAAAATGCCACCTCGGGATTCGACTACGCATCCATGCCTGGGGTTTTAAAATTCATAGAACAATCGCGAGACCAAGGGATATCCCTGATTTTAGAACCGGAATCGAGCATGTTCGCAGAAGACAGCCGCCAAAAACCTGTATTCGGAATGGTTGAGCCTGTATACAAACTGGGCGAAACGCCTGACACGATTCTTGATAGGCGTAATCATCTCATGGGTTTTCTCGTAGGATTCGTCCCGTTCCGTGCGTTACTCGAAAACGCGCTGGCCCTCATCATCCACCAGCCTATTGATGTTTACATTTATGACGTCACATCCCCTGGGAGCAGAAAGTTCCTGTGCCGCTATCCCGAAGGCGACGGCTCTTTTAAACAGCCATTTGATGACCCGGATCAGATCAAAGGGCTCCATATTACCGAAACGATTCACATCATAAACCGGAAGTGGATGATTTCATTCATTCCAACTTCAGACTATTTAACGGCATACGGGCGCACGTGGCTCCCCGCTATTTTTTTCATGGGCTCCATGATAATCACTCTCAGTATTTCCGCATTTATCTGGAATTTCATGAAAAGCAAAGCCAAGGTGGACGAAGTCCGGGCAAGATTCGAGAAAGTGATTGAAACCGCCAATGACGCCTTTGTGAGTCTTGATGAAAAAGGGGCCGTAACCGAATGGAACCGGTCTGCCGAGCTTGCATTTGGCTGGACCCGGGCAGAGGCACTGGGGAAACGCCTTGCTGATTTGATTATCCCGGCTGAGCTAAAAGAAAAGCACACGCATAGCCTTAAACGATTTGTCGCCACCGGAACTCCCACTATTTTGAATAAACGGCTTGAATTAAAAGCCCTGCATCGCGACGGCCATGAATTCCCCATTGAATTAACCGTATGGGCCCTTCATGAAAACGCGTCCTATTCTTTTCATTCGTTCATTCATGACATCAGCGAGAGAAAAGAAACCGAAAAGATCAAATCAGAGTTTATTTCCATGGTTTCTCATGAGCTTCGCACCCCGCTGGCTATTATCAAGGAATCTATCAGTATTATCCTTGACGGGCTGACCGGCCCCGTTAATGAACGGCAGACCAAGCATCTCGCCACGGCAAAAAATAACGTGAACCGGCTGGCGAAACTGATCAATTCCGTTCTCGATTATCAAAAACTTGACGCCGGATACATGAGATTTCTGATGGATGAAAACGCCCTTAATCAAACCATTGAGGAAGTCAAAAACGGATTTCAAACCGTCGCTAAAGCAAAGGGGCTTGAAATCCTGTGCGAGCCGGATGAAACCCTGCCTTTGTTTTTGTTTGACAGGGATAAAATCATCCAGGTGCTTAACAACTTATTGAATAACGCGATTAAATTCACCCCGCAAGGCCGTGTCGTTATCCGTTCCGAGAAGAAGGATGAAACGGCAATTGTATCGGTGCGGGACGAAGGCCCCGGCATCAAGCCCGAAGATTTCTCCAAGCTTTTTCAGAGCTTCTCTCAACTTCACACAAGCACCGGCCGGAACATAGGCGGAACGGGCCTGGGCCTTGTGAAGTCCAAAAAAATCATTGAAGGCCACGGCGGCACCATCGGCGTAGAATCCGTTTACGGAAAAGGGTCGACTTTTTATTTCACCTTGCCCTTAACGAAGGAAATGCCGGCGTGAGCGGAAAAAAAATCGTTCTGGCAGACGACGAACCGGACATGCTTGAAGTTTACGGCGCCAGACTTAGCCTGCTCGGGTATAACGTTATTCCGGCCGCAAACGGCCGCGATGCCCTGGCCCAAATCCGGGCTCAAAAACCAGACCTGGTTCTTGTTGATTATAAAATGCCCTATTTGAATGGCCTTGAAGTGGCCGAGCAGGTAAAATCCTCGGAAGAATTAAAGCACATCCCTGTTATCATGTTGACGGCAAGCCCAGGCGTCATCAATCTGGATACGGCAGAAAAACATTTAATCGACGCCTATTTGATCAAGCCCTTTGAAACCGAACATCTTTTGGAGAAAATCAGGCAGTTTATCGGCTAGCCGGCTATGAAATTACCTCCTCTCTCCGCAAAATTGCTGCCCTGGTACGAAAAAAACAAGCGGCCTCTTCCCTGGCGTGACACCCGCGATCCTTACCGGATATGGGTTTCGGAAATCATGCTCCAGCAAACGCAGGTAAAAACCGTGATTCCCTATTATCACCGCTGGCTTGATGCTTTCCCTGATATCAAGACGCTGGCCAAGGCGCCTCTTTCCAAAGTGCTTAAACTCTGGGAAGGGCTGGGCTATTACCGGCGCGCCAAAAATCTTCATGAAACAGCCAAGCTCATTGTTAAAAATTACGCCGGCCGCTTCCCTTCGGAACCCGAAGCCATTTATTCGCTTTCCGGCATAGGCAAATACACGGGCGGCGCTATCTTAAGTATCGCGTTTGGGAAGCAGGCGCCCATTCTGGACGGCAATGTCGCGCGCATCCTTTCCCGGATTTTCGCTTTGAACGATCCGGTGGACACGCCAAAAGGGTTAAAAAAGCTTTGGGAGCTTGCCGCGCTTCTGCTGCCTGAAAAAAATCCGGGGGATTTCAATCAGTCCATGATGGAATTGGGGGCCACCCTATGCCTGCCTCAGGAGCCAGCCTGCCTTATCTGCCCGGTGTCCGGATTCTGCCAAGCGCGCCAAACCGGAACGGAGCAGGATTATCCGCGCAAATCGGGAAAGACAAAAATCAAAAAGGTGCGTGCCGCTTGCGCTGTGGTGCGCCATGGCGACCGCCTGCTTATCACTCAAAGACCGGACAATGGTCTTTGGGCGCATCTTTGGGAATTTCCGACTTTCCGGATAACCGACAAAGAAGACGGCGGCGATTTTCTCAAAAAACAACTGCAAACGGCCGGGTTGAAGGCCAAAAGCATCGCGCACAAAACTTCTCTCAAACGGACCTATACCGATCATTCGGAAAATCTTGAGGTTTACGCCTGCGAACTGACCTCTGAAACTTCCGCGACACCTTCCTCCGCGGATTCTCCTTTTTCCGGGCAATGGGTGAAACTCCATGAACTCAAACGTTTCGCCTTTTCATCAGCTCATGCCAAAATCATCCGGGAATATTTATGACCACGGAACCGCTAAAAAAAACACCTTTACATGATCTTGAAAAAAAAGCCGGGGCCGTGTTCCGTAAATACGCGGGCTGGCTGATTCCCGACCATTTCGGCAATGCGGAGGATGAAACGCGTTGCGCGAGGCAGGCGGCGGGAATCATTGACGTTTCATGCCGGGCCAAAATCAGGGTGAGCGGAAAAGATCGTGCCTCCTTTCTGCACGGCATGGTTTCAAACGACGTCAAAAAACTAAAATCAGGCGCTGGCGTTTACGCGGCCATCCTTGACGCGCAGGCGCGAATACTCGCGGACCTTCATCTTTTTTGTTTTGAGGATTCCCTGCTCATGGATGCCACGGCTTCGCTGACGCAAAAGATCATAACCACGCTGGACAAATACATCATCATGGAAGACGTTACGTTGAAGGACGTGACCGGCGATTACGCCTTTTTAGGGATTGAAGGGCCGGCCTCTCCCAAACTGCTCAACACTTTGAGCGAAGAGAACTTAGACACCCTCACCTCTTATGCCCATAAAAAAATAAAACTTGGAAACTTTGAGCCGGAAATATTCAAACTCTCCTTCACGGGAAGCGCGGGGTATTATCTGCTGATTGAAGCCGGCCTGGCCTCAGACTTGTGGGGCTTTCTTCTCAAACAAGGCTCGACCTGGGGCCTTAAGCCTATTGGCGCGGCGGCCTTGAACACGCTCCGCGTCGAAGCCGGTATTCCGTGGTACGGGCTGGACATGGATGAAAAAAATCTGCTCCCCGAAACCGGTCTGAATCATGCCATAAGCCTGGACAAGGGCTGTTACATCGGCCAGGAAGTGGTAGCCCGGCTCAGCAGTTTTGCCAAGGTGAACAAAAAACTGGTGGGATTGGAAATGGATACGGACCATGCCCCAAAAGCGGGGGGCGAAATCTTTTGTGATGGAAAAAAAATCGGCTATGTTACCTCAAGCGTTTTTTCTTCCGCGCTGAATCAATGGATAGGGTTGGGCTACGCGGCCAGAGATTACGCCGCGCCGGGAACGCGAGTCAGCGTCGAATCCGGTGGTCAAGTTCAGGCCCGGGTGGTCTCGCTTCCCTTTGTTTCGTGCCGCAAAACCTGACCTGCCAGCACGCCCGTCCCTTTTCCGTTCTCAAAAACTATTTCGCCGTTCACCAGCACGTATTTCACACCGCTTGAAAGCTGGGACGGATTTTCGTAAGAGGCGTTGCTTTGAAGGGCGTTCAAGTCAAAAACCGCCACATCCGCGTAACAGCCTTCTTTGAGGCAGCCCCGGTCTTTCACCCCAAGAACCCCGGCCGGCAAGACGGTCATTTTATGGATGGCCCGGCCCAGCGAAAGGGTCTTTTCCTTTTTGACGAATTTTTCAATCACGCGCGGGAAAGTACCGTAAACGCGGGGATGGGGTTTAAGGCCAAAATCCGCGATACTGTCGCTTCCGATACTCACATAGTCTTTGGCGACCACGCGGCTCACAATGGCGGGGTTTTGCGTGAAGGAAAAAGCGCTTACCTGAAAATCCTCCCTCGCCAATAAATCCAGCAAAGCATCCACGGGATCTTTCTTTTCGGCCAGCGCGACATCCGCCACGGTTTTCCCCTCATAAATTTTGTCTTCCGGCAAACTAACTTGGGAAATTTCAATCTGACTCAGCGTGAGCCCGGATTTTTCAAATTCCTCCAAGACTCTTTTTTTGATAGCGGCCCGTTTACTTTTGTCTTTGAGCAGAGCGGCACGGTTTGCGTCCTGATAAATTTCATCGGGCAAAAGGACGCCCAATTCAGCGGCCGCGGCTTCGTAAGGGTAAGCGTCGGCGTAAATTTCCAGCCCTTCGGATTGGGCCTGCTCAATCATGGAAATGGCCTGATCGATTTTGGGCCAATTCCGGACACCCGCCGCTTTGAGATGGGAAATTTCTAGCCGCACGCCGGTTTTTCTGGCCATCGCGAGCGTTTCCGTAAGCGATTCAATCAGGGCTTTCCCCTCACTGCGCATATGCGTAGCCACCAGCCCTCCCTTTTTTTTGACTTCTAAGGCCAGCGCGTTAAGTTCCGATTCATCCGCGTAAGCGCCGGGCAAATAAACCAAACCAAGCGACATCCCGAAAGCACCGTCATCCATGGCCTGATTCAACAGGCTTACCATGCTTTCCATTTCCTGGGAAGTGGCCTTCCGTGCTTCATACCCCATCACACAGGCCCGCAAATTACCGTGTCCCGCTAAAAATGCCATATTCGTCATCAATCCCCGGCCCTGAACTTCTTCAAAGTACTCCGCAACGCCGTGCCAGGGAATGTCGGCCGGAAGAGGTTCCCCTTCCCTCAGCCACACCTCATGAACCGCCTTTTCCTGAAAACCGTAAAGAGGCGCGGCGGACATGCCGCAATTTCCGACCACTTCGGTGGTCACGCCTTGAGAGACCTTATGAACCGCGTGCGGTTCGAGCAAAGGATTGAAATCAGAATGTGTGTGCATATCAATAAACCCGGGCGCCACAATCAGCCCCGAGGCGTCTATGATTTTTTCGGCAACGGATTGAGAAAGGTCGCCGACGCGGATGATTTTATCCCCTTGAATGCCGACATCCGCAATCCGGCCGTCTTCCGTCACACCGTTGTACACAGTGCCTCCCTTGATAATCAAATCAAAGGTTTCGCTTTGCGCGAACACCGCCTGTGCAGTAATAATCAAATAAAAAAACGGCCCCAACAAAAGTTTTCCCGCTAAAAAACAACACTTCCCTGCTGTTTCGCTTACATTGCGCGCGTCAAATTCTTGTCCAACCGCCAAAACAGAATTTGACGTGCTCATTGCCACCCAGTCTCGGCTTCGCGCTAGAAGCCTCGACTGGCTGAGCCGCTTCACAGCAGGGGAGCGTTGATTATTTTGATGCATTTTTATTCCACACACCCGGAATTAAAGTGTCGCATTTCGGGCAATTTCCGCGAGTTAACCGGTTTTGAAGGATACGGAATCCGTGCCTTTCAATTAACAGGGTGTTGCAATCCGGACAATAAGTGTTTTCAAGCCCGCCCACGCGGCCGGGGATATTGCCCGCGTAAACAAAATGAAGCCCTGCCTTTTTCCCTATGCCAGCGGCACGGACCAGGGTTTCAACGCCCGTGTTGTCAGGGTCCGTCATTTTGTAATCCTTATGAAAAGCGGTCACATGCCAAGGGATATCCGGCGACACAGACACCAGAAATTCCGCGATTCCCCTAAGCTCTTCATCCGAATCATTGAACCCGGGAATCACAAGGGTCACGATTTCCACCCACACGCCTTTGGCGTAAAGCAATCGAATGGTGTCCAAAACCTTGGAAAGTTCGCCGCCCAAAGACCGGTAGTTTTTGTCGTCAAATCCCTTGAGGTCCACCTTGTAAAAATCAACCCAGGGCTTGATATACTCAATCACCTCGGGCGTGCCGTTGCCGTTGGAAACATAGGAGGTATACAGGCCTTCCTTTTTGGCCTGTTTAAAAATTTCCACCGCCCACTCGCTGGTGATCAAAGGTTCATTATAAGTGCTTGTCACAACCCGCGCACCATGCTCTTTGGCCAAATCCACAAATTGTTCGGGCGTGATTTCTTCAGGCTGAGAGCCCGCGGCCGGATCTCGGAGAGCCTGCGACGTCACCCAATTTTGACAATTCGCACAGTGAAAATCACATCCCAGCATGCCGAAGCTCATGGCCTTGGCGCCGGGCAAAACGTGAAAAAAGGGTTTTTTTTCAATGGGGTCCACCTGAAGCGCCGCCACATAACCGGAAGGGACTAAAAGTTTTCCGCCTTGGTTGAACCTGACCCGGCAAATGCCTTGTTTGCCTTCAGGGATCAGACACCGGTGGCCGCAGGCAAAACAGCGGACTTTGTCATGAGGAAGTTTTTCGTAAAGCTCGCCTTCTTCGGTGAATTTTTCCAGCAAGGTTTGCAGAGTGTCGCGCATTTAAAACCTCTCGTGGATTCATTGTAAGTCAAAAAAGAGGTTGCGACAAGAAGCTACCGCTCCGTATTATAGTGCTATGAATGAACAAGAACGGAAAGTAAAACAGGATTTTGAGGCCTTGAGGGGCGCCAAGCGGGATTTTCATAAATTACTGGTCCAGGCCAAGGCCAGGCGCATGGAAGCGCTTCAGGCCGGAAACAAGGAAGAGGCTAAACGGCTGAAAGAAGAAATCGAACATTTGAATCAAGAATGGCGTAAAGAACAAAAGAACCTGTGGCGCGGTATCCGGAGAGATAAAAACGAGCTGCGCCACCTAAAATAAGTAACCGGAATTTACCGGAGGCAAGCTCAAAGCCGGCTTTGCGCAGTGAGGCCGACAATCCCGAAGGGAGGAGGCCGAACGGTTGCCGGAGGAAATTCCGGTTACTTATTATTTTACGATCTGAATCCTGCTTTTGCCGCCGTAAAAATCCATCCAGCTCTTAGCGCCCTGATCCAGAACCTTGTTAAGGGCCGTGATATTCTTCACGCCGCGGTCCAAAAGCCAGGTTTCAAGAGCCTTGGCTCCTTGAGAAGCGTAAACCGGGATGCCTTCCTTCCAGGTCGCGCGGCCGCAAAGCACACCGGAAAACGGGGTACGCGCTTCAGTCGCCAACTCAATCGCTTCACGGAATTCATCATCACTCACGCCGGCGCTCAGATAAATAAAAGGCTTCTTCGCCACGCGCGCGCTCACCTGAAGATGCTTGATAGCTTCCTGGCGCGTGTAAGCAACCGGTCCGCCTTTTGAAGATCTCGCACCCTCTACGAATTGCATGTTCACGGGAAACTCGACCTTCAAAACATCCACCAAATATTCCGGCTTGGAAAATTCTTCCATGCTCTTCTGAACAATGATGGGTTTTCTCTTGGCGTATTCCGGCCCCTTTTCGTCCCCTCCCTTGGGGTCGTAGCCCACAAATTCGAGAAAGAAAGGAATGTCATAATGCGCGCACTCAGCGCCGATGCGGCGCACAAAGGCGTGTTTAATGTCATTGATTTTCGCGTCTTCCTCGGGAGTGTAGTAGAGCAGAATTTTGACGCAATCCGCGCCGTCTTTAATCAGTCTGGAAACGGAATAATCGGCAACCAGCGTGGGAACTCTGCCGGGAAGCGTGTGATCATAACCGGTCTGTTCATACGCGAGAAGCACGCCCGCTTTCTTGTTTCTTGCCTTGACAGCCTCGAGCCCGAATTCCGGGTCGAGCAAAATGGCGCTGGCATGCGGGGTAAGAACTTTGGAAACCGCCACCTTGAATTCGCTCATCATTTGCGGCGTGACCTCGGAAGGGTCGACATTTTTTGCTTTAGCTATGGATTTCTGCAAGGATCCGCGCTGGTCCATGGCGGCCGCGCGAATAACTCCGTTTTTATCGGAAACGGCCATCAATCCTTCAAATTTGCCTTTGGTGATCGTTATTTTTTTTGAACTTTTCTTTTTTACCAGTGTCTTAGTCATAACATCCTCACTTCCGTATTAAAAACTTCCTCCTCTCACAAAGAAAATGAAGTCCATATATTACGCCCTTTTATTTTTTTTGCAAGCGGGCCAAACGAGTTTCCATTTTTTTCATGGGGATGATATCGCCGCGCCTCTGGCCGGCCGCGACGCCCCCTTCGTAAACCATTATAGCATCATGGGTTCTGCCAAGGGCTTCCAGAGCCTGCCCCCAGCCCAAATACGAAGGAGTATGGTCGGCATTCACCCCGACAGCCTGCTCAAAAGCCTCTCGCGCGGGGCCATACATTTTTCCTTCCAGATACGCGGTGCCCAGGCTGAAATAGCCCAAAACATCTTTCGGATCCAGCTCAATCACCTTGCGGTAATTTTGAATTTTTTCTTCGAGTCTTTTTTGCGCGGCCGCTTCATCCTGAATCTCCGCGGGAACGGCTTCGCCTTTTTGAATTTTGGCTTTGAGCTCCGATTTCCAGGAAAGCCGGCGGGCCTCTGCCTGTTCTTTCTCCGCCTCTTCAATCAACCCCTTCGCCACGTAAATGCGGGACAAGTTCGTATGCGCCATGATATTTTCAGGTTCAATCCGGGCCAACTCTTGCATGATGTCCAGGGCTTCGTCCAAACGTTTTTGACGGAAATAGAGAAGGCCCAGTGCCTCATAGGCGTCGGGGAAATGACTGTCGGCGCGGATGGCTTCATGAAGAAGCCTTATCGCTTCATCCGTATTTTCATTTTTAAATTGCTGGAGGGCGGAATCGTAAAGCTCTTTGGCGCGGCTCAAAGCGGCTGGCCTTACTCTTCCAGGTGAAGGACTTTTTTACCTTCCGGCGTAATCCTGGCCGGTGTCCAAACCGGGTCCCAGACCACGCGAACGCTGACATTATCAACCCCACATTCACTCTGGATGCGGAACCGGATAAGGTCCGGGATTTGCTGGGCCGAAGGACAGCCCTGAGAAGTCAGCGTCATGGTGATGTCTACCTTGTCATCTTTCACGTCGACATCGTAAATGAGGCCCAGATCATAGACATTGACCGGGATTTCGGGGTCATAACACTGCTTGATGACATTGATGACTTGCTCTTTGGTGGCCATGGTGAAACTCATTCTAGCTAAAAGCGCGTGTCCCGGCAACTACGTATCATTCGCAGAACTTCCGTCTCCGGCAACGTGCCTCCGCCGGAAGTTCCTGCTCATGCATAGCTATGAGAAGGGATTTATCTTTTAGTAAGCTGGGCGATGAAGAATCCGTCAGTGCCGGTTTGGTGGGGATATAAATGGGTGTCGTCAGCGGCACGGCCAAAGTTCACAAACTCCCGCAAGAAAGCCTCTATCACTTCTTCGTTCTCCTCCGGCTCCATGGAACAGGTGGCATAAACCAGACGGCCCCCGGGCTTGAGATAGCCCGTGTATTTCTCGAGAATACCGAACTGGTCGGCCCGGCATTGCTTCAATTTGTCGAGGGACATTTTCCATTTAGCATCAGGATTTCTGCGCAAAGTGCCGGTGCCGGAACACGGTGCGTCTATCAAAAGCCGGTCTACGCCGGCGCGAATCAGCTTTGATTCATCCAGCCGGTTTAAATCTGCCGGGAAGATGTTGAAAAGCCCGGCTCGTTTGGCGCGTTTTTTAATGTCCTCGAGTTTGTGAGCGCGAATATCCGTGGCTATCACGCGGCCCTTGTTTTTCATCAATGCGGCCAGCATCAGGGTTTTACCGCCACCGCCCGCGCAAGCGTCCCAGACCACTTCGCCGGGCTGAGGCTCGACCCGAAGCGCCACCATCTGACTGCCCTCGTCCTGGACCTCAAAAAAGCCTTCGGTAAATTCTTCAAGTTCGAAGATATTAAATCTTTCCCGAATTTTAAGACCGTAGGGACTCATTTCCGTGGGGACCGCTTTATGGCCTTTGGCCGCAAGGCGGGATGCCAATTCTTCGCTTGAAATCTTAACCGTATTCACCCGCACCACCAAAGGGGGCCTTTCATTTAAACTGCGGAGAAGCTTCTCGCACTCCGCTTCGCCAAAGCGCTCTATCCAGCGCTCGACCATCCAGGAGGGAAAAGAATAGATAAAAGAAAGCTTTCCGGCTGCGGTGTCAAAATTCATGCCGCCCGGAATTTCCCTTCGGCTGAATAAGCCGAAATACTTGTCCGCGTCCTTTCCTTCCCAGACTTCCGCAAAAGCCTTCCGGTCGATAAGACCTTCCAAGACCAGAGCGGCCAAAGGTTTGAAAAGTTCGTCATGCTTTTCAGCCGCGCTTTCCCAGCCTTCAATGAAGCGTTTATGCCTGAAAATGCCGTACACGGCTTCTGAGATAACTTTCCGGTCACGGGAGCCGAAGCGTTTGCGGTATTGATGGAAATAATTTCCGAGCAGCCTGTCGGCGGGATACGGCGAGGTCTCCATGTCCCGGTAAAGCAGGAGAGCGGTCAACATCTGGCGTTTTAAGAAATAAGCGGAAGAGCTCACGGAAAAGCCTTAAATAACGGTCCCGGGCTTGATGACGGCGTTTTTCGGCACCACCACGATGCCGTCGCGGATGTAGAAATTATCGCCGTCAGCGTGTTTGACCCTGCGATGGTTGGAAATTTTGACCCCCGCGCCGATGCGGACGTTTTTGTCGAGGATGGCATTCTCAATGCGGCAATTCCGGCCCACCCCCAGAGGGATTTTGCCGGCCGCGGCGCGTTCATAGTTATCAGCGCCCATGACAATGGTGTTCCTAAGGCTTGCGCCGGCCTGAATCACGGAACGCAATCCCACGATGCAGTGATGGATTTTTGATTTTTCAATCCGGCTGCCTTCGGAAAGCAACGAGTCGTGAATTTGCGAGTCCAGAATATGGAGCGGATGCAGGAACCTGGGATGCGTGTAAATATTGCCTTCCAGGGAGGAAAAATTGAAAGGCGGCTCGGGCAGTGTGAGCTCCAGCGAGGTTTCGTAAAAACTGCGTATCGTACCGATGTCCCGCCAATAGCCGTCAAACACATAGGCGTAGGCCCTGAGCTTGGCAATCGAATTGGGAATAACTTCTTTGCCGAAATCGCTTTCGCTCCCTTTTAAAACATCCTTGAGAACGGAGGCTCGAAACGCGTAAATCCCCATGGACGCGAGGTATTTTCCCTTGAAACTATCACTCCGGGTGACGACTTTGGGTTTTTCCTTGAAAGCGGTGATGCGGCGGTCCGCGTTGATTTGCATGATTCCGAATTCGGAGACTTCCTCTCTCTTGACCGGAACCGTGGCCACGACAAAATCCGCCTTTTTCGACCGCATAAAGTCGAGAAGACGGGTCAAATCCATGCGGTAGAGATGATCTCCGGAAAGGATAAGGGCCTCGTCATTTTCTTCCAGGTGATAGTGGGACATGTGTTTTCGCACCGCGTCGGCCGTGCCCTGAAACCAATCCGTGGTCGAGGGGGTTTGTTCCGCGGCCAAAAGCTCAACCCTCGCTTCATGGAAATGATCGAAACGGTAAGTGCTTAAAAGATGGCGGTGAAGCGATGCGGAATTAAACTGCGTGAGAACAAAAATATTTTTAATGCCCGAATTGAGGGAATTAGAGATGGGAATATCCACCAGCCGGTATTTGCCGCCTATGGGCACTGCCGGCTTGGCGCGGTCACGCGTGAGCGGAAAAAGGCGTTTTCCCTGTCCGCCGCCTAAAATAATGGAAATAACCTTCGTCATGCGGGGATTATAACATATTACGCTGCTTTTTGGACTTCGCGTTCCGCGGCAATGCGGTCGTTCAGCAGGGTAATAAAAGCCTCGAGGTCAAACGAAACAAAGAAAAAGCCGTTACCCAGGCTTTCCTTCTTGACCACATCCGGAAATTCCCTGAAAAGCGCTTCCGCCTCGGCATCGCTCATGACCAGAGAAAGAATGGGCCCGGCAAGAAACGAGGGCGTTTTGCCGTCATATTCAAAAAGCGCGGTTTCACGGCCGCCTTTCATGCCCATAATTTTCTCGCCCACTTGTTTGAGGTATTCAAGATTCATGACCATGATTTTACGCGCCTCTTTGACCTTGGAAAGCTGGCGGCCTATTTCCGCCACAGGAAGCTCTCCCACATAGGGCAGGCGAGACACCCTGGATTTTTCTTCATGCGTCAGATAGGCCAAAAGCTTGGCCACAGATTGCCGGTCTTCCTCAGCCGTACGCCGGAAAACCAGAAATAGCTGGCCGCGTTCCCCTACGCGTTTCACCATGGCGTGAAAAACCGCAGGGCTTAAATCTTTGGGCAAGCTGTTGATATGCACCGCAACCGCGAGATTGGTTTCGGCGGAGACGGTGTCAGGCCGCATAAGGTTGATTTTAAATCCCTTCTCTTCCGCAAGTTTGTTAAAGGCTTTCTCATAATCCTCCGGAGTTGCCTGCCCTTCGCTCATGGCAGTGACAATATTCCCGTCGCGCTGTTTCGAAAAACTTGTGACCGCGGCCGAACCCATCACGCCCTCGATATCAGCCAAAAGCGTCTTGACCTGTTCATCCGTGATTGCGGGATTAGCCGCTTTTATCATCTGCTCAACCGCGTCTTTGTTTTCACCCAATCCCTCGAATAAAATCCGCCTGGCCACGGCTTCAAACCCGCCGGGAAGATTTCCCGCCGTCTGTGCCGCGTATTCGTCAAGGCGGCGCGTCAAGGCATTCTCCAAACCGGCCAAGGCCTTTTTGCGGTCAGTTCCTTTGGCGAAGAAAAAGCCCAGGCCCTCTTTTATCTGGGCCTCCGTGAGGATTCTTAAGGGGACATCTATCCCATGCCTTTCCGCGACCAGGTTCCAGACAAAGTCGTTAAACTTCTCCTGATTGCCCAACGATTGGGCCTGAGGCGCGGCGGCCAGGATTTCATCCGTAAAAAGGGCGGCCAGCTCCTCGTCGGCATTCTCGATTGTCATCCACTTACTGATATCTTGGGTGGTATCCCAATAGATTTCACGGTTAAACCGGCCGAAACGTTCGATGTCAAAAAAGGATTTCTGATTTTTATCGGTCAAAATAAAAGCGGGATATCCATACCTGAGCAAAACATAATTGGCCACGAGCCAGGATGTCCGCGTATTCCCATTTTCGAATGGATGGATATTGATGAGCCGGTTAAAAGCCTGGG
>Ga0209211_10005465_pt1 | contig 18973 bp, 24 predicted proteins | sample RifGroA2_FD_183992 | JGI IMG/M metagenome (GOLD analysis project Ga0209211, IMG submission 183992) | Groundwater microbial communities from Rifle, Colorado, USA - Groundwater A2 (SPAdes) (version 2) | ecosystem: Environmental > Aquatic > Deep subsurface > Groundwater | place: Rifle, Colorado...
GATTGTATCTACAAATATGAGGATAAAAGCTTCAATTTGCGCTGGTAAAGACCAACTGTCAAAATGAAGAAGGTAACAGAATTATTGAGGAGAATGTTCAAGTGGCGAAGTCAAGTATAAACCCGAAAGTCCAGAATCTGGATAGATTTAAATAAAGAAAAATAAACTCCATTCTTTAAATGAACAGGGACAAACTATTTAGGGCCTTAGTAACTAATCTAAGGAGACATGGTGCGAAAAGTATTGCTGTTTTTGGCTCTTATGCCAGGCACCAGGAAAAGAAAAGCAGCGACATAGACCTAATTGTAAAATTCAAGAAACAAAAAAGCCTCATGGAGCTGGTAGGAATTGAGTTGGAGTTAGGTGAAAGAGTTGGGAAAAAAATAGAATTATTGACTGAAAAATCAATAAGCCCCTACATTATTGGCCAAGTCAAGAAAGAAATGGTTGTTTTATACAAATGAGTACAGATGACACGGTTTATTTGAAGCACATTCTTGAAGCAATTGAAAATTAAGAATAAAAACTCAGAGATTCCATGGAAGAAAATTGTAGGAATGAGGGATAAGCTGATACATGGGTATTTTGGAGTTGATTTGGATGCAGTATGGAAGACTATCAAAGAAGACATTCCCACATTAAAAATAAATGTCAACGCGCTTTTGAAGCAGAAAGGATGAGGGGGAATTTGAAATAGAAAAATTTAAAAAAACTTAACACAATCTTTTTAAACAGCCTCAAAGTCAGTTCTAGTTAGGGTGGTTAAGTGATAAAAATCGGAATCATAGGCGGCTCTGGACTGGAAGATCCTAAAATAATAAAGGATGCGAGGCAAATTGACGCAACCACAAAATACGGCGACCCTTCCAGCACGTTGACAGCAGGCAAGATCAAGAATGTCGATGTTGTAATCCTTGCGCGGCACGGGAAAAAGCATACTATAAATCCGACAAATGTCAATTACCGCGCAAACATTATGGCTTTGAAAGATCAGGGATGCACACACATCATTGCGACAACTGCCTGCGGCTCGTTAAGGGAGAAAATCAAGCCCGGCCACTTTGTATTTTGCGACCAGTTCATTGACAGAACGACAAAAAGGCACCAGACTTTTTACGACAATGATAAAGTCTGCCATATTCCGATGGCAGAGCCTTTTTGCAAAGACATAAGGAAAACATTGCATGAGACTGCGGCAAAATTGAAGCTTAAATTCCATAAAAAAGGAACTGTAATAACTATTGAAGGGCCCAGATTTTCAACAAGGGCAGAAAGCAACACGTTCCGCCAGTGGAACGCAGACGTCATCAACATGAGCACTGTTCCGGAAGTAGTTTTGGCAAGAGAAGCTGGAATCTGCTATGCAATTGTTGCAATGGCGACAGATTATGACTGCTTTCTTGAAGCCAGGAAGGAAGTCACAATTGATGAGGTGCTCAAGGTCATGAAGAAAAACGCGGAAAATGTGAAAAAATTGGTAACTGAAACGATTCCAAAGATAAAGGACAATCCAAAATGCAGGTGCCAAAACGATATCAAAACATCAATCATAGGTGGCTAAAATGAATTTGAGAGAGCAAGCATTGAAATTACATAAAGACAACAAAGGAAAACTTGCAGTAAAATCAAAAGTAACTGTCGCAACAAAAGAAGACCTTAGCCTTGTTTACACTCCCGGAGTTGCCGAAGTTTGCAGGGAAATAGCGCAAAACAAGGATTTGGTTTATGATTACACGATGAAGCCAAATGCAGTTGCAGTTGTAACTGACGGAAGCGCTGTTTTGGGACTAGGAAACATAGGGCCAGAGGCTGCATTGCCTGTGATGGAAGGGAAGTCCATCCTTTTCAAGGAGCTCGCAGATATTGATGCTTTTCCAATCTGCCTGAATACGCAGGATGAGGACGAAATAATAAGCATCGTAAAAAATATTGCGCCTGTTTTTGGTGGAATAAACTTGGAGGATATTTCTGCTCCAAAATGCTTCAGGATTGAGAGAGAACTGCAGGACATAGGAATTCCGGTAATGCATGATGACCAGCACGGAACTGCTATTGTAATCCTCGCTGCGCTCATAAATGCCGCAAAAGTGCTTGGAAAGACTATTGACGACATAAAAGTTGTAATAAACGGGGCAGGGGCCGCAGGGCTTGCTGTTGCAAAATTGCTTGAATGCCACGGAATAGATGAAAAAATGTGCATTTCTGTAAAAGAAATAATTGTCTGTGACACAAAAGGCATTATTTACGATGGAAGAAGCGACTTGAATGAATACAAGAAAGAGCTTGCAAAGTACACAAACAGGATGAAAAGAAAAGGAACTTTGCAGGACGCCCTTAAAGGAGCAGATGCATTCATAGGCCTTTCAAAAGGAAATCTATTGAAAGCTGATGATTTAAGGGTGATGAACAAGAATGCGATTGTTTTTGCAATGGCAAACCCTGTTCCTGAAATAAGCTACGATGAGGCAATAAAAGTTGCTAAAGTTGTAGGCACAGGAAGAAGCGACTTTCCCAATCAAATCAACAATTCACTTGTATTTCCAGGAGTTTTTAGAGGAGCGCTTGATGCAAAGGCAATTAGAATAAATGACACAATGAAAATAGCAGCTGCCCACGCGCTTGCAGGCTGCATAAACCCAACAGTTGATAACATTCTTCCTTACACCCTTGACAAAGGCGTTGTTCTAAAGATAGCTGAGGCTGTGAGAAGGAAAGCTGTTGAAACTGGAGTTGTTAGGAAGTAAAATATCCATTTTGTCATTTTCTTGTAAAATTCTCAGTTAAGAACTTCCTCTGCGAAAGCACAAACCAGCCTAAGAGGCTTTTGAAAATAAAAAAATTTACGAGGGCTTCCCTTCATAACGCTTTGCATTAAAGGGAACCCGCCACTACTGTATTTGAAGAATAGGATTATTTTGAATCACTTTTGCACAATCTTGTCGGGAGAGCAAGTGCAACAGCCATTGCGAGGTGTGAGTTGCCACCGAGCTAAGCGGTTGACATGAGCAATGGCTGCGAGCCCCTGCGACATTGGGGGCGAGCCTAGATTTGATCCTCGCTCAAAGCGAGGTTTTAAAGATTTTAGCAATGCCAATTATATTCATCTGAAAAACCTATCCAAAACTTTAAAAACACTATATTTCTCTATGAATGAATGGAAAAATTCGATTTAATTGTTATTGGGGCAGGCTCTGGATTAAATATATCGTCTGCTGCTGCTGATTTTGGATTAAGAGTTGCAATAGTCGAAAAGGGGCCGATGGGTGGGACTTGCCTAAATAGAGGCTGCATTCCTTCAAAGGTAATATTACATAGCGCAGACGTTGCCGAAATAATAAAGAATTCCTCAAAATTTGGCATCAAGTCTTTCATATCCTCAATTGATTTTGCAAAAATAACAGGCTCTGCATCAAGGATGGTTGACAATGAAGCTAAGCATATCAAGGAAGCCATCCTTGAAGATGAAAACACCACTTTGTTCAATAACACAGGAAAATTTGTCGGAGAAAGAGAGATAAAAGTCGGAAACAAGACAATAAAAGGTGAAAAAATAGTCATTGCAGCTGGCACAAGGTCGCTTATACCAAAGATTGAAGGCCTTAATTCTGTTGATTTCATGACTAGCGACGAGGCATTGAGGCTCAAAAAGCAGCCAAAATCACTGACAATTCTTGGAGGAGGATATGTTTCTACAGAGCTCGCGCATTTTTACGGCAGTCTTGGAACAAAAGTCAACATCATACAGAACATGCCCTTGATGATACAGAATGAAGACTGGGAAATAGCGAAAAAATTCACTGAAATATTCTCAAGAGCGCACAATGTTGTTCTGAATCACCAGGCAATAAAAGCATATAAATCCGGATCAAAAATCATAGTTGAGGCAAAAGGCCCAAAGGGAATAAAGAAGATTGAATCAGAAAAGCTTCTGGTTGCAGTCGGAAGGGTTCCGAATTCTGATGTCCTTGACGTGCAAAAGGCAGGGGTCAATGTTAATGAAAGGGGATTTATTGTCACAAATGATTTTCTCGAAACAACTGCAAAAAATGTCTGGGCAATTGGGGATATAGCTGGAAAATACCTTTTCAAGCACAGCGCAAATCTTGAAGCCCAGTACGTTTACAAAAACGCAATACTGGGGAAAAAACTGAAAGTCGATTACACTGCAATGCCGCATGCAATCTTCTCAAGCCCGCAGGTTGCAGGGGTCGGAATGAGGGAGCAGGACCTGAAAGAGAAAAAAATCGATTATGCGGTCGGAAAGTACAGGTACATTAAATCAGGAATGGGCAAAGCGCTCAAGGATGAAGAGGGCTTTATGAAAATCTATGTTGGCAGGAAGACAAGAAAAATCCTTGGATGCTATATTCTTGGAACAGATGCATCCACTTTAATCCATGAAGTCCTTGTCGTAATGAAAAATAACCTGGCAGTAGATGCAATAACCAGCACAGTCCATATCCATCCTGCATTAAGTGAGATAATACAAAGGTGCGTGAACAGGATAGAGTGGTAATCTGGCAGCAAATCGTGTTTTGGCCATCCTGTGGAGGTCATGTCTGGCAGTAAATAGCAGATGTTCTTTTTATTCTTGTTTTTTCCTACTTAACAAAGTATAGTATCTTTAAGAAATTTTAAGAAACTTTAAATATTCAAACTATTTCATTGCTCGATATGGGGAGGGTCAAAATAACTGTTGATGGGTACAAGTGTGAAAGATGCAAACATGAATGGATACCTCGCTCAAAAAAGAAAGTGAATCCTATAATCTGCCCTAGTTGTAAAAGCCCTTACTGGAATACTCCTAGAAAAAATAAACATCTGATAAAAGGAGGGTTAAAAAATGGAAACTAAACAATATTATGATAACGAAACTGTAGACTTGAATGAACATGCAAAAGAACTTGTTGAAAAATTGGTTAAGTTGCACCATGAGATGGAAAAATACAAAAACGCCAATGAGAATCTGGCTGAATTAGGGAAGAGATTGCTAAAATTCATAGAAGAAACAGAAAATTTATCAAAGAAATCTTCAATCATAATTGAGAATAGCTCAAAGATAAATATAACAAAGATTGATCAGCAAATTTCAGAATTCAACAAATCTCTATCTAAACTCGGATTGGACTTGCAATCCGAAATAGAGAGAAAAACAACCTCGATGGATTTACTTTCAAAAAAAACAATAAAGTGTGTTGAAGAACATGTAAAAACCGCAACATTAAAAATTGATGAAAAAATTTCAGAGATTGAAGAAACTTATCAGCAATCAGAGGAAAAATTAGCTATGTTGATAGAAAAAGGCGTTAAGAAAATCATAGAGACCAATTCTAAAACAAGTGTGATTAAGCTGGATGAACAAATTTCCGAATTAAAAGAAGATGTTAAAAAACTTGATAAATTTCTCGAATCAAAATTAGACGAAAAATTTTCCAGATTTGAGGATAAAATAAATAAATTAGAATCAAATGTTCTAAAGATTAACAAACGAACAGATGACCTACAAATGCATAATGACAACCAATTTGAAAAAGTTAATGAGAATATAAAAAAGAAAAAATTATGGAACTAGATGTGATTAAAATGGATAAGCTGATTATTACTAAACTCAAGAAAACCTTTGAAGATTACGTCCATGAAACTGATGGAGTAGAATTCTGGTTTGCAAGGGATTTACAACAGCTGTTAGGTTATGTACAATGGAGAAATTTTTTAGCAACTATTGAGAAAGCCAAGGAATCTTGCAAAAATGCAAGACAGATGGTTGCAGACCATTTTGCTGGCGTTAGCAAAAAGGTCAAAATAGGCTCTGAAGCCGAAAGGGAAATCGACGACATTATGCTTACAAGATATGCTTGTTACCTCATTGCACAAAACGGAGATCCACAAAAAGAAGAAATAGCATTCGCACAAAGTTACTTTGCAGTACAGACAAGAAAACAAGAATTGATAGAGCAAAGAATAGCACTACAAGAAAGGTTTGAAGCAAGAAGTAAACTTATCACCTCAGAAACAGAATTATCCAAATTAATCTACGAGCGCGGAGTTGATGATTCTGGTTTTGCACGCATACGCAGCAAAGGCGATGAAGCATTATTTGGCGGATATGATACGAAACGAATGAAGCAGAGATTGAAAGTACCCCAAAGTAAGCCTTTGGCTGACTTTTTACCGACAGTTACCATTGCAGCTAAGAATTTTGCAACAGAAATAACAAATTTCAACGTGAAACAAAATGATTTGCAGGGCGAAGGAAAAATAACTAATGAACATGTCAAAAATAACAAGGAAATGCGAAGAGTCTTAGCAAAAAACAAAATCATTCCAGAGAACTTGCCTGCTGAAGAAGATATAAAGAAACTAGAGAGAAGAGTAAAAAAAGACGAAAAAATAATAGCCGATGCTTCAAAACATAAGAAGAAACTCAAATAAGTAACTGGTTGATTAATACGAAGCAAATCGACATCTTTAAAAATGGCGTAATTTTCCCAGAGCTGATGTCGAGGCATAAAATATCAATAATTGGGGCAGGTAATGTAGGGGCAACAACAGCTCACTGGATTGCCTCAAAGGAATTGGCTGATGTTGTTCTTGTGGACATCCTTGAAGGAATGCCTCAGGGAAAGGCGCTTGACCTTTTGGAGTCAGGTCCTGTGGAAGGATTTGATGTCAGCATAACTGGAACAAATTCTTACGAAGATACAAAAAATTCTGATATCGTTGTCATAACATCTGGAATTCCAAGAAAGCCGGGCATGTCCAGAGATGACTTAATTTCAACTAATGCAAAGATAATAAAGACAGTAACAGAAAATGTCATTAAATTTTCTCCTGAATGCATCCTGATAATTGTCACAAATCCTCTGGATGCAATGGTATATGTCGCATCCCAAGTCAGCAAATTCCCAAAGCACAGGATCATTGGGATGGCAGGAATTCTTGATTCAACAAGATTCAGGACGTTCATTGCAAAAGAGCTTGATATGTCAGTTGAAGATGTCCATGCAATGGTCTTAGGAGGGCATGGTGACTCAATGGTGCCATTGCCAAGGTATTCAACAGTCAACGGAGTTCCAATCACTGAATTGATGCCAAAGGATAAAATCGAAGCCATTGTGCAGAGAACTAGGAAAGGAGGAGAAGAAATAGTGAATTTGCTTAAGACAGGCTCTGCCTTTTATGCTCCAGGAGCTTCAGTTGCTGAAATGTGCGAATCAATCCTGAAGGACAAGAAAAGAATCCTGCCGTGCGCTGCTTTCTGTGACAAAGAATATAGCGTTGGAGGTTACTTTGTAGGAGTTCCAGTTAAGCTGGGAAGGAAAGGCATAGAGAAAGTTGTTGAATTGAAGTTAAACCATGAAGAGATGGAGATGTTCAAAAAGTCAGTGGAGCACGTCAAAACCCTTGTTAAAGTAACGAGCGAATTCTTGTAATTCTATCCTTTTTGAATTGTGGTTAATCTGTGCTTATACCTTTTTATTAGGAATTTGAATACTATAGGGGAAATCAGCGTGCTCAACAGGGCAACTGTAACAATCGCGCTGTAAACATTCTGGTTTATAAGGTTCCCAGCCAAGGCTATTGTGGCAATCACGAGCTCTGTATCTCCTTTTGGGGCCACAGCCCACCCGACAATGAGCCCTTCCTGGACAGTTCCGCCGCTGAATGCAACTCCGACAAGGGTTCCAAATATTGTCCCTATCAGGTCTATTGCAAGGAACGCCATTGCCATTCCAAAATTTTGAGTTATGGAACCAAGGCTTGTTTTTAATCCTACATTAACAAAAAAAAGCGGAATCAGGAAGCCAAAAGAAAGTATATGGATGGAATGTGAAAGCTCATTCCTTGTCCATGGCTTATGGTGCTCAACATTAATCAAGGTTTGCCTGACCATGATCCCAGCAACAAGCGAGCCGACAAAAGAGCTGATTCCCAGCAGGTCAGACAAGTAGGCCATGAACAGCACGATTATTAATCCTCCCATGAATAGGACGTCCCTTGATTGGTCTCGATTGAACATCTTCAATGTCAATGGTATCAATGAGTACCTCAATATCGTGATAGCAGCGACAAAGATCATTATGCTGAAAGCAAACTGCTTCAGGCTTGTTCCGCCCTCAAGGGAGACATTGAATATTACCAATATAATGCTTATTGCAAATAGCTCAAATACGTCATCAACAGCTCCTGTTGTCATGACCAGGTTGCCGAGTTTTGTCTTCAAAAGATTTGATTCCTCAAGAATGTCAAGCGAAATTGCCTGCGAGCTGACAGCAAGAGCAATCCCGACAACAAGGGAGCTGATGTTATCAAGCTGAAAGACCACTCTTGAAACGAGGAATCCAAAAGCCAGGGGGAAAAAAGTGTTGAAAAGTGATATCATTGCAGATTCCTTGATGTTCTTCCTGAACTTCTTCAGGTCAATTTCAAGCCCCACGAAGAAAAACAAAAGTATGATCCCGATATTTGTAAGAAAATCAAAAAGAGATCTTGTATCTGGGGTGAATATCCTGAATTTTGCCTCAAAAACTCCAATGAGCATTCCAGCCATTATTTGTCCCACAACTCTTGGCAGCTTAAAGTACTTGAAAAGCTCTGAAAACAGGTATGCAAAGAGAAGTGTCACCAGGATTATGAACAGGATATTTTCCCTCCTGATTATATAAGACAGAATTTCCATGAGTCACCAATAGATTGTTTATTGAGTGGAAAATATATAAGGCTTTCTTTTTAAGAAATCAAAAACTCTCTGAAAGAAATAACTCATAAGTCTTTCCCTTTTCTTCCCTTCTTATCAGGTTTTTCCTTTCAAAATCTGTCAGGACCTGGGAAATTTTTGCTTTTGACAAGTCTGCCCTGAATTTAAGCGTTGACTGGGTAATGCCGTTTTGCTCTCTTATGGCTTTCAGGACTTTCTTTTCATTCTCGTCCATTCCTTTCAGCACAAGCTCGAATTTGTCTTCCTGGAGCTTCATGTTCTTTTCTTCTTCCAGCCTTCTCAGGATTGCTTCCTCGCTTGTCGAGAAGAACAAAAGATAAATTCCCAATGCTGCAATGAATGAGATAAGTCCGACTGCAATATGGGATATGCCTATCAGCGATTCAACTCTTTGGCAATCTTGTGTAGGGTAGCACTGTAATGAAGTTGTCTGTCTGTTCAAAGCGCTCATGAATCCAAATGAAAGAATAGTGGCTACAACGCTGAACGAAAGAATGATTATTCCGAGTTTTTTGTTCTCCATTTTGTCCTTATTTTTTGCTTATCTCTGAATATTTAAAGGTTTTTGTGGATTGGAGTATATAAATGTTATGTATTTCACCATTTATAAGTAGTTAAAAATGAAAAGATTTATAAACCATTATTGTTCTTAACAATCTATGAATTCAATAGAACTTCACAAACAAATGATGGAAACTTGTTATACCACTGGACAACCAAACTATGCTGCAATCAAAGACCTCATTGAGAAGAATAAAGGTGTATTTCAATTTGTTCCTGAAGCTGTTTCTGATATTATGAAGCAAGCGGACATTGCAAAAAGATTCCAAAGAAGAGATTTACTCTCCACACTGATACAAAATCAGGCATCTTCACTTGATGGAATTTTAAAATTACAAGAGACTGGTGCAAGGGGACGGGCTCAACAAAATCTTAATTATTCTGCTCAAGTTGCACAAAGGCAAAATCCACCTTTTCCTGTTTCGTATGACGAGAAAACGAATAGGATTCTGGAGAGAATGGATGAGCATTTACGTGAATATCAGGCAAAAATTGCTTCAAGATTTGCATCAAGAAGCCAAATGGAAGACCAGAAACTTCCGTTCATACAAGCTGAACGAGAACTTGTGAAATTGTATGCAGCTGCAATACTCAAATTAGATAAAACGTCAAATTAAGGGTAAACCAACATCTTTTTAAAAACCTCGAGTATCCTTATACTTAATTTCACAGGTGATAAAATTCAAGAGACACAAAATCTTAGTGACAAGCGCATTGCCTTATGCAAACGGCCAGATACATATAGGGCACCTTGTAGAATACATCCAAACAGATATCTTTGTCAGATTTCTTAGATTAACAGGTGAAGACGTTCTTTATGTCTGCGCTGATGATGCCCATGGTGCGCCAATCGAAATAAAGGCAACAGAGCTCGGAATAACTCCGGAGCAGCTCGTGCAGAGTATTTATGAGCAGCATACAAAAGACTTCCACGATTTTGGAATAAGCTTTGACAATTATTATACAACAAACAGCCCGGAAAACAAGCACTACTCTGATTTATTTTATGAGAAACTCAAAAGCAAAGGTTTCATATACACAAAAGACATTGAAGTAACATATTGCGAGAACTGCAAAAGGACTCTGCCAGACCGTTATGTCAAGGGAAAATGCCCAAAATGCAAAACCCCAGACCAATATGGGGATGTATGCGAATCCTGCAATGCAGCCTACAAGACTGTGGATTTAATTAATCCTTATTGCTCAATCTGCAAGAATCCACCTGTCAGGAGGAAATCCAACCATTATTTTTTCAGGCTGGGCAAATTCTCAAAAGAGCTCAAGAACTGGCTGGATGAAAATCAAAATCTGCAGGATGAGGTCAAGAACTTTGTCTATGGGTGGATTAAGAATGGGCTGGAGGACTGGAATATCTCCAGAGACGGGCCATATTTTGGCTTCAAGATTCCCGGAGAGGAAAACAAGTTCTATTATGTATGGCTTGATGCCCCTATAGGATACATTGCAAGCACTGAAAATTACTGCAGGAAACATGGACTGAAAACAGAAGATTACTGGAATTCAAAGGATTCAAGAATTTATCATTTTATTGGAAAAGACATTGTCTATTTTCATTTTCTGTTTTGGCCTGCTATGCTCATGGGAACGGGATTCAGCCTGCCGCATGACATTGCTGTGCATGGATTTCTGACAGTTAATGGAGAAAAGATGAGCAAAAGCCGAGGCACTTTTTTTACTGCCCGCGAGTTTTTGCAGAAGTATGAAGCAGAATACCTTAGATTCTATTACGCAAGCCTTCTTGGCCGTTCAATCTCTGACATTGACTTAAGCCTTGATGATTTCAGGAAAAAAGTCAACAATGAATTAGCTTCAAACATAGGAAATTTCTGCCACAGGGTTTTAAGCTTCCTCAACAGGAATTTTGATGGTCATGTAAATGAAGTTGATGAAAATGAGGCAGTAACAGGCGAGATTGAAACCAGTATTGAGCGCATAAAGAAAAACTACAGCGAATTGAAATTCAGCGAAGCTGTCAAGGAGACACTTCACATCTCTTCCATTGGAAACAAATACTTCCAGGACAATGAGCCATGGAAGATGGTAAAGGAAGACAGAGAAGAAGCACATAAAGTGCTTGGGCTTTGCGTCAACATTGCAAAGGACATTTGCATTTTGCTCAGCCCGATTATGCCGAAATTCGCACTTGAGCTCCAGAGCCAATTGAATCTGAAAGAATTAAAATGGCATGAATTAAGAAAAAAAATTACAAATCACAGGATTGGAAAAGACAAAATCCTTGTCACAAAGATGGAAGAAGAATCAAAGAAGCTGATTTTCCCTCTTAATCTGAAAGTCGCGAAAATAATTGACATCAGGGAGCATCCAAATGCAGAGAAGCTGCTTGTCCTGCAACTTGACCTTGGAAACGAGAAAAGGCAGCTGGTTGCTGGATTGAAAAATCACTACACTCTTGACTATCTGAAGGGAAAAAATCTCATAATAATCTCGAACCTGAAATTCACAAAATTACGTGGCATTGAAAGCCAGGGAATGCTGCTTGCCGGCGATGATGGAGTAAATGTCGGAATATTGTCAGCTGACAAAAGCAATCCAGGGGAAAAAGTATATTTTGAGGGATATGAAAATTCCACAAAAGAGCTGACTTATGAAGAGTTTTCCAGGATACAGATGACTGTCAAAGACAAAAAAGTTTTTTGGAACTCTCTTGAACTGAAGACAGACAAGGAAACAGTCCACGTTGAGAAAGTCCAGGATGGGGCAAAGGTAAGGTAATACTATTTCTTGTACTCTCTATTCATGAAAACCAGAGAAACTGCGATGACTGCTATCATTGCTGATGGGAGGAGCCAGACAAAATAATTTGAGGTGAAACTAAGATTTGGCATGGGCTTTTCTATTTCAAAGACATCATAGGCTGTTATGCCGGGGTTGTCCCAAAAAAATGAGTAAAAGACGCCAAAGCTCGCAACGATAAGCATAAGTGATATTACTGAAAATGACCTCAAGAAAGTATCTTCATCCTGCCTTGCAAGGAGATGGTCTGTATACCCTTCATCTATTCCGTGCTCAACAAGCCTATCCCTGATAGAATCCCGTGAATAGCCTTTCTTGGCATTCTCCCTTATATATTTCCTCAAGTAAGCTTCAAGCTCCTTCTTCCTGACCATAAAGTTTCCCTAAATGAATTCATATTTAACAATTTCTGTTTTAATTCTTTAAATCCTTCCGCTTCTTAAGTATTCATCCAGGTCTTCTTCTTCAAGGTGCTTCTTTGATGTAAATTTCCTGTTGAACTGCTGCCGTTTTCCCCTTAACAAATAACCATAGCCAAGTCCAACGGCCAACCCGACAAGATGGGCAATATTTCCCACTCCTGCCGGAAAAATTATCCCCATTGCGTCAAGGACCGCGATAATTATTCCTGCAATCCACAAAGGCATCGGTATGAAAAAATAGAATAAAATCCTGAGATTCGGCATCAACATTATTACAACTCCAATGACCCCCATTATTGCCCCTGAAGCCCCTAATGCCCTTGAATAGAAGAAACTGCTTAAGAATGCGGACATTAATCCTGAAACAAGATAGAGGGCCAGGAATCTTCTCGAGCCGATTCTCTCTTCCAGCATCGGCCCGAACATGAACAATGCCCACATGTTTAAGATTATGTGGCTTGGGCCTGCATGCAAGAACATTGAGGTCAGCAGAATCCACGGCCTTGCCATAACATCTTCTGATTTCAGGATGAATTGCTCTGTAAATCCATCTCCAAGCACAGTTTGTAATAGGAAAACCACGACATTTATCAACAATATGACAATGGCTATTCTCGTAGACCCTTGAAATATGCCCTGCTTTCTTCCAAATGCTCCAGAACTTCTCATCAGAAAAAAGATTTTTTGCCGATTTATAAAGATTTTTGAAAATAAAAAAATCACGGCTTCCTTTCAAAAAGCTTCGCAAGAAAAGGAATCCGCCAATCATATGGCACAATCTTGTCAGGGGAGAAAGTGCAGCAGCCAATGCGAGGTGCGATTTGCCACCGAGCTGATCAGTTGACATGAGCGATGGCTGCGAGCCCTAGTGATTTGAGGGCGAGCGTAGATGCCTCCTCGCGCAAAGCGAGGTATTTAAGAATTAAACTATGGCAATTCAATTCAAAAAAAATGTCTAAGAATATCTTCCTCACTTTGAAGCATCATGCATCTCAAGGGCTTTCCACGCAATATGCCTCACATCAAGAGGCACTTTTTCGTCTTTTAACTCTTCACTTGAGAACCACTGGGAGCCATTAACTTCATTTGTGTTTATTTCCAGGTTCTTGTCTTTGCAGGAACAGAGATAGAAAAAGCAGCAGTGGTCATGATCGCCTGCTGAGTGGACATTGACGTGGAAAGGGACAGCAAGGTTTTTCTTTACGTTTTTTCCGAACGGTAGCTCGCTTCTATTTCTTATTTCAATATCAATTCCAACCTCTTCCTTTGCCTCCCTTACCATAGCTTCGTCAGGCGTTTCATCCTTTTCAATATGGCCGCCGACAGGAAGCCAAAGGCTCAGTTTTTTGTGGTGTATCAGAAGAACTTTGTTGTCATGTATAATATACCCTGCAACCACCAAGTCTGTTTTCATCGGAAATGCGATGAAGCTGGTTAATTATAAAGCTTGCCAAAAAGAATACTTACAAAACCTATATAAGCAATGCGAACATAAAAGTGATATGACAAAACGTATTGAAGCGCTTGTTGATGGCATCTTCGCAATCGCTATGACACTTCTTGCATTTGACCTGAAAGTCTCAGATATTTTTGCATCCATTCATAATTTCAAAACGTTTAGCGTGGTTTCCAGCATCTGGCCGCACTTTCTTATCTATACTATTAGTTTTATTATCTTAGGGTTTTATTGGGTTGAACACCATATGCAATATGACTATATCAAATCTTCCAGTAAATATTTTCTATGGATTAACATATTCTTTCTTATGTTCATCGCTTTGATTCCATTCTCCACAGGAGTTCTTGGGCGATACCTGGATGAGCAGTTTTCGATTGTATTGTATGGAATCAACATCATTCTTATCGGGACTTTGAGCTATTTTCACTGGTGGTATGTTAACTTTCGCCGCCTTGTAAGCAAAGATGCAAATTCAATGGTAATATCTGCGATTAAGAAGAGCATACTTGTTGCCCCAATCATAGCATGCATCTCAATCATAATCTCATTTTTCAGTTTATGGACCAGTTTGGTCTTATACACTTCAGTCCCGATTTACTACATTTTTTTAAGTAAAATTGATTTCTTCAAGAAATAATAATTACAAAACCAATAAAATTAGTTTCTATCCAAAATAATTAAATATTACCAGTGCTGCGCTCATGTATGTCATACAAGTTTGTTCACGAAACCTCTAATAATCAAGTGAAACGATTTGTGGCGTTGCTTGTGATGGTGGTTCTTATTGTAAGCGGCCTTGTTATTGCAGCAGTAAACTATGGGCGCGCGCAGAACAAAGTTAGTTCAGAATCATTTTTTTCACGTTATACTCCCAACATCGTGCACGACATCACGCCACTCAAGCAGTTCTTGATCTCAACGCTCAGCGGGATGATCATCTTTCCTATTCCAAACGAGGTAGTCTTCTACGTAGGCCTGCGGCAGGGCAATCCGCCGCTGCTCTCTGTGCTCGCCACGGTTGGCGGCTTTGTGCTCGGCAATATCATGACCTACCTGCTCGGCATGAAACTTAGTAAACAACTTGTCTACCTCCTCTCAACAAGAAAGATATACGAATTGCGCAGAAAAGTCAACACATATGGAGTATACGCAGTAATCGTTATCAACCTCTTGCCTCTGCCAAGCGACATCCTGACGTTCGGCCTTGGCACCATACGCTACAATTTCAAGCGCCTCTTCTTGTTTCTGACACTCGCGAATTTCGTGAAGTTTGGTGTCTCTGCATATTTGATCTACCAGTTTCATCAAGCATTTTTTTAAACAGCAAAGCTTTTTTAAACCGCAAAGCATTTACTGTTTTCATGGAAGTGTTTGTTGAGAAAGCATGTGAGGTCGATGAAACTCTTCAAATTAAAGATGTACTTGGCAAGCGGGTACTCGCAAAATCCGGCGCAGTGCTAGGGCTGGTAAAGGCTGTTCACATCAACAAAAAAAATTACCGTGTTGAAGGAATCGTTGTTCGAAAATTCTTCAAAGAAGACAAGTATATCTGCATCACCTACATTAATATGATGACGCCAAAATCAGTCATTCTTTCAATTGAGCCTGCAACACTCTTTGAAGGATGCACAGTAGTAAGTCACGATGGAAAAAAAGTAGGCACTGCAAAAAAAGTGAACCGCGTTGGCAATACAAATCGTGTTGCGTCACTAACCGTCAGCCGCGGATGGTTCCGAACAATGAAAGTGTGCCAAGCCAACATCGAACACCTCGGAACTTCCATAATTCTTTCAAAAACCCACGAGCAACTAAAACGTGATAGATAATTCCATCATTAAGGATGTGATAACATCGGAAGATGTACTTGGCAAGGATGTCCTAGATTCGCGAGGAGCGTTTCTTGGAGTCAGCGACAAACTCTATATCCATCCAAAAACATTGAAAGTTGTTGGCATATCAATCGATAAAGGATTTATGCGAAAAGGATTTCTTATTGGGTCGGGCCACATTCGGGAAGTTACAAATTACGCCGTGTTTCTTACCATTGAACCGTCTTTTCGCTTGAAGGGAATGACTGTGTTTGGAGTTAAAGGCGGAAAGATTGGCACTGTGAAAGCGGTCGAACTCGTGCCAAACACCAACACTATTCAGGAACTTGTCGTCAAATCTTCAGTGAAGGGTCTCGGCACCATTAAGATAGCGTCAGAATATCTTGCGCGAATGGAACAGAACGTCTTTTTGAACATTACTACTGAAGAGCTTCTCAAGCTGAATCGCGTCAAAAAATAATCAATAATTAAGAAGTTATTTGCCATTTTTTTACTTATCAGATTCCCCTAATTTTAGCATAAGGCCTATCACAAAAATTGTTATCCCGATAAAAAAGAATGCAGAAGAGTTGCTTAAGCCTAAATGTTCTTTCAGGAAGAAAAAAAGCGCAAAAATCAAGAATACTCCTCCAAAACTAATTACTAAAAGAGAAGATATCTTCCTTAGGATTCTTTTTTCTATTCGTATTATTCTATCATCAAGGTTCTTCATAATCATTTCAGCACCTTTTGCTATTTTCGGAATTGCACTTGCCGATATGATTTGATAAATATGGCTAAATCCTCCCTTTATCGTGTCCATAAACCCACGTTTTTTTTTCCGTTCGACCATTGTTTTACCCTCTGCTGAAAAATCTCTAAACCATCCCAAGTTTTCTTAAAGCGGCCCAGCAATGGTTGGCAGCACCAGACTGACAATATTTGCAAAAACCCATATGACAATGGCTATAAAAAAAGATTTCAGCCAGCCGATGTTGTACAGGCTACCAAGGGCAATAAGCCAGCCTATCCCTCCAATCAATGCAGCAATCCAGCCTATCCCTATGAAATAAGAAACAAGTGAGAATATTATTGCGCCGGAGAGTGCAGCCATTATTGCAGTGCCAAAACCCTCCTCCTCTCCAAATAATTTTGCAGCCAGATAGATAATAATTGCTGATATTACTAGGCTTATCAGAAATCCTAGCAACACCCCTGAAAATACCATATAACCTCCACTTCTTAACTATTTAATTACCCTTATGTTTCATAATGAAAAATTAAGTTCTCATTATATTTTTTCCTGCAGGCCTGTTTTTTACCATTCTCCTGCCGCCTGCACTCTTTGCAGCTCTTCCCTTTGCAGCAGTCATTCTTCCGCCTCTACTCGATTTTACCATTTTATTTCCTCCTTTATTATTATTTATCTTTTTCTAAGTAACCTCTTCGCTTGGTTTTTCACAATAAGGGCATACAAACGTAAGTCCAACAAGTTTTGCCTTGTTGTTAATTTGCTTCTTACAATGCTTGCAAACGATAGCCCCAGCTTTTTTAACCATAATTGTATTACAAGTAAGGACTATAACAACCTAAGGTAGTGAAAATTAACTAAAAGGGCTTAGAAAGTAGTTATTAATCCAAAAAAAACTCATTTGAAAGAGATTCTTTCTTGTCAAGAATTAGATTTAATAGGCCAAAATGATTTGACTTAATTATCCTATCGACTGAAAAAGGGTACACATGCACTATCTCAATTTCTTTCGCATATTTTGACTGTAATTTCATAAGATACCTGTCTTTACCCTCCATATTCTTAAACCCCATAACCAACAGATGGGATATCCTTGATTCAGGAATTCGATAAGAAATTATTACTTCGGGAATTTTTCGTATTCTTTCGGAAATTTGTTCTTCTGAATATTTTTCCCAGACATATCTGGTGAATTTTATGCCAAGAACAACCAATGTTTCAACCCCTATTTTTTTGAAATCAATTATTGGCATATAGCCTTTAATTATTCCTACACTTTCAAGCTTGTGCCTAATCTTAAAAATGGCTTGCTGAGAAATGCCTATTTTTTGGGCTATCTCTAAATCTGGAGTTTTAGCTTGATCTATTATCTTCTTCAGCACTTTTTGTTCGTTTTTTGTTAATTTTGGAATGTTAACGTATGACTTTTCCATAGACCAAATGAAGTCTACAGTACTATTTAAATGCTTTTAGAGTTTGTCATTATAAATTAGTTCGAAAACTTGCATAAAACCCCGGAAATCACATGATATATTCATTGCAAAACGGAAAAATATAAATAAAAATTATTCCATAGAATAGTAAATTACTCTACCTCTGAAATTAATCTATCACCTCATATGGTTAAAATCTTTTTATTATTTGTCTTTGTATCCAAAAATTTTATTGTACTCTTTATGGTTCATGAATTCCAGCAAAATAGAAATTATTTCGATTTCATTTCCAACGATGGTGTAAATCATCCTCCAATAATCTGGCAGATTGATTTTCCACAAGTTTGTTACACCATATTCTTTGACGTAAACCTGTGGAATCCTGTCTTTTGGAATTTGGATTCCTCTATGGGGATTTAACTTTAGGTTTTCTGTTTCTCTTTCAATAGCCATTAGAAGCTGATTATGGAACTTGATGTTTTTATCTTTAATCGACTCTTTTAATTTGGTAAATTGTTCATCAAATAACGGAGAATTTTTTACTTTTATTATTTTAGGGCTCATTACTAAGCATCTCTGCTGTTTTCTATCAGTCTTTTCATTTTTGGATTATCATTTTGAACCCATAGGACTCCTTTGTTTCCAACCATGATTAACCCTCTCTTCTCCAAATAGTCCAAAATGACTAAAAGCGTCTGTCTCATGATTTGTTTAGGAAGCCTTCTGATTAACTCACTCTTGGAAATTGCTGTATCCGCTTTCCTTAGAACTTCCTCTACCCTTAATACAGTGTCAAGTCTTGGATAATGTAGTATTGTTTCTGGCATTTTATACCTCTAACCTATATATAAATATATATACATATAAACTTATATATAAATGTTGCTATTTTTATCGCTTATTGTATAGTACCGAATTAAGTTTACATTAATTCCGCAACAATAAACTATATCTCAATATACTATAATCTGATAAAATGTACCATTACATTCAATCCTATCAAAATGTAAACCAATTACGATACTAACTTGACTTTGACACCTAA